>ERZ1740059.71-NODE-71-length-50736-cov-6.186914_pt1 | contig 50736 bp, 29 predicted proteins | sample MGYA00581744_ERZ1740059 | MGnify/ENA primary metagenome ERZ1740059 (study PRJEB43018, sample SAMN04849738) | marine metagenome | isolation source: floating plastic debris | place: Pacific Ocean | collected 2008-08-28 | study: EMG produced TPA metagenomics assembly... | reverse complement strand
TTTCAAGAACCGATGAGGAAGGAGTGTAGGTCAGAAGCCGTTTATGGTAGTGACCCTTTTCATAATCAAACGTGTTTCCATCGTCATAGTAGAGTTCAAAGCTGTTGCTGAGCTCACCCTGGTAAACATGTAATTCCAAAATTTCTCCCAACTGGGAGGTGTTAAGGCCGACTTCCGGTACCATGGGTAGAATAGCCGATTCCTTAATGTAAATTGGGATAATTTCAATTGAAGCTTCCACCAGTTTTTCACTATTACCGTTCTCAGGTTCGTCGGTAAAGAAGTTATACCATTTTCCTTCCGGCAAATAGACCTTGGCGAATTCCTTTGTGCTTTCTACAGGAATGACCAGTATAGAAGGGCCAAATAAAAATTGTTGTTGATATGCCTTCTCGTATACCTGAGAAGCTTCGGGATAATTGATTGCCAACGTTCTGGCAATAGGCATTCCGGTTTGTGAGGACTCATAAAAACAGGAATAGAGATAGGGCATAAGCAGGTATCTGAGACGAATGAAGTTGCGGGATATTTCCTCAACTTCTTCTCCGTAGGACCAGGGTTCAGAATCACGACTATTTACCATACTATGTCCCCGGAAAAATGGAGTAAAGGCGCCTACTTGGATCCATCTCGCAAAGAGGTATTCGGAGGCGTTGCCTACAAAGCCGCCGACATCGTACCCGGCAAAGGTAATTCCTGCTAAACCCATACTATTCACAAGCCGAATGCCTAGCATTAGGTGCTCATCGCTGGCTACATTATCGCCCGTCCAAACCGCGGCATACCTTTGGATGCCTGAAAAGCCAGCTCTTGTTAAATTGAAAGGTCGTTTTCCATTCAGCAATGCTTTAGCGCCATCATAGGTACTCTTGGACATGAGCATGCCATAAACGTTCCTGGCTTCCCGGGTTGTAGTCCTGTTTCCGTCAAACTCAAATTCTATCAGCTCCGGTAGTGCATTACCCCAGGTAGCGATTTCATTCATATCATTCCAGAAGCCATCAATTTCAATGTCGGTGTAGATATGGAGTTTATTCTTCCACCACTCCCGGGCCTTGCTATCTGTAAAATCCGGAAAGTGGCACCACCCGGGCCAAACTTCTCCTGAATAATAGGTTCCATCAGGATATTTAACAAATACGTCGTCCTCCAGACCTGACTCGTAAGGTTCATACCCTTCTTCAATTTTAATTCCCGGATCACACATCACCACCACATGAAAGCCCTTTTCCCTTAACGCATGGATCATTTCTTTTGGATTTTTGAAATGCTCCTTGTCCCAGGTGAATATCTTGAAGTTTTCCATGTAATGAATGTCAAGCACAATTACATCTCCCGGAATTTGTTTCTCCTGAAACGTATTGGCAAGACTTAAGACTTCTTTATCGGGGTAGTAACTGTATCTACATTGCTGATAGCCAATGCTCCAGATAGGAGGGAGCGGCATTCTTCCGGTCAGAGCTGTGTAATGTTCTATTACTTCAGCTATCGTTTCTCCATAAATAAAGTAATAATTAAGGTCGCCACTGTCCACTGAAAAACTTGAAAAGCGATCATTTGACGCCCCAAAGTTGAAATTGGACCTGTAAGAATTATCTAAAAAAATACCATAATATAAACCCGAATGAAGACCTATGTAGAAAGGCGTAGAGCAGTAAAGGGGGTCGGTTCCTTTGTCGTAGGCGTATTGGTCGGTATTCCAGTGTTGGTAAGCTTTTCCTCTTCTGTTAAGTGGGCCTGTCTTTTCACCCAATCCAATGAACTTTTCGTCTTTCTGGAGTACTTTGTAGTTAGTTATCTGTTCGCCTATCCATGAAATACCAAAACCTTCATCATCAGCATTGATAACTTCTCCAGCGAAGTTTAAAAATCTAAAAGTAGAACTGTCTTTGGAAAATTCTACTTTAACACTCTCCGTACTGAACAGGAGATGACTTTTTGACTCGTCTTTTTGCAGGTCGCCGGATGGGTCCAGTTCTACCGCATAGGAATGATAATGAGCCACGTCGCGAAAGGCATGAACACGTATTATTTTATCTGAATAACTTGTTATATGAACCTGGGCAAAACTTGTTTTAATAGCAAAGCCATTAGCTATGGTCTCTACTTGCTGAAATGAACCCAAGCGCTGGCTTACATTTCTGGATGATTTTGTCATTAATGAGATGCGATTCTATGTGCTTTATAATGAAAATTGGATGCTAGTATAAATGTTAAGTCTGGTAAGTCAAGAGCTGGAGACAAAAAATAGTAAACCTAATTCAAAGCAGGTATCTATTTACGCAACGAGGATTTACGGATTATAAGGTTAGTTTCCAGTGTTTTGGTAGTTGGTTCAATTACTTCATCCTCTGAAGCTTCTATTTCTTTTATTAATAAACGCGCGGCTTCCTGACCAATTTCAAAACCTCTCTGATCCACGGTGCTCAAGGCAGGTTCTGTCAGTTCTGTGAATCGCCAGTTGCTGAAGCCAACGATGCCGAAATCTTGAGGGATTTTTAAACCCTTGTCTTTAGCGCTCATCATTGCTCCAATCGCAGAAACATCATTATTGGCAAAAACAGCCTCTGGCGGGTCAGACAATTCAAGTAATTCATCCATCAAGCCTTTTGCATGCTTTTCGTCGTCTACTAAATTTTCATAAGCTACATAACGTTCTTCGTATGCTATCCCGTTTTCCTCAAGTGCAGCTTTATAGCCCTCTAACCTTTCTTTACCTATCGTTAGACTCTTGCCTCCGGCAAGGTGCGCTATTTTTTTATATCCTTGATCAATCAGATGCTTGGTGGCTGTGTACGCGGCGTTAAAATCATTAACCACAACCTTGCTTGTATTTAGTGCGGGGCAAACCCTATCAAAAAATACCATTGGAATACCCCTTGAATAAAGCGATTCAAAATGTGCAAAGTCGGTGGTTTCTTTGGACATGGAGATAAGTATTCCATCCACTCTATTATTGAAAAGGGCTCTGGTATCCATGACCTCTTTTTCATAAGACTCATTACTTTGAGAAACAATAACACTATAACCTGCACCGTAGGCTATGTCCTCAATTCCGCTAATGACAGTAGAGAAGAACCAATGCACCACTTGAGGAATGATAACGCCTATGGTATTGCTTTTACTATGCCTTAAACTAAGAGCAATACTGTTAGGTTGGTAGTTAAGTTTTTCGGCCAGTTCAGTAACCACTCTTTTCGTCTCAGGGCTTATATCAGGGTGGTCTTTAAGCGCTCTGGATACGGTAGAAGGAGAGATGCCTAACTCACGAGCGATGTCCTTAATGGTAACTTGACTACTTTTCATTTTACTAAATTAACAGATTGATCAGCAAGGCCTTGATTATTTAATTAAATTTTGATTCTTCCTCATTATACCGCTCACAGTAAGTTGTCAATTTTTAATTTTTAAAAACAAATGTGGGCATTGAACGGACTATCATTAGTTTTGTTTTGAATGAAAATAAGATACAGGCAGTTTATGAAAAACATACACAGCTCAAACAATTTTATCTATTTCTTGCTGTTGGCAGCTTCGATAATCATATTAGATACCTCTTGTTCAAGAATAAGCGAAAGCCAGAATAAAGTTGAAGCAAATGAATTAGAGACCCTTTTTAACAAGGTAGAACCCCTGAAAAGTGGTATTCACTTTGTCAATACTATTAACGAAAGCCCACAGTTAAATTATTACACCTATAAGCACATGTATATTGGCGCCGGAGCAGCTGCGGGAGACTTCAATAATGATGGCCTGGAAGATGTCTACATGGTGGGTAACATGTCGCCAAATAAACTATATCTAAATAAGGGCGACTTGAAGTTTGAAGATATAACTGCAGCAGCCGGAGTAGAAGGAAGTCAAGGGTTTTATATGGGCGTGACATTAGTGGATATCAATGCCGATGGCTGGCTGGATATTTACTTGTGTAAATCCGGCAAGTACAGGGATTCACGAGCCAGAGAGAATGTTCTTTTTATTAATAATGGGGACCTTACCTTCTCAGAGCGAGCCGCTGATTATGGCCTTAATAACAGTCAATACTCAGTTCAGTCATCATTTTTTGACTATGATATGGATGGCGACCTCGATATGTTTCTGGTCAACACTCCGGTTAATTTCGATATTTCTGAAAAAGTCTTTGTGTTGGATTTTATATATCAAAATCCTGAATTCAGAAAAGCCGGAGGAAATGATAAGCTTTATAGAAATGACAATGGGAAATACATAGACGTAACAGAAAACTCAGGTATATTGGCGGACTTCGGCTTTGGACTGAGTGTCTCAACCACAGATTTCAATCAAGATGGATGGCCTGACATTTTTATAGCTAATGATTTTGTGGCCCCAGACTACCTGTATATAAATAATCAGGACGGTACCTTTTCTGAAAAAAGCAATGTTTTTTTTAGGCATACCTCATTTTACAGCATGGGGTCCGATGCCGTGGATATGAATAATGATGGGCATGCCGATCTCATGGTGGTAGACATGAACCCATCGGATTACGTACGTTCTAAAACTACCATGCAAATGATGGATCGAAAGCTATTTAACAACATGCTCAACGCTGGTTATAATAGCATATTCATGCATAATATGGTTCATATGAACACTGGAATGGGTTCATTCAGCGAGGTAGGAAATTTGACTGGCATGGCCAATACGGATTGGAGTTGGTCTGTACTGGCAGCGGATTTTGACCTTGACGGTTGGAAAGATGTACATATTTCGAATGGCATTTACCGGGATGTACTTGATCGTGATAAGCGAAACGCTGTTAAAAACTTTAATGAAGGAAATAAGCCAAGAATGACACCGCAGGAGGTGTTTGCCTACCTGCAATCTTTCCCGTCTGTGAAACTTTCGAATTACTCATTTAAAAATAAAAATGGCCTTGAATACGACGAAGTCGGATCCAAATGGGGTTTAGATGAAAAAGCCTTTTCAAATGGTGTGGCTATGGCCGATTTTGATAATGATGGAGATATTGATCTCCTGGTAAACAACCTGATGGATACAGCCTTTTTATATGAAAATAATGCTATTCAACAGGGATCAAATTACCTCAAGGTTAAACTAAATGGGAGTCAGGAAAATCCTGAGGCTTTAGGGGCTATGGTCACGATTTATTCTAATGCCCATCAAAATACTTATTTAATAAATAGGACGCGCGGTTACCTTTCCGGTTCATCTGTGATCGCACATTTTGGCTTGTTGCAACAAAAAACCGTTGATAGCTTAAAAGTGGTCTGGCCCGATGGAAGGATCTCCTTTTTGAATGATATCGAGTCAAATCAACTGCTGACAGTTGATTACGCCGATAGTGATGATGCTAGTTCCGGAGCTAAAAACCCGGCTAAATATTTGCTTGTGGACCGAACGAAGTTATTACAACCTAATTTTACACATAGAGAAAACGATTATGACGACTATGAACGTCAGGTTTTACTTCCATATAGTTATTCACGTCTTGGGCCATATGTATCCGTAGGTGATATGAATGGCGATGGTATGGATGATTTTTATGTAGGTGGAGCCTCCGGGCAACCCGGCGCTGTATATCTCCAAAATAGTACAGGCAGTTTTCTTAAGACAGAACAAACCCTCTTAGAAAAAGACGCTGGCCATGAAGACATGAAATCTGCCCTATTCGACTACGATAATGATGGCGACCTGGATCTATACGTATCGAGTGGAGGTTATGAATTTGAAGTGGGTACCGAAGCCTTGCAGGATAGATTGTATATGAATGATGGTAGTGGGGTTTTTATCAGCAAGGCGGAGCTCCCTGATCTGAAAACTTCGAACAGTCTTGTTTTACCCCATGATTATGATGGAGATGGTGACATCGACTTATTTGTTGGCGGTAGAATATTGCCAGGGGCCTACCCATTTGAGCCCAAGAGCTATTTACTTGAAAATAGAGATGGAGCTTATACTGATGTCATCCACTCTGTAGTTCCTGATCTTGAGTATATCGGTATGATTACGGATGGTGAATGGGTAGACATTGACGGAGATGAAAAAGAAGAGTTGGTGGTCGTTGGCGAGTGGATGTCAATAAACATATTTCAGGTAAATTCAGATAAACTTGTCAGTGTTACTAGCGATTATAATTTGGAGACTCAAAAGGGATGGTGGCAATCCGTGAAAGTGATCAATAAAAATGACGGTTTTGACATTGTGGCTGGAAATATTGGAAGAAATATTAAGCATAAAGCCAGTGATGAAAAACCGTTTCACGTTTATGCCTCAGATTTTGATAAAAACAATTCTGTCGATATAATTCTTGCCAAATATTATAAGGATAAGCAGGTGCCTGTACGGGGAAAAGATTGTACAACCGAGCAGATGCCTTTCATAGCAGAAAAGTTTGAAACCTTTGACGAGTTTGCCAGTACAGATGTTCAAAATATGCTAGGTGAATCGATCAAGGAAGCCAAGCATTTTGAAATAACAACTTTTGCTTCAAAGGTATTTAGTTTTTCGGCTGGAAGTAATGAGCCGGAAGTAAAAGACTTACCCATTCAGGCCCAGGTATCTTCCATCAACCGGATTTTGAATTTTGATGTGAATGAAGATCAGAGTGAAGACTTGGTTATTGCTGGAAACCTATTTCAAACTGAAGTTGAAACTACACACCAGGATGCAGGTACAGGACTTATACTTGTCAATAATGATGACAAAGGATTCAAAAGTATTAACTCGGCATCCTCAGGTTTTTACGTTCCTGTGGATGTCAAAGACATGAAGTTATTGGAGCGTACCTATACTAAAGAACGATATGTTATTGTCACATCCAATGACGGTTTTATCCAGTTGTTCGGAGCGAACCCATAGCCTCTAAAATACCTCCATTGCTTATGTGTTAAAAACACGCACACTGGGGGATATAATTAAGCTCTACCGCAAACGTTTGCGAAGTCGTTTTCGTTAATTTATGGCCGAAAAAAGATGCTTTTGACAGCATTAATCACTATTATTGAAAATTAAGTTCGGTAGGTGAAATAACTACATTCTTATATTATTCAATTTAAATCAACCTTTATGAAGAAGTTTTTACTAGTATTAACGTTGATGACTCTGGTCTGCGGCCATGCTATTCTGGCTCAGAGCACTGTGACCGGAAAGGTTACCGATGCATCTGATGGGAGTGGACTACCAGGGGTTAACGTTGTTGAAAAAGGTACTACAAATGGTACTGTAACTGATTTTGATGGTAATTATACCCTGTCTGTCGGTGATGGAGCTACTTTAATATTCTCTTTTGTGGGATATACTAATCAGGAGATGGTGGTAGGTAATCGTAGTGTGATCGATGTTGGATTGGCTACAGATGTTACTCAGTTATCTGAGGTTGTGGTTGTAGGGTACGGTACTCAAGAGAAAAAAGAAATTACCAGCGCCGTGGCTAGTTTAAGCACTGAGGATTTTAACGCAGGTAACGTGACTGATCCAGGTCAACTTATCGCTGGAAAAGTTGCGGGTCTTTCAATTGTTACTCCTGGTGGCGATCCAAATGCTTCGCCAACGATCAGACTTCGTGGCTTATCTACGTTCGGGGCTAATAGCTCTCCGCTAGTAGTGGTAGATGGTGTAATTGGTGCAAGTTTAGATAATATAGATCCAAATGATATTGAAACAATCGATGTTCTGAAGGACGGTTCAGCAGCAGCCATCTATGGAGCCAGAGGATCAAGTGGTGTCATTCTGGTAACAACTAAGACAGCAGGCAAGGGTGAGGCAGCTACTAATATTACTTACAATGGTTTCATTACTATTGACGAAGTAGCGAATAAAATAGACGTGCTTTCCGCCGATGAGTATGTTGCTAACGGCGGAACAGATTTTGGCAACGACACAGATTGGTTCGAGGAATTGACACAAACAGGTGTTTCTTATACCAGTAACCTTTCTATATCCGGCGCTTTAGGTCCGTCAACCAGTTACAGAGCTTCAGTAAATTATAGAAATAATGAAGGAATTGTAAAGGGTTCTACTTTTGAGAGATTAAACACACGCTTAAACGTGCAACACAGCGCTGTCGATGGAAGGTTGAGGTTTAACATCAACGCATCCGTAAATAACCGTGATCAGGAATCAATTAATTTAGAAGCTTTTCGATATGCTACAATTTATAACCCAACGGCTCCAATATTTGAGAGCGACGTTACCGGATCAACCTTGGAAGATGAATCTGCTGATGACAGAGCCACAAGGCTATTGAATGCAGATCAAAATTTCGACGGTTATTTCCAGCGGGATTTGTTTGATTTCTTTAATCCGGTTGCATTAGCCGAGCAGCAGACTTTCGAAAATCAACGAAGAAATTTCTTAAGCAGCTTTAGGGTTGAATATGATGTTCTTGACGAACTTACTGTTGGAGTAAGTTATTCTCAAGAACGATTCGAGGACCAGGAGCGTCAATTTTGGAGCTCTTTTGATGCTCAAACAGGAAGAGGTCAGCAAGGCCTTGCACAACGGCAATCCACCAATAATTTCACTGAAATATTAAGTGGAACAGCTAATTATACGAGAGAGTTGACTGAAGGTCTAGACGCTAGCTTTCTAGTTGGCGCTGAAACTCAAAGAAGAAACAATGAAAACTTTGGAGTTAGGGTAAGGCAGTTTTTATTAGATGACCAGTCTTTTGATAATCTTGGTTTTGGAGCGATACGCGAAGGTAATCAAACCAATGCTTTCAGTGGAAGAACCAAGGACGAGTTAAATTCAGTATTCGCTCGTGTGAATCTGACATATAATAATTTTTTATTCTTCTCAGGAAGTATTCGTAGGGAGAGCTTCAGTGGTTTTGGTGAAGATGAGAAATCCGGGACTTTTCCCGCGGTTTCACTCGGAGCAGAGCTTACCGAAATAGTAGATTTAGGTCCGTTCGATGGTCTTAAGTTGAGAGCTTCATTTGGAGTTACTGGTAACTTACCCCCTCAGCCAAATCTGGCGATTGCTACATTCACCCCGGGTAATCGAATAGATCTTGATGGAGACCCGCTTACCAGAGGCGATATATACACTAGTTTCGTACAGAGTAGAGATCCCAATCCCGGACTGAAATGGGAAGAAAAAACTGAAATTAATGTAGGTGTGGATTTCAGCCTCTTTGAAGGTAAGTTGACAGGTTCAATGGATTATTATACCAGAGATATTGAAGACCTTTTATTTAATATCTCATTAGAAAGAGGCAATCCGAATCCTTTCGGAGCAACCAACTCGGATGGTTCTACTTTATTTAATGTAGCAGGAAATGCCTGGGCCAACATTGGAGACCTTTCAGCGGCAGGATTTGAGTTTGCCGCGGCTTATAACGGGTTGGAGTTTGCGGGAATTTCATGGACTCCGGCCATCAATTTTACCATCTATGATAAAACGGTTATTGAAAGCCTATCAGTGGGTGATTTAGGTTTGGCAGATATCAGGTTGGCAACTCCGGGTTCGCCAGGGCAAAACAATAATGAAATTATAAGGAATGAAGTAGGAGAGACCATTGGTAACATGTTCGGTCCTCGATTCTTAGGTGTAGATGAGCTGGGTAATTATGTGCTTTCTACCGATGATCCGGATGAATTCGAGAATATCGGAAATGGGCTTCCTGATGGTGAGTTTGGATTTGCTAACACGTTCGCCTACAAAAACTGGGATTTGAGCTTTTTCTTAAGAGGTGTTTTTGGTCATGATCTTTATAATTCCTATCGAGGGTTCTATGAAAATAGAGACGAGCCTTCAAATACTTGGAACAGTGTAATCACTGATAAGACAGATGTTAGGATAACTGATACGCCTACATTCTCTGACCTATATGTAGAAGATGCTACCTTCGTTCGTTTGGATAACGCCCAGATAGGATATAGGGTACCTATTCAAAGTGATGTGTTTTCTAACTTGAGAATTTACGCGGCAGGTCAAAATCTGTTTACCATAACAGATTATGAAGGTATCGATCCGGAAGTTAGATACACTGACTCGGAAGATACGAATAGTTTTACAGCAGGCTTAGCTCCTGGTATTGAGCGCAGAGGTACGTACGCTACTACCCGCTCTTACACTATTGGTTTAACAGTGAACATTAAATAATAAACGGATGTTTAGAAATTTTTATAGTAAAGTGGTTGTAGCGCTCAGTCTAATCGTAGTCGTGAGCGCATGTGATGATCCTGAGCAAGAGTTATTCTCTGAACTCGATCAGGATGCGGTGTTGAGTTCTACAGATCCTGATGTATTATCCGTGTTGGCGGCAGGAGCTTATACTCCTATAATTGGTGCGTGGGGTGGACATAATTCAATTTGGTCGCTTCATGAGGTTTCTTCGGATGAAATGGTAATAGCTCAGAAAGGTGCGGACTGGGAAGATGGTGGTCAGTGGATTAGAGTTCATCAACATGAATATAACCCCACTGAACAATCCGTACAAAACGGATGGGACTATTGTTTTGGCGCCATTGGTACAATAAACAATTTGATCAATCAATTTTCAGGGAATGAGGCTTTAGTGGCTGAATTCAAGGCGCTGAGAGGCTTAGTTTATTTATGGCTACTAGATGCATATGGCAACGTGCCAATTATTGAAGAGGACTCTGACGACTCTACCCCAGAAGCAAGTCCAAGGGCAGATGTCTTTGCTTTTGTGGAGTCAAGTTTATTGGATAACCTTGACCAACTTGAGCGTTCGGCTACATATGCCAGGATGAATTATTACGTGGCAAGAACAGCTCTTGCCAAATTATACCTAAACGCGGATATCTATACCGGTACTACCAACGTTCCTGGCGCAGGCTCCGCACGGTGGAGTGATGTTGTTATCCAAGCAGATTCAGTGATTGAGGCTGGTATTTATTCATTAGAGTCCAACTTTTTTAGCAATTTCGCTACTATAAATGCTACTGCTGAGAATATTTTCGTCTTGAATTATGACACGGATAATGCCGGAGGATTTAACCTGCCTCAAATGACACTGCATTATTCTAGTCAGGCAACTTATGACCTGCAGGAGCAGCCTTGGAATGGATACGCGTCGCTAGAGGAGTTTTATAATGCGTTTGATGACAATGATGCTAGAATAGAGTCTTTCTTGGAAGGAGATCAATTTGCTCTTGACGGAACCGGGTTAGAAGATTTAAGTTTTGAGGATGATGACCCAAATGGTGCACCGCTGACCTTTACCCCATTTATAACAGAGCTGGCTCCGAATGCACTACGTCAGGAAGGTGTAAGAGTAGGTAAATTTGAGTTTGCCATAGGAAATGGCCAAAGTCTTAGCAATGACTTCCCCATTTTCCGATATTCGGATGTTTTACTCATGAAAGCAGAAGCCTTATGGAGACTAGATAATGGTAGTGGTGAAGCGTTGGATTTGGTCAATATGGTAAGGGCCAGAGCAGGAGTGAGTCCGCTAACAGGTCTCACAGCTGACGAACTATTGGCTGAAAGAGGAAGAGAGTTTTTCGCTGAAGGTTGGAGGCGATCTGACCTGATCAGATTTGGTAAATTCAACGATCCATGGTGGGAAAAGGAAATGTCTACTGCGGACAAAAATATTTTTCCTATTCCACAATCTGCCAGAGATAATAATCCTTCACTCGCACAAAATCCAGGATACAGCGAAGGAGGTTGATTTAGTATTGAATTTTATTTCAAAGAAAGCATGTCTGAACATGCTTTCTTTTTTTATGTCCACTCCAAAAATGAAATCTAGGGCGGTAATTGTTCTGGTATTTTTCTTTGTTTCGTGTCAATCAGGAAACAAAAATACTTTTGACCTGCTTGAAGCATCTGAAACCTCTATACTTTTCAGCAACGATTTGCAGCATTCCGAGCAATTCAACACCTACACGTATCGAAATTTTTACAATGGCGCAGGTGTCGCTACCGGTGATATCAATAATGATGGCCTGATAGATTTATATTTTACCGGTAATCAGGTAGATAACAGGTTGTACCTGAATAAGGGGAATTTCCAATTTAAAGATATTACTGAGCAAGCGGGAGTTTCTTGCCCTGGCGTATGGTCCACCGGTGTAAGCATGGCCGATGTTAATGGTGATGGCTGGCTTGATATTTATGTATGTAAATCCGGACCTCAGGAAGGTTCAAATAGATTTAACGAATTGTTCATCAATAACGGTGATTTGACTTTCACCGAAAAGTCCAGCGAGTATCGTTTGAATGATATTGGGCTGTCTAATCATGCGGTGTTTTTCGATTATGACAGAGATAATGACCTTGATTTTTATCTCCTCAATAACTCTGGGAGATCAGTCGGTATATATGACTTATGGGAGGGGCAGCGTGAGGTTAGAGATACGCTTGGTGGCAATAAGTTATATCGGAACGATGGGCAATACTTTACGGATGTGAGCGAAGAGGCAGGTATTTATGGAAGTTCAATTGGTTTTGGTCTTGGTGTTACTGCCAGTGATATTAATGGTGATGGTTGGCCTGATCTGTTTGTGTCTAATGACTTTTTTGAGCGCGATTATTTGTACATAAATCAGATGGACGGCTCTTTCAAAGAATCTATGACTGCTGTAATGACGGAAACCAGCCTTGGCTCTATGGGAGCTGATATTGCCGATATAAATAACGATCTTAAACCCGATATTTTCGTTTCAGAGATGCTACCGGAATCATGGGAAAGAGCTAAATCCAAATCTACTTTTGAAGACTGGGATAAGCATCAGGCCAATATAAAAAATGGCTTCCATCGACAATATTCACGAAATGTACTCCAGTTAAATAGGGGCAGGCAATCCGGTGACGCGAAGCCTTATTTTAGTGATATATCCCGATTGACCAACCTACATGCTACTGACTGGAGCTGGGGCGCATTGATATTTGATTATGACAACGATGGCAATAAAGATGTCTACGTGGCCAATGGAATTGTTAAAGATCTTATTGATCAGGATTACATAAACTTTCGTGCCAACAGTAGCCTTGAATTTTCAAAGTACAAAAAGGATAGTCTTCTACTTACAAAACTTATCGAGAGTATACCGTCTCAGCCTATTCCAAACTACTTATTTAAGAATGAAGGTAAGCTAAGTTTTACAAACGTTACTGAGGATGCCGGGCTATCAGAACCCACATTTTCAAACGGAGCAATATACGCTGATTTAGATAATGATGGCGATTTAGACTTGATAGTGAATAATATCAATCAACCTGCTCAGTTATTCCGTAATCTAACAAGCCAAGCTACTGAAAACACTTATTTAAATTTTAAGCTCATCGGTGATAATCGAAATACGTCTGGTATCGGAGCCAAAATCACGGTTTATGATTCTGCCGAGACTTTTTATATAGAACACTACCCTGTTAAGGGCTATATGTCATCAGTTGACCCGCGTCCACATTTAGGTCTAGGCAATCGAAACGAAGTTGATTCTGTCACAGTAGAGTGGCCAGACGGCAGATTTCAAAGTTTTGAAAATGTTCTAACTGGTCAAACATTACAAGTCGATCAGAAAGATGCCCATCTCAAAAAAAAGCCGGTTATCATCAGACAAACTTTGCTTAGGGAAACCTATCTAGGCGTTTCTATAAAACACACAGAGAATGATTTTGTGGATTTTAATCGGGATCGCCTGTTGTTTGAGATGTATTCCAATTTAGGTCCTAAGTTGGCTACTGGTGATTTAAATGGTGATGGTAGAGATGATTTGGTATTAGGAGGTGCGGTGGGTTTTTCAACGAGAATATTTCAGCAGACTGGACAAGCTACATTCGACGAAGTCCGTTTTGATATCATTTTAGATCATAGTGATTCAGAAGATTCTGAGCTTGCGGTGGCAGATATTGATGGTAATGGCTCTTTGGATATTTCAGTGGCTAGTGGAGGAAACGAATTTTCCAGAGGTGATTTTTCACTTCGTGATAGGGTCTATTTGTTTGGAATGGAAGATGGTATTCATTCACGAGAATTGCCAGCTATTACCAGCACCTCATTCATATGTCCTATCGATTTTGACAATGATGGCGATCTGGATTTAGTCACAGGAGATAGATTGCTTCCATTTGAGTACGGTCTCCCTGGTGCGCTGCATATGTATAAAAACGACGGCGCAGGAAATTTTGAAGAGGTTTCCAGAGAATTTCTAGGCGATTTTCAGACTATTGGACTTCTCACAGATGCCAAGGCCATCGATTACGATGGGGACAATGATATGGATCTTGTGATCGTTGGTGAGTGGATGCCCATTATTTTATTAGAGAATGTAAACGGACATTTTAAAATTGACTCCCTGTCCATTAGTAACAATTTTACCGGACATTGGAAGACTGTAGAAGTCGCAGACTTTAATGATGATGGTATCCCCGATTTGTTTGTTGGGAATTCCGGAGAAAATACAAGGTTAAAGGGATCGCCTGAGGAACCTCTCACCATGTATGTTGGCGATTTTGACGGAAATGGCAGATTGGAGCATATCACCTGCATATATGAAAACGGAAAGCAGGTTCCTATTCACCAAAGGCAGGATTTGATTAAGCAACTCCCCAATCTTGCCCGGAAATTCAATGACTACGCCTCTTACTCCAAAGCATCGATTTTTGACTTAATTGATAAATCAATTCTCGATACTGGTATCAAATTGGAAGCACAAACTTTATCATCAAAGCTTTATTTAAGTAACGGGCAGGGTACTTTTGAGCCCGTGAAAATGCCAATAGAACTGCAGTTTTCGAGTGTTTTTGCAGCAGATATTGTTGATGTCAATGCAGATGAATTAGTAGATTTGTTGGTCGGCGGTAATCAAAGTCGAATTAAGCCTGAATTTGGCGCTAACCTCGGAACTTACGGCCAGGTTTTTATAAACAGAGGGGCTGAAGGTTTTGAGTTTCTTGATGCCGAGAAATCGGGATTATTGGTTAAGGGTGAAGTACGGGATATAGAACATATAAAAGTAGGTGATCGCGTGATTGTCCTTTTTGCTTTAAATAATGATGTATTGAAAGCCTATGAGGTTGGTAATTTTTAAAGTTATTGCTGTAGCTATATTTATAAGCCTTTTTTTAAACGCTTGTCAAAAATCGGAGTACGCGCGCAAACTTGAAGCGGGACTATCAAGTGGCGAAAGATATGATTCACTTTTTTTGAATCTTCATTTTGGAACCGAAGTCAAAGATTTTTTCGACATATGTTGGCAAATGAATAAAGAAGGCCTGGTTATCCAGGGACCGAGCAACCTTTCTGTTGAGTATAAACTGGATTCTGGTGAGCTCAAGCATCAGGCAATTATGAGATTCTATCCTGAGTTCCATAACTCAAAGATCTATCAAATGCCGATTAACTTTCTTTATAAAGGCTGGGCGCCTTGGACTAAACACCTGGCGGTCGATAGTCTCGAACTAGACGTTAAAAACCTTATGGAGAGGTGGTATGGTCCTGGTTTTGTATTGGCTGAAAATGATGACAAATCGCAGAAGCTTTGGGTTAAAGTTGATGGTAATCGAAGGATACGAATCTTTAAGAAGAGCATCAAAGAGGTGCGGGTGGACATTACCGATATGACGATCCTGGATGAAGCCCTTGAAGCAAAGGCAAAGAAAAAGAAAGAACGTGATCAAAAAAACAACAGTTAATATACTCTTCATTTTAGTTTTGTTTTGGGCTTGTCAAAGTGAGGAGGAGCCCATAAATACCCTTTTTACTAAGTTGGATGTCTCTTCTACCGGAGTGGATTTTGTTAACTCTTTAGAATTTGATTCAGCCTTTAATATCTACACTTACCGGAATTACTACAATGGAGGAGGTGTAGCGATAGGTGATATAAATAATGATGGGCTCGTAGATATTTATTTTTCAGCGAATCAAAAACCCAACCGGTTATTTCTTAATAAGGGCAATCTCAGGTTTGAAGACATAAGTAGTTCATCCGGAGTGCAAGGGGATAAAGCCTGGAGTACTGGTGTGGCAATGGCTGATGTGAATGGTGATGGTTGGTTAGATATTTACGTTTGTAATTCCGGTGATGTACAAGGCGACAACAAGCAAAATGAACTATTCATAAATAATGGTGATCTAACCTTCACGGAACGGGCTGAGGAATACGGATTGGCAGACAAAGGATTAAGTACCCACATTGCCTTTTTCGATTACGATAAGGACGGAGACTTGGATGCTTACCTTCTTAATAATTCTTTTAAGGCGATTGGTACATTCAACCAAATGAACAATGTTCGTGACGAAAGGGATAGCATTGGAGGCGATAAACTCTATAGAAATGATAACGGAAGCTTTACTGACGTCAGCGAATCTGCCGGGATTTACGGCAGTGTTATTGGTTTTGGACTTGGTGTAACTGTTGGGGATGTTAATCTGGATGGTTGGCAGGACATTTTTGTTTCTAATGATTTTTTTGAACGGGATTACCTGTACATAAATAATCAAGACGACACCTTTGATGAGGTCTTAGAGTCCAGAATGAATTCAATAAGCGCCGCTTCTATGGGGGCGGATATGGCAGATATTAACAACGATGGTTATCCTGAGATCTTTGTCACCGATATGCTGCCTGAGCCATTAAAACGACTAAAGCATGAAACAACCTTTGAAAATTGGGATAAGATTACCTACAACGTAAAGAACGGCTATCACTACCAGTATAACCGAAACATGCTTCACCTGAATAATGGCGATGGTACGTTTAGTGAAATAGCACGGCTTGCAGGTGTTGAGGCTACAGACTGGAGTTGGGGAGCCTTGTTTTTCGATGCAGATAATGATGGACTTAAAGACATCTTTGTTGCGAATGGCATTTATCAGGACATCACCGACCTGGACTATTTGAATTTTATTGCTGATGATGAGACAAAAGCAAAGATCATAACTGTAAATGGAGTTGATTATAACGCGTTAATTGATCCTATCCCTATTACTCCTATTCCCAATTATTTTTTCAAAAATGAAGGGAATCTACGATTCAGCAACTTTGCGGATCAGTGGGGTTTGTCCGAACCTGTACACTCAAATGGATCAGCTTATGGTGATTTGGATAACGACGGTGATTTGGATTTGGTGATAAACAATTTAAATACGGCATCCAGTATCTATAAAAATAATAGCGATCTTTCAACCAGCAACTACTTACGAATAAAACTGAGAGGTGAAGGGAAAAATACCCATGCCATTGGTACGAAGATAAAGGTAGTCTCGGGTACGGAGGTAATTTATGCTGAACAAATGCCAATACGAGGTTTTCAGTCATCCATTGATCCTACCATACTCATTGGCCTTGGAGAAATTCAAACTATCGATTCTTTGATAGTTATATGGCCTTCCTTCAAGGAGTCGGTTTTCCCAAATGTCCGGATAAATCAGACACTAGATATAAAAGAGGGTGGGGATTCCGTTAGAATGAATAAAAAAGAGTATCACCCCCTTTTCAAGGCGGTACCACCTCCGGATTTTACGCACAAAGAAAATAGTTTTGTCGATTTCGACAGAGACAGATTAACCTATCATATGCTTTCGACCCAGGGCCCAAAATTTGCGATCGGAGATATCAATAATGATGGCATGCCGGATATGTACGTTGGTGGGGCAAAGGGGCAGCCAGGCGCACTTTTAGTGCAAAGTGATCAGGGGTTTGAAGTTGATAATCAGACTTTTCTGAATTTCAAGAGACATGAAGATACAGATGCCATTTTCTTAGATGTGGACTCCGATGGTGATCAAGATTTATTCGTAACTAGCGGTGGTAATGAGTTTACGAGAGGAACTCCTGAGTTGCGAGACAGACTGTATATCAACGAAGGAGGTGGTGTTTTTTCATCCCGTGATTTGCCTTTCCTGAGATCAAATCTCTCCAACACCTCGACAGTTTCTGCTTCTGATATTGACGGAGATGGTGACTTGGATTTGTTTCTTGGATCAAGAACTAAGGTCTTCGAATATGGAATGTCTCCCGATAGTTACGTTTTGCTAAATGACGGCGCCGGTAACTTCGTTGACGGCACTGCGGATGTTGCGCCTGGGTTAAAAGAGTTTGGGATGATAAGTGACTCAGAATTCGTAGACATTGACGGTGATAATGATCACGACCTTGTCGTCTTGGGCGAGTGGTTGTCTCCTAAGATCTTTCTTAATGAAAGTGGATCTTTTAAAGAAGCTTCAACTTCTTTTGATTCTTTAAGTGGTTGGTGGAATACCGTAAAGTCAGCTGATCTGGATAATGACGGAGACAGCGATCTGATTTTCTTAAATCATGGATTGAATTCTCGCTTTGACGCAAGTTTTGACAAGTCTTTGCGTCTTTATGTCAATGATTTTGATGGAAACGGGACCATTGAACATATATTCTGTCAAAAAGAAGCTGATAAATATTATCCACTAACCCTAAAGCACGAACTAGTGGCTCAACTTCCCCAACTTAAAAAGACTTATCTCAAGTATCAGAGTTATAACGATAGGAGCATTGACCAAATATTTAAGCCAGAATTACTGGATCAGTCAGTAAAACATGAAGTTAATTTCCTGAGAGCGGTTGTTGCTATTAACAATGGCGATAGTTTTGAAATTAAAGAGTTGCCAATAGAAGCGCAGATGGCGCCCATGTTCGGTGTGGTGATTAATGATTTTGACAGAGACGATATTATGGACCTATTAATCGGTGGAAATTTTTTTGAAGCGAAACCCGAAGCCGGCAGATATGATGCATCTTATGGCCATTTATTAAAAGGCTTGGGCGATGGCTCGTTCGTTTCCATTGGTGCAAAACAATCGGGGTTTCAAGTTACTGGCCAGGTTCGTGACATCGCTGTAATTGGTCAAAAAGTTTTTGTTGCCAGAAACAACAACACCATGTTGTCATTTGCCTATTAGAATGCGTATTTCTGTTCTTTTTCTGACCGTCCTTGCACTATCATGCACTCGAGAGGAAACTGAGATAAAGACTAAGCTTTTTTCAGAAGTGAAGCCCATCGACTCGGGTATTGATTTTTCTAACGATCTCCAATCTAGTGCCGACTTCAACATACTGGAGTACCTTTATTTTTATAATGGCGCAGGTGTTGCTGTTGGTGATTTAAATAACGACAGCTTACCGGATATCTATTTTACAGCAAATCAAAAACCAAATAAACTGTATTTGAACCTGGGAGGTTTCCAGTTCAAAGACATTACGGAAGAAGCCAATGTGGCAGGTAAAGGCAACTGGTCTACGGGCGTGACCATGGCTGACGTTAATGGAGATGGCCTTTTAGATATCTACGTCTGCAATGTTTCGGGATATAAGGGCGCCCGAGGGCATAATGAGCTTTTCATAAATAACGGTGATCTAAGTTTTACGGAGTCATCTAAGGATTATGGATTAAACTTTTCAGGTTTTGCCACACAGGCTGTTTTTTTTGATTACGACCGCGACTCGGATTTGGATGTTTATCTTTTGAACCACTCGGTACATTCGGTTGACTCTTACGGAAGTGCTGAGAGGCGAGAATTCAAGGATGCCAGAGCAGGCGATCTGTTGCTTCAGAGTCAGGTAGCCCAAAGCGCTTCAAAATTTAAAGATGTAACCGCGACTTCAGGCATTTACAATAGTAAAATTGGTTACGGTTTAGGAGTTTCAGCAGCAGATGTCAATAATGATGGCTGGCCGGATATCTATGTTTCAAACGACTTCCATGAGAATGACTATCTCTACATCAATAACAAGGACGGTACATTTGTCGAATCGCTTGAGAAAATGATGTGACATAGCAGTCGCTACTCTATGGGTAACGATATCTCAGATGTCAATAATGATGGCTGGATGGATATATTCACCACCGACATGTTACCAGCGAATTCAGAAATATTGATGAAATCCGGAGGTGAGGACAAATCAGAGGTAAATGAAATAAAACTTAGTTATGGTTATGGTCATCAGCTTGCCAGAAATACACTCCAGTTGAATAGGGGCAATGATGTTTTTTCTGATATTGCTTTGCAAGCGGGTCTGTCAGCAACCGACTGGAGCTGGTCACCACTTTTAGCTGATTTTGATAACGATGGTTTTAAAGACCTCTTTATATCCAATGGTATTGTTAAACGACCCAACGACCTCGATTATATTCAGTACATTTCTAACCTTTCGGACTTCCGGTATACAGTAAATAACAAAGACAGTATAGATGCCGAGATGATCAAGCGCATGCCAGAACTCGAAATCCCCAATGAAGCTTTTAAAAATATTGATGGAATTACCTGGCAGCCGGTAAATGATGAATGGGGATTAAATCAGCCCTCGTACTCTAATGGAGCGGCATATGCTGACCTTGATAATGATGGAGATCTTGACCTTATCATAAACAATATAAATGCTGTAGCTTTTGTCTACAAGAATAACACTGAATCCAATGGCAATAATTATTTAAAGCTGTCCTTAATGGGAAACGGATATAATGTTCATTCAGTAGGCGCTAAAGTGGTGATTAAGAATGAAGAGGGCCAAATCACCTATCGGATCGGAGCTAGTAAAGGGTTTCAATCATCAGTTTCTCCTGATTTGACCATAGGATTAGGCGCCTGCAAGCTCATTGATACACTTGAGATTTATTGGCCCAATGGCCAATATCAGCTACTGGAAAATATAGAGGTTAATCAATGGCTGAGCATAAAAGAGCCAACGACGAGTAGTCCAAAGAACAATGAGTCGGCTAAAACCTATTTTGCCAGATCCGTATCTCCACTGGAATGGAAACATGAAGAAAATAACTATAATGATTTCAATGTAGATTATTTAAGGCCTTACAAATTATCAACTGGTGGTCCTGCGCTATCCGTTGGAGATGTGGATGAGAACGGATTAGATGATGTTTTTTTAGGTGGTGCAAAAGGACAATTATCCTCGTTTTTTCTTCAAAAAGGAAGTTACTTCGAACGTAAAGAGTTGGAATCAAGTCAAAGATTCGAAGATGTGGCTTCACTGCTACTGGATGTAGACAGAGATAACGACTTGGATTTAATTGTACTAAGTGCAGGTCATGAATACCCTTCGGGCCACCCATTACTTCAGGATCGATTATATCTGAATGAGGACGGTAATTTCATTTTAAATAATACATTTCCCGAGATAAGAGAGAATTCTACCTGTGTGGCGCCTTATGACTTTGATGACGATGGTGATCTTGACATTTTCATAGGATATGAGGGACCTTTCGGTGCATATGGTCAAAATGGAGGTGGCGTTCTATTACAGAATGATGGCAAAGGTGGCTTCAAAGATATAACCAATCAAATAGCCCCTGAATTAGCGGGTATTGGAATGGTTAAATCAGCTACCTGGATTGACTTCGACAACGACGGTGATTCAGATCTGATCTTGGCCGGACACTGGATGCCCATTACAACTTTTATCAATGACTCCGGCGCTTTCAGCGACCAGACTATAATAGCCAATAGCTCAGGGTTTTGGAATACGTTGCAAGCCTATGATCTTGATCAAGACGGAGATAAAGATCTGCTAGCAGGTAACATAGGCTCGAATAATAAGTTCTCGGCTTCACCGGAGTATCCATTAAAAATATATGTGGATGATTTCGATAAAAACGGGACTAAAGAGTCCATTATCATGCATCATATTGATGGCAGATATATTCCTTTATTTACCAAAGATGAATTAGAAAAGCAATTGGTGTCTATTAAACGTCGCTACACGAGCTATCAAAAGTTTGCCACAGATGTAATTGGAATATCTTCGCTGGTCAAACAAAGCGCAGAAACCATTGAAAAATCTGTTGAAGAGCTGCAGTCAATGATCTTCTTCAATGATGCTAATCAATATACAAGGGTACCCCTCCCGACGCAAATGCAATACTCAAATATCAACTCCATCTTGTTGACAGATCTTAATAAAGATGATTGGGTAGATATGATTACAATTGGTAATAACATCAATACTCATATTAACCTTGGGCGGTATGATGCGGATTTTGGTTCTACTGCTTTTTCAGTAGCGGGTAAGAGCTTTAATTACATTGATAATAATACCTCTGGCTTGTCCATAGTTGGGCAGGTAAGTAACTTTGATACTTTGACTATCAGCAAAGAAAAGTATCTTATTTTTACTTTGAACAACGATTCCATTCAACTGTACAAAATGAATTGATATGTGGAATAGTATATTTCTGATCCTTTTATTTATAACGTTAACGACTGCCAGTCAAAGTAAAGACTGGGTAATCTCAGCAACCAATATCGATCCAAATAACTACTTCGGAATTACCGTGGCCAACGGAATGGTAGGGTTAGTTTCTTCTCCTGAACCCATAAAAATCAAAGATATTGTTCTTAATGGAGTCTATGATAATTATCAAAGGGGTAGAGCTTCCAATATTCTCAAGAAGTTCAATCATTTGAATATTGATCTGTTAATTAACGGTGAGAAAATAACAAGTTCAACTATTTCAGATTACCGGCAGAGCTTAACTATGAAAGAGACTGTGTTGACTACATCACCTATAGCGCTTTCGAGGTTTGGTGGTTTAAAAATGACGAATACCGGTATCGTTCAGACAAAACAGCGGCTTCCCGGGAAATGGAAATCCCTTGAAATTAAAGGTTGGAAACAATTTATATGAAGAAATTTATATCACTTTTTATTAGTTTAACATTACTTGTTGCTTGCCAGGAAGCTAAAGAAACCGTTGAAATCGCACCCAATGAACTGCATGATAGCATGCAAAAGCTTACGGATGTTATTGTTCACGATATCTTTTCTCCACCGGTAGCCAGCAGGATTTATGCCTACCCGAGCATTGCGGTTTATGAAGTGCTGGCTCTCAAAGAACCTCGATATAAGTCATTTACAGGTCAGTTAATGGATTTTACCTCAATTCCGGAACCAAGCGGAAAGATCGATCATGATGTTGCTGCCATTGACGCTTTTTTAAAGATAGGACAAGCCCTGATTTTCTCAGAGGACAAGATGGATGAATACCGGGCTGCCTGGCATAAAGAAGTATTAGAATCAGGACTGGATAAGGAAGTTTTTGATAATTCGGTGGCCTATGCCGAACAGGTATATAATCATATCATGGCTTGGGCCGATAAAGATAACTACAAACAGACACGTACATTTCAGAAATTCACAGTAAGCGATGAAGATGCCCGGTGGCAACCTACTCCGCCCGGCTATATGGAAGCTATTGAACCACACTGGAATAAAATAAGGCCTTTTGTAATTGATTCGGCTAACCAGTTTGTCCCTGACAGACCTACCGATTTTGATGTTAGTGAAGGTAGCGCCTTTCATAAGGAAATAATGGAAGTATATGAAACGGTAAACAATCTGGATGAGGAACAAAAGGAAATAGCCAGCTTTTGGGACTGCAACCCGTATGTGATGAATGTACATGGTCATGTGATGTTTGCGACCAAAAAGATCACTCCAGGCGGGCACTGGATGGGGATAGCAAAAATTGCAAGTCAGCAATCCAAGGCTGATTTAATGAGGACCGCTTACACCTACGCACTAACATCTATTGCGCTTGCAGACGGCTTTATTAGTTGTTGGGATGAAAAATATAGAAGTAGCCTGATCCGTCCTGAAACGGTGATTAATAAATATATGGATGAAGAATGGTTACCGTTTTTACAGACACCTCCCTTCCCGGAATATACCAGTGGACATAGTGTGATATCAGGCGCTGCAGGAGAAGCGCTTACTTCAATATATGGTAATAACTTCAAATTCATTGACAGTACCGAGGTTCGATATGGACTGACGGCAAGAGAGTTTGAATCTTTTAGAGCCGCCTCTGATGAAGCGGCCATAAGCCGACTATACGGAGGCATACACTACATGCCTGCCATTACCAATGGGGTGACTCAGGGCAGAGCGCTGGGAAATTATATTATCGGAAAACTTGATATGATCAATGAGGAACAAGAGATTTCAAGCAAATAGATTAACATTTGCGCTTACTTTCGCTTTACTGTCCATACTATGGAGTTGTTCACTCCAGGTTGAGGATAAGAATACGGATTTTGATTATTACTCCTCCCAACTTTTTAAAGATGTTCAGCTAGCCGCCATCTTTCCGGATTCCAAGACATTTGTGGATTGCACCCCTAAACAGCCTTTAATTGATATCAATGCCAGATACATTGATCAAAAGAGTAACGACGGGTTTAACCTTAAGGAGTTTGTAGAGGCCAACTTTGAAATGCCGGTCAACCCGACAACAGGTTTTGTTTCCGATACTTCGAAAACCATGAGAGATCATATTGTAAGCCTTTGGCCGGTTCTTACCAGAACACCCGATCAAACTAATGAGTTGTCTTCCCTAATATCACTGCCTGGTGATTACATTGTTCCGGGTGGTCGCTTTCGTGAGATCTATTATTGGGACAGCTATTTTACTATGGAGGGCCTCATGGTTTCAGGGCAAGAGTCCATGGCAAAGAATATGGTAGATAACTTTTCGTATTTGATTGATACATTGAGTTTTATTCCTAACGGTAATAGAAATTACTACAACGGCAGATCCCAGCCACCGTTCTATGCTTTGATGGTTGACCGATTGGCTCAAGAGGATCGCGATCTTTTCATTTCTTACCTGCCTTATCTTGAGAGCGAATATGAGTTTTGGATGTCAGGAAGTGAAACCCTGTCGAACGAAACCAATGCGGTAAAACGCGTGGTAAGAATGGAAGATGGAAGCGCTTTAAATCGCTATTGGGACAATTATGCTTCTCCTCGTCCGGAGTCGTTTAAAGAAGATTACGAGCTTGCCGAGGAGCTGTCGGGAGACGCACAAATTAAAATGTACCGTGACTTGAGAGCAGGTGCAGAATCAGGATGGGACTATACCAGTCGTTGGTTTGCAGATGGGCAACGCCTGTCAACCATTCACACAACAGACATAATACCCGTCGACCTTAACTCACTGCTCTATTTTCTTGAACTGAAAATAGCGCAAGGATATAATTGGAAAGATGATTTAGAACAGGCCCAGGTATTTTTAGATAAAGCAGATCGACGCAAGCAGGCAATTTTGAAATATCTATGGGATGAAGAAGACAAGTTTTTCGTAGACTATGACTTTATTGCAGGGAAAAAGACCGGAGTACTCTCTTTAGCCGCTGCTTACCCGTTGTATTTTAAGATAGCAACTAAAGGACAGGCTAAATTAACTCTAGAAAGACTATCTGCTGATTTTTTGAAAGCCGGCGGTTTTGTTACCACCCTTAATGAAACAGGGCAACAGTGGGATTTTCCTAATGGCTGGGCCCCTTTACAATGGATCACTATTAATGCGTTCTATAACTACGGACAAGGTGAAGTGGGTAATGAGGCCGCCACAAAATGGGTAGCAAGAAATAGTACGGTGTACAAGACCACAGGTAAAATGATGGAGAAGTATGATGTTATAAATACAGAACTACTCGCTGGTGGTGGCGAATACCCTCTGCAAGATGGTTTTGGCTGGACAAATGGAGTAGCGCTTGCACTTCAAAAAATCCTTGACGAAAAAGCTGTTGTTGAGGAAATGACCGAGTAGTCGGAATCCAAAAGATGTAAACACAAATATCAAATAAGCTCTGTAATTCAATTAGAAAGATTATTCCTAATGCGCTAGCCTGTAACATGCAGCTTGAGGGTTGAAGCTCTTAGCTCGAAGCTTTCGGCTGTAACCGTTTACATCCTTCAAATCACGTTTTATGCTATGAAAAGCAGGCCATTCTTAGTATCATTAGAGGATGAATCCTTCGGTTTTTAAGCATATCTGCTTGAACGGCATGCGTCACCCTAAAACCATCAACCTAACCTAAACTTTATGGAAAGTATCGGTCTAAATGCTATAGACTTTATCATCATCATTGTTTATCTGATTGGTATCGTTTGGTACGGTATCAGAAAGGGTAAACAAGAGAATTCGGAAGACTATTTTCTGGCAGGCAGGGATATGACATGGCCCATTGTCGGAATATCCTTATTTGCCGCAAATATAGGAAGTAACACACTCATTGGCCTTACGGCAGATGCCTATCAAACCAATGTATCGGTGTATAACTACGAGTGGATGGCCGCTGTTGTACTTGTGTTTTTTGCTATATTTTTCCTTCCCTTTTATCTAAGGTCTAAGGTCTATACCATGCCTGAGTTTATTGAGCGAAGGTATGATTCTCGTTCAAGGTACCTTTTCTCAGGAATCACTATTGTTGGAAATGTGATTATTGATACCGCTTCCGGTCTTTACGCGGGTAATCTCATTCTTAAGATAATATTTCCTGAAGTAGATTCCTGGATAATTATCTCATTTCTGGCCTTTGCTGCAGCGGCTTATACCATACCTGGTGGATTATCTTCTGTGGTACATACTGAGGTCATTCAAGCAGTATTACTGGTTTTTGGCTCAATTCTTTTGACTTATTTCTGTTTTTCAGAAGTAGGAGGGTGGGAAGGTATGATCAATGGCCTGAATTCCATGAAAGACAGTGGAGCTCTTGATAAGACCCCTGACCAGATTATGAGCCTTGTTCGGCCGGCTGATGATTCTCATTTGCCCTGGACAGGTTTGTTGTTTGGTGTGCCGCTATTAGGTTTTTACTTTTGGGCAAATAACCAGTTTATGGTGCAGCGTGTTCTATCGGCAAAGGACCTAGATCATGGTCGATGGGGAGCCATTTTTGCCGGTCTTTTGAAGCTTCCTGTCCTTTTCTTCATGGTGCTTCCGGGAGTGGTAGCCATTGTATTGTTCTCAGATCTGGATATTTCTTTCATTAACTACACCTTTGATCGTAATGGCCAGGAGGTATTATGTTCTAATTTGAGCGATTGTCCCAATATGACATATCCTGTTTTGATCTATAAATTATTGCCTACAGGTGTCCTTGGCCTCGTTATAGCGGGATTACTGGCAGCTATGTCTTCAAGTATTTCGGCTACACTAAACTCCGCTTCTACCTTGATCACTATGGACTTTGTTTCTAAGATTAATCCAAATATCGGAAGTAAGTCCTTGGTACGGGCAGGTCAAATAGCAACAGTGATTTTAGTGATTCTTGCCGCGGCCTGGGCGCCTTTGATCGAAACGTTCAGCTCGGTATGGGAATACTTGCAAGTGGTACTGGGTTACATTGCCCCGCCAATTGTAGCAGTATTCCTGGTAGGCTTATTTTATAAAAGAGCAAACGGAAATGGAGCCTTTTACAGTTTCCTTTTTGGATATGGCCTGGTTATCGTCTTTGTGATTCTTAAATATTTTACTGAAGCGCCTCCCGAATGGACAAAAGTACATTTCTTATTACAGGTACCCATTCTAATGATATTATGTGCATTGGCGAATATAGTGATAAGCAACCTATCCGCAGCTCCAAGCCCTGAAAAGACAGAAGGGCTTATATGGACTACATCTTTGTATACGGCGGAGACAAAGGATCTAGAAGGCGCTCCGTGGTTTAAAAACTATCGGATACTATCAGTATTACTGCTGATCCTTACAGCAATTATAGTTATTTGGTACTGGTAAGATGAGCATCTATTTAGGAGAATTTTTAGGTACTATGATACTCATCATTTTGGGCGGTGGGGTAGTAGCTGGTGTACTTCTTACAGAAAGTAAAGGTTTTAACTCAGGTTGGCTTGTTATCACTACAGCGTGGGGCCTGGCCGTAACAATGGCTATTTATGCAGTGGGGGGTGTTAGTGGCGCCCATATTAATCCGGCTGTTACAATAAGTCTGGCCTACATAGGTCAATTTCCCTGGTCGCAAGTTCCAGGGTACATATTAGCACAAATTTTTGGAGCACTTACCGGAGCAGTAATTGTATGGCTGCACTATCTTCCCCATTGGAGGAAAACCCAGGACAAGGCAATTAAATTAGCCGTATTTTCTACGGCTCCGGCCATAAGAACTACAGCAGCAAATTTCGTTAGTGAAATGATAGCTACTGCTGTCCTTATTCTGGGTTTACTTTTTATTGGAGCGAACACATTTACAGAAGGCTTAAACCCTCTTGTGGTTGGTGGGCTTATTTTTGTAATTGGGATGGGCTTAGGAGGAACCACTGGCTATGCCATCAACCCGGCTCGTGATTTAGGACCGCGTATTGCTCATTTCTTACTTCCTATACCGGGTAAAGGAAAGTCGGACTGGGGATATGCCTGGATACCGGTGGTAGCTCCCGTGTTAGGAGGTTTTTTGGGCGCTTCCCTTTATCAAATTTTTTACAAACAAGATTATCAGATCCAGCACTACGTTGTCATAGGCATTGCCATAGTGGCTGTTGCCATTGCTGTGATCAGGGAATCAAAACATTCTGAAAATGAGTAAATATATTATAGCACTGGATCAGGGAACCACCAGTTCAAGGGCTGTTTTATTTGATACGGACGGCAAGCTCCTGGCGGTTGAACAGCAGGAGTTTACGCAGTTTTTTCCTAAACCGGGATGGGTAGAACATGATGCTAACGAGATATGGACCACCCAGGAAAAGGTATTACAGGACTTGATAAGAAAGAATAAGGTTAACGGAGGTGAAATAGCCGCGCTGGGCATCACTAATCAAAGGGAGACGGCTATTTTATGGGATAAGACCAGTGGCGAACCGGCTCATAAGGCTATTGTCTGGCAGGACAAACGGACTAGTGGTATGTGCGACCACTTAAAAAAAGCAGGCTATGAGGATCATGTCAAACAAACCACCGGACTTGTCATAGATGCCTATTTTTCAGGAACTAAAGTTAAATGGCTGCTCGATGAAGTAGATGCCGACCGAACCAAGGCCAAAAGTGGTGATTTGGTATTCGGAACGGTGGATTCATGGTTAGTGTACAAGCTAACAGGACAAAAAGAGCACGTTACAGAATACACCAATGCATCTCGTACATTACTATTCGATATATCTAAACTGGATTGGGATGATAAGATTCTCAATGTGTTAGACATCCCAAGGGAGATGTTACCCAAGGTGCAGGAAAGTGTAAGTCATTTTGGTCATTGGGAGTATGACGGGCATAAGATCCCCATAACCGGCATAGCAGGAGATCAACAAGCTGCATTATTTGGTCAAACTTGTTTTGAGAAAGGTACCGCAAAGAATACCTATGGCACGGGATGTTTTATGCTAATGAATACAGGGACGGAGTTGCAGCTCTCTGAGAATGGCTTGTTAACTACGATTGCCTATGGTATTAATGGCACTGTCAATTACGCATTGGAAGGAAGTATTTTCATCGCTGGTGCGGCCATTCAATGGCTGAGAGACGGTCTCAAATTGATTGAAAATGCTTCTGATACTGAAGCCATGGCGGAAGCTGTCAGGGATTCTCATGACGTGGTCGTGGTACCCGCCTTTGCAGGTCTTGGCGCTCCATACTGGGATATGTACGCAAGGGGTGCAATATTTGGTCTGACAAGAGATTCTAATGAAAATCATTTTGCTAAGGCCACATTAGATTCTTTGGCTTACCAAACCCGGGACATTCTTGAGGCGATGCAAAAGGACTCTGGCGCTGATCTCCGGTCTCTCAAGGTGGATGGTGGCGCGGTAGCCAATAACTATTTAATGCAGTTCCAATCAAATATTCTGGGTGTACCCGTGCTAAGGCCGGAAGTGACAGAATCTACGGCTCAAGGGGCCGCTTACATGGCCGGAATAGGAGCGGGTATTTGGGAATTAGAAGATTTGAAGGAGGTACAAAAAATTGAAAGAGAATTTACGCCGGAAATGGTTAAGAATGACCGTGATGAGTTATACGGTAATTGGAATAAAGCGGTAAAGAGAACAATGAATTGGATTGAGTAGGAATAGTGAAGAATGAGCAAATTATCAGCATTAGAAAGATAACATTCGGTCGAACAACTAAAGATTACAGAATTTGACCTGCTCGTCATAGGTGGAGGCATAACCGGGGCAGGAATTGCCCTGGACGCTGCGTCCCGTGGGTTGAAAACGGCGTTGGTGGAACGCGATGATTTCGCTTCAGGTACGAGCAGTAGATCTACAAAATTGATCCATGGGGGGCTTCGATACTTGAAGCAATTTGAGATAGCCCTGGTGCGTGAGGTAGGGCGAGAACGGGCGATTGTTCATAAGAATGCACCGCACTTGGTTCCCTCTGAGCGCATGCTGCTACCGCTCATTAAAGATGGTACTTTCGGGAAATTTACCACGAGTGTGGGCCTTATGGTTTATGACGTATTGGCGGGTGTGGAGAGTGCAGATCAACGAAAGATGCTAAGCAAGGAGGAAGCGTTTGAGAAAGAGCCCTTGCTTGACGAAAGTGTATTGGAAGGCGGAGGTATATATGCCGAGTATCGAACAGATGATGCCAGACTAACCATTGAAGTTATCAAGACCGCCATACAACATGGGGCCGACTGCCTCAATTATGTTTCAGCTATCGATTTTATCTATGACAATGGGAAGGTTGCCGGTGTCAAAGCCATGGATCACCTTGCTGAGAAAGACTTTGAAATAAAAGCAAAATATGTTACCAGCGCTGCGGGCCCATGGGTAGATGAGCTAAGAGATAAAAACCATTCCTTGAGTGGCAAGCGATTACACCTAACAAAGGGGGTTCATATTGTTGTTCCTAAGTCTAAATTCCCTCTTAGACAGGCTATCTATTTTGATGTACCTGATGGACGCATGATATTCGCCATTCCTCGCGGCCTGATCACCTATATAGGAACAACAGACACAGATTACACTGGAGATAAGAATCGCATACTCACAAACACTCAGGACATTAATTATCTTCTGGACGCTGCTAATAGCGCATTCCCCTCCATCAATTTAAAAATAAAAGACGTAGTCTCAAGTTGGGCAGGTGTAAGACCATTGATCCATGAGGAAGGTAAGTCCGCTTCTGAAATTTCGCGTAAGGATGAGATATTCGAATCAGAAACAGGTTTGTTGTCCATAGCAGGTGGTAAACTTACCGGCTTCCGTAAAATGGCTGAAAAAATAGTTGATGTAGTGGTTAAGTAGCTTAAAATGTCTCATCCTGAGACCTCATTGTCATCTTGTACCACCCACAAAATTGCTCTTACAGGAGGTGTATTTTCAGGGGCAAAAGAAGTGAAGGTTTTCAAATGCTCATTGGAAAAAAGATTACAGCAATATGGTTTTGACGAATACGTGGCTTTTTATCTGGTAAGCAACTATGGCAAGCAGGCAGATAGTATTCTTGCTATTTATGATAGCCTGGAAGACCATAACATTTATGAACGTTTCATAAAGGCTGAGTGTGAGTTTGATATTCAAAATGAAATGGTATACAATCTTAGGGACTTTTTTATCAGGCGTACGGGTAGATTATATTTTGATATTGACAGTGTCAAGTATTTACAAGATACCGTAGCAGATTATATGGCCAATAAATTCGGATGGTCGGAGGCTGTAAAGAACAAAGAACTGGATCTCTTACAGCAAGAGATCCTGGACGTTTCGAAGTTTGAAAATGTTCAATCCTAAAGCGCATAATCTACTCAAGGAAATTATTAACGATCTGCCTTCCGCCATTAGGCAAGATGAGGATTTTGTATTTCGTTTAGCTACTAATTTTTCAGGCCTCTACCAGCGTTTTCAGGACCTCTACGGTTCCAAACATTCTTTTGAAGGCGCTCTTGGGCAGCTTGTTACGGTTTTAGCAAATCAATATAATAACAGATCTGAAGGATTAAGACTAAAAGACCTCGAGCGTCAGGATGGGCAATGGTTTCTTTCAAATGAAGTCACGGGCATGATGTTGTATGTAGACCGCTTTAGTGATGACCTTAAGGGTTTATTGACCAAGATGGATTACCTGGAAGATCTTGGGATCAATTTGCTGCACCTCATGCCACTTTTGGAAGGGCCAAAAGAGAAAAATGATGGTGGTTATGCAGTAAGCGACTATTTCAAGATTGATAAACGCTTTGGTTCTAATAATGACTTTCATAAAGTAGTTCATGAAACACATAATCGCGAGATGTATGTTATGTGTGACTTAGTGATCAATCATACCTCTGAGGAGCATGAGTGGGCACAACTAGCGAAAAAGGGTGATCCGAAATATCAGGATTACTATTATATGTTCAATGACCGTACGGTACCTGATCTTTTCGAGCGATCGTTGCCCGAAGTTTTTCCGGAAAGCTCACCCGGGAACTTCACTTTTTCCGAAGAGATGGGCAAGTGGGTGATGACCGTTTTTAATGACTACCAGTGGGATCTGAATTACGGTAATCCTCAGGTGTTGATTGAAATGATCAATATTCTGCTCACTCAGGCCAACTGGGGCATTGATATTTTCCGCCTGGATGCGGTGGCATTTGTTTGGAAGAAACTGGGCGCCACAAGTCAGAATCTTCCCGAAGCTCATACCATATTACAGATATATAAAGCCTGCACTCAAATTGTAGCGCCTGGGGTCGCCTTATTGGCGGAGGCCATTGTAGCTCCTGACGAAATTGTGAAGTATTTCGGAACCAGCAATATTGCCGGTAATGAGTGTGATATTGCCTATCACGCTACCCTGATGGCTCTGCTTTGGGATAGTATTGCCACCCATAATTGCAAGGTGCTAACTAATGGACTGCAATCCATGCCATTTAAAGTACATGGCGCTACATGGATAAATTATGTACGTTGTCATGATGATATTGGCTTGGGATACAGCGACGAGGACATTTGGAGAGCAGGTTATAATCCACACGAGCATAGAAAATTTATTGTGAACTTCTTCACAGGCAGGTTCGATGGGACTTTTGCCAGCGGTATGCCCTTTATGTATAACCCGAAAAATGGTGATGCTCGCATTTCAGGGTCCCTTGCATCACTAGCGGGGCTTGAAAAAGCTATCGAAGAGGATGATATTGATAAGATTGACTTTGCTGTTAAGCGTATTTTGCTACTTCATGCTATAATCATATCGTACGGCGGGATCCCCATGCTTTACTACGGCGATGAAACAGGTACGGAAAATGATTATTCCTTTTTACAAGATGATAAGACAGCTGATGACAACAGATGGCTACACAGGCCAAAGATTGATTGGAAAAAGCAATTCGAAAATTTAAAAGACGAGAGAAACCCGAGAGCTATTATTTTTAAAGCGTTGAAAAAAATGATCCAAACTCGTAAATCTTCACCGGAATGGGCGGACCATAATTCATGCCGGATTTTAGATACAGGTAATGATCACGTATTAGCTTTTGAAAGGCGTCTAGGTGATAAAGTGACATTGACTCTTGCGAATTTTAAAGACTCAGATCAGTGGCTGCCTATTGATTGGGTGGCTGAGAATCGTTTGAATATTGATAATCTCTATGATAAATACACAGAAGAACATATCAACGGAATAAGCGGAGCGGTTACATTATCACCATATCAATTTATGTGGTTAACTGAAGAGTACTAGTGATTAAACCACAAAAGTCTTCAAGACTTTTGTAGTCTAAATGGCATTATGAAAACAAAAAATACGTGGTGGAAGGAGGGAGTAGTATACCAGATCTACCCCAGAAGTTTTAATGATTCTAACAACGATGGTATAGGAGATATCCGGGGTATCATTGAAAAACTCGATTACATTAAGTCGTTAGGGGTAGATATCATCTGGATTTGTCCTGTTTACAGGTCGCCAAATGATGATAACGGTTATGATGTGAGCGATTACCGAAACATCATCGATGAGTTTGGGACTATGGGAGATTTTGATGAATTGCTGAAAGGTATTCATGCTAGAGGAATGCGGTTGTTGATGGATCTGGTTGCTAATCATTCTTCTGATGAACACCACTGGTTCCAAGAAGCAAGGAAGTCCAAAGACAATCCCTATAGAGATTATTACTTTTGGAAGCGATCAAACAATGGATCATTGCCCACCAATTGGCCTTCCTTCTTTGGCGGCGATACCTGGGAGTATAATGCGGCTACGGAGGATTACTATTTGCACCTTTTTACTAAGAAACAGCCGGATCTAAACTGGGAGAGTCCAAAAGTCAGGCAAGAGATTTACGATATCATTAAGTTTTGGTTTGACAAAGGCATTGATGGATTTCGCATGGATGTCATCTCCCTAATATCTAAACGATTGGAATTTGAAAACACTCTCTCAGATGACTTAGGCGAAGTAGTGGAGCAATACTATGCTAACGGGCCTCGCATCCATGAGTACCTGCAAGAAATGAATCATGAAGTACTCAGCAAGTACGACATCATGACGGTTGGAGAGGGCCCGGGAATAACGTTGGAAAATGGGTTGGACTATGTGGCTGAAGACCGGAATGAGCTAAATATGATCTTTCACTTCGACCATATGTTCATGGATAACGGACCTGGAGGCCGCTTAGATCCTGTGGACTATGATCTGGTACAATTCAAAAAAGTTTTTTCCGATTGGGACCAAACATTAAAAGAGAAAGGCTGGAACGGTATTTTTCTTGGGAATCACGATTTCTCTCGAATGGTTTCCCGTTTTGGAAATGATAAAGAATATCATCAAGAATCGGCCAAATTATTGGCAATGCTGTTGCTTACTCTACGGGGGACTACATACATTTATCAGGGTGATGAAATAGGTATGACCAACGTTGCTTTTGATACCATTAGCGATTACCGCGATGTAGAGACTCTGCAGCTATGGAAAATGGCTAAAGAGGAAGGTCGGAACATGGATCAGGTCTTGACAGCGGTACATAGGCAAAGTCGAGATAACGCGAGAACACCAATGCAGTGGTCAAGCGCTGGAAATAGCGGTTTTTCAGATGCTGAACCCTGGATAAAAGTCAACTCTAATTACGATAGCATTAATGTAGCTGAGCAGGAGAAAGATGGAGGTTCTGTTTTGAGCTTTTACCGCAGTATGATAAAATACCGAAAAGCAAACAAGACGCTTGTCTACGGTGATTACAAATGCATTCATCCGGATCATGAGCAATTATACATGTTCGAACGATGGGATGAAGAATCAGGATTTATGGTGGTTCTTAATATGAGTAATGAGATGGTCGTTGTCGATGAACTGAATAACATTCAGGGGCGCATAGAGATTACCAACTATTCTCAAAGTAATACTGATAACCATCTCCGGCCTTGGGAAGCAAGACTTCATAAGTTGTGAGCCGATTACAGAATTTAAGATTAAACTACAAAAGTCTTCAAGACTTTTGTAGTTTGTATCCCAGGATTTAGAAATATGAACAATACAATATGGGGAATTGACCTCGGCGGAACAAAAATTGAAGGGGTTGTACTCGACTCTAATGACAATTCAGTCATATCCAGAACACGATTGGCTACGGAAGCTCATCAGGGTTATGAACATGTGCTACAGCGCATCAAGTTACTTATTGATCAAATAGCACATGATGTTGGTCATCACCCTATCAGGTTAGGGATAGGGACGCCAGGCGCCATAGATCCACATACCCATTTATTGAAAAACAGTAATTCTACCGCCCTTAATAAAAAGCCATTCAAAAAAGACCTTGAGCAAGTCCTAGGTATTCCAATTGAAATGGCTAATGATGCAAATTGTTTTGCTCTCGCAGAGGCAAGAATGGGCATTGTTCAGGATATTAACCCAAAAGCAAAGGTTGTTTTCGGTGTAATCATGGGCACCGGAGTAGGAGGAGGTGTGGTGGTAAATGGACAGGTTATCAACGGTAACCAGGGAATTGCCGGAGAGTGGGGGCATAATTTCCTCGATGATTCAGGAGGACAATGTTATTGTGGAAAAATAGGCTGTGTGGAACGTATAATTTCTGGGCCTTCGCTACAACGCTATTACCATGAGATCTCCGGTGAACAACTAGCGCTTAAAGAAATTATGCAGCTTTACCAGGAAAATAATGATTACGCCAAAAAAACTGTTGAACGTCTGATTCACTTTTTTGGTCTCGGTATTTCTTCCATTATTAATATACTCGACCCTGAGATCATAGTAATCGGAGGAGGAGTAGGAAATATTAACCTACTGTATACCAAAGGCGTAGAAGAGGCTGCCAAGTATACATTCAATACCCGCTTTGATACCAAGATTGTGAAACCCAAGCTGGGTGACAGTGCAGGAGTTTTTGGCGCTGCGTTTTTAGTAGCTTGAAAGTCATAAGCGTACTTCACTATACTGTAAAAGACAAGTCAATGTTGGTCGCTATTCTTCGGGAACCAAAGAAATCTCAAAATTTTCTCCCGGCTGTAGTACCTTACTTTGATCGAATAATTCTGTTTTCAATTCGGTTGAATTATTTCTATCACTTTTTATAGCAATACCTTCTTTATCAATTCTGATTTCAATTAAACAACCCTTGGTTACGAGTTTAAATGAAAGCCCTTCCCATTCTTCTGGCAGACGAGGTTCAAACTTTACACCATTTTCCGTAAGCTGAAAACCTCCAAAACCTTCTACTATAATTCTCCATACACCACCGGCGGCAGCGGTATGAATTCCTCCCAAGAATGACCCGCCGCTATTTACTTTTTTGCTGGCATTGTAAAGGTCAATGGTGGCCGACTCCATGAAGTAGCGATAAGCTTCTTCCTCATGACAGGCCTTACTCGCTACCAAGGCATGTACGCTTGGACTTAATGACGAACCGTGCTCTGTGCGTGGTTCATAGTACTCATAGTTGGCAGTAAGCACATCATTGGGGAATTCATCAAGGATGGCCAGTAGCTGAACTACGTCGGCCTGCTTAAGTACCTGCGTGTTTACGGCAATTCCATTGGGCCACCCCCAATATTCTCCTGGATCGATGAGTCTTTTTCTTAATTCATCAGGAGTAATTTCTTCCAGGTTAAAATATCCATCAAACTGCTCAATGATCCCTGTTTCAGGATCTGGCTCAGGCAAATAAATCTGGTCGACGATTTCTTGCCATATGTTTACCGAATCCCCTGATATCCCGATTTTTGAAGCCAAATCGTTAAATTCCTCAGGGTTATTAAGCTTCATCTTATCAAAGATATAGATAGCCTTCTCTAAGGCGTATTTGGTCAGGTAGTTGGTGTAGGCATTGTTGTCTACATTTTCGTGATATTCATCAGGTCCTAGTAGCCTGATGATTTCATACCTGTTTTTATCTTTTTTAAAATGTACTCTGGAAACCAAAAACTGAGCTATTTCAAAAGCTACTTCAGCGCCATGATCTACAATGAATAGCCAGTCTTCTGTGGCCTGGTAGTAAGTCCAAATGCCATATACAACATCGGGTGATATATGGATCTGCCAACAGTTGAAATGATTTCTTATCGGGCGCCCCGTGAGTACGTCGGTAAAGAAATAATCCGGAAATAGTTCATCACCGGTCTTGCCGCTTGTCCAGGCGTAGAATGCACCATCATAACCGAGTTTTTTTGCTTTTCTTCTAGCGCCATTTAAGGTGTCATGCCTGTAGGTAACCAGATTTCTTGCCAGATCAGGTTGGGTATAAATGAACATGGGCAGATTGAAGGTCTCCTGGTCCCAAAAGGCGGCGCCTTGGTATACCTGGCAAGATAGGCCCCGTGCTCCAATGGGTAGATTAGCGTGTTTTGGTGTCGCAATAATGGCCTGGTAAATGTTGAACCTCGCTAAAACCTGAGCCTCCAAATTGCCGGCGATTTGAATATCCGAAATTCTCCAAATCTCATCCCACTTTTGTTGGTGTACCGACTTTAGAGATGCATAACCTTGTTCAAGGCCATTTTTCACTTCCTCCTTGGCCATTTCCAGAAGATGTTCTATCTCATTGTTATGAGTAATTGACACGACTTTCTCGAAAAATACCTCTTCTTCAGATTCCAGTTCGAATACGTATTCGCGAAGTATTCTTTTGTCTTCTTCCAGGATACCAGATGACTTTGGAGAAGCCCCATTTAACTTAATGCCTTCTGTCACTACAACCTCCGTGCCTAGCTCAATGGTTTTCATTTTTAGACCAACTAAACCTTCATTGTCAAAGGGTTTGTACGATTTAAAGTGTTCACCATTAATGCTCCAAACTCGCCCGTCAATACCGGTTATTAACTTATAAGTACCTTTATTTAAAGCCTTAAATGAATAGCGCATCACCAATAGGTGGTGGTTGTCATAACTGGCAAACTTTTCGGTATTAAGTTCAACCTTCTTGCCAGCACCAGACTGCCAAACTACATTCCTTCTATTCGTGCCATACTTAAAGTTGAGTGCCCGATAATACGCTTTGGTTTCTCCGCTGAACGCAGATAACATCTCACCATCTACAAATAACTGTGTGAAAAGCGCATTGGGTACGTTGCACAACTCACTCCATTTGCTTCCTTCAGCCCTGTCCCAGGTATCCGTAACTACACAAGCTACATACTCTTTAGCTTCCCACTCTTCGAACGTCCCACGGTAACCCAGATAGCCGTTACCGATCATGAAGTTGCTGCCTGTAGTTATCAGTTGATCGGGGTTGAAAGCACTCTCAATAATTTCCCAATCCGTTTCCGTTCTTAGATTGTTTTTTAAGTCCATTTATGCATTTAGTATCGCCCAAAAATATATCAAACGACGGTAAGGATTGGTGGACCTTGACCTGTAAACGGTTACATTTAGGATATTGATTATTCAAAGAACTTAAATCACTAACTATGAATTCAAGTATTCAATCAAGCCTGTTTTAATACGCCCGTAGATTAACCTTTGCTCATTTTCATCTTCTTCCAGTAAAGTCATTCTAAAACCCAATAATTCACTCGCAAAAGCAGATATCGGTACTACACATACCCTTTTTACGGCCAGTAAGTAATAAACAAACCGCTGGTCAAGTGGCATGTGCGGAGTGATCCAATCTTGTAGAAGACGGCTTATTTCAGGATCATCGGTTTTCAGGTGTTGTTTATCATTCAACACGTCTTTTTTGAAAATAATGGTATTGTAGAAAGCGCCATTTGTTTGATTAAACTGAATTCCTTCTATATCAGAGAACAATTCATGAAGCAGCCGACTGCGCGCGCCGATCTTTTCGTTACCATTTGCTAGAAACTGTTTATATCTTTCATCTTGCATAACCGAAGGAATGGCGCGTTGTGGTAGCGTAGTGGAGCTCACCTCTATCATTTTAGCGTTATCGATAGTACGACAAAGTTTGTCGAAATCATGATCAGTATTTCGGTTGTAGTATTCGGCCCATCCACACCGCGCTCCAGGCCATGGAAACTCTTTTGAGATACCTTTTAATGAGATGCCCGGAACGTGGTCAATGATCTCAGCCATAAGCGCTGTTTTCGCTCCGTTGTAAATGATATTCTGATAAATTTCATCAAAAACAAGAAATAAATTAAACTCTTTGGCAATGCTTACAATTCGCTCTAAGATACTTCTTGGGTAAACCATTCCCGTAGGGTTGTCCGGATTGATCACTAGAATACCCACAATACTTGAATTGTACTTGACCTTCATATATAGGTCATCAAGATCCGGATACCAGGAATTTGATGGATCCAAATTGTAGGTGATAGGATGTGAATTAGCGTGAGCAGCCTCTGCGGATGAATGTGTTGAATAGGCGGGAGATGGACCTATTACCCTGGAAGTAGGTGTTAGAAACTGATACATTTTTGCAATAGCATCGCCCAGTCCGTTAAAGAAAGTAATGTCTTCCACATCAATTTGAGCGCCGCCTAATTGATTGGTTTGCTCTACAAGATATTCCCGTGTTTCCAACAAACCTTTTGAGTGGCTGTATCCATAGGTTTTATCTTCCTGAAGCAATTCAATGATCTTGTCTTTCATCCATATCGGAATGGTTTGGTTTTTTTGGATAGGGTCGCCAATATTTTCCCAATGTACTTTATGCCCCAGCGTTTCCAACTGCTCGGCTTTTCTTACGATTCCCCGTATCTCATAGGAGAGTTCGTCAGCGCCTTGTCGTAGTAGGTTTTGTCTCATCAAATTGCTTTCAGCCAATGAAGGTAGTAAGATTGCCAAAATCACAGAATGATTTATTGATATTTGCGCCAAATCATTCGTTCATTGACCACGTATCAAGAGATAATAGAATACCTGTATAGTCAACTTCCCATGTTTCAGCGGGTTGGCGATAGCGCTTTTCGAAAAGACCTTACCAATACGATCAAACTTTGTAAAGCGCTTAATTTTCCACAACACCAGTTTAAGTCTATCCATGTGGCCGGAACGAACGGCAAGGGTAGCTCTTCTCACATGCTGGCGGCTGTGCTTCAATATGCAGGTTATAAAACAGGCCTATATACCTCGCCACATCTTAAGAACTTTTCTGAAAGAATTCGAATAAACGGTGAACCGGTCGAACCACAGTTCGTGGTTGATTTTGTGAAAAAGATCAGACCACATATCGAAAAATTGGCGCCCTCTTTTTTTGAAATAACGGTGGCCATGGCCTTTGATTATTTTGCTCATCATCAAGTGGATATAGCGGTGATTGAGGTGGGAATGGGGGGGAGGCTTGATTCCACCAATGTGATCCTGCCGGAAGTAAGTTTAATCACGAATATTTCGATGGATCATAGCCAATGGCTTGGCGATACCATGGAGAAAATTGCAGGTGAGAAAGCGGGCATAATTAAGGAGTTTATCCCTGTAGTGATCAGTGAGCGTCAGCCTGGAATTGATCAGGTTTTTGAAAAAAAAGCTCTTGAGAATCAATCCGCCTTATACTTCGCTTCGGAAGATATTGTGCTTTCCGAAATTGACGGCCTTTACCAACTGCAGCTTGGAACAGGCAAAGTTTTGAGAATAGAAACTGATCTGAAAGGAAACTATCAGCAGTCCAATGTGTGTGGTGTTTTGAGGACTCTTGATATACTGGGTGACCGGGGTTTTGTCATCAAGGATCAACACATAGAAGATGGATTGGCTAATGTCGTTGAAACTACGGGTTTAAAAGGCCGGTGGCAGGTATTGAATGAAGCCCCCAAAGTCATTTGCGATGTAGGTCATAACGAAGCGGGTGTAGTTGAGAATATGACGCAACTTGAGCAACAGGTTTACGACCGGTTGATTATTATTTGGGGAGTCGTGAAGGATAAAGACCTATCAAAAATACTCGAGCTATTACCAAAAACGGCTATCTACTTTTTTTGTGAAGCCAGTATTCCAAGAGCTATGCCGGCAGAGGAGTTAGCTTTAGAGGCACGAATAATGGGTCTGAAAGGAGAGGTTGTTCATGATGTCAATGAAGCTCTGAGGCTGGCGATAAAATCAGCCTCAGAAAGAGACCTGATATTCATCGGCGGCAGCACATTTGTTGTGGCGGAGCTTGACAGCTTGTAGTTAGACTTTCGCAGTTACTACGCATGGCAATTTGTCTTCAGAACCAGCATGTATATACTACTGGAAGCGCCAGTCATATTCCTAAAGTTTTCAGTCTATTTAGACTACAAAAATTTTTAAAACTTTGTAGTCTAAACAATGGCTTTTGTAGTCTTGCAAAATGGCAAGAGGAAAGCTAAAACGATTTGCAGAAAATATGACCAGACACAACGTAATTGAGCCTGGTAAACCACTTTTTGAGACTATTAAGGGAAGTTGGAACAAGCATTTTAATAATGAAAACCCCATTAGCCTTGAGCTGACGTGCGGCAGGGGGGAATATACCATAGGACTGGCTCGTTTGTTTCCAGACAGAAATTATATTGGTATTGATGTTAAGGGTGACCGCATATGGAAGGGCGCTGGAATTGCCCTTGAGGAAGGCCTGGATAATGTTGCTTTTCTAAGGATTCATCTGCTTGAGCTAGCCAGGTTTTTTGAGGCCAATGAAGTGGACGAAATTTGGATCACCTTTCCCGATCCCAGGCCGAAAGACAGAGATGAAAAGCGGAGAGTCACCCACACACGTTACTTTGATATTTATAAGTCAATCCTTAGAAAGAACGGATGGATACGGTTGAAAACGGACGATACAGGTTTGTTCGAGTATACACTGGAAGCGCTGAAAGGCCGTAAAGATATTATTGATCTGGCGTATACCTCTGATCTATACCATTCTGACCTGCGACCAGAGTGCCATGAGATCAGGACTAAGTACGAAGAAAAGTTTAGCGCTGAAGGGCATGATATAAAGTATCTCAAATTTCGGTTTGCCTAAGAATTTCGATTAACTTTACACAACCTACATGAGGGAGTTGTTTTTTAAACCTAACATTAAAAACAATACCGAGTGAAGCTTTCTTTCTAAGCCAGGCCTCACCCGTCCGATGGCGGGCCTCGTTTAGTCAGGATAACAGTGGAAGGCTGAAATTGGGAGCAGCTCAAATCCTTGTATTTCAGGGGTTTAAAAATGCCTTCATGTGGGTTTTATTTTAACGTTATATATTAATCTTCATGATTGATATCGTTTTATTTAATTCCACCCCTAGAACATTCCACTTTATCGACTATCTTCGAGCAAAAGTTCATACAAAAGATTTTCTTATCATGAAAGGTGGAGGGATATGGCCCTATGAAGCCTTGGCAACCATCCGCCAGCTCGCGGAAAGGTGCCAAATCCAGCTCCGGCGTGACGGAGGAAGATAAGTCAGAAATAGCCTCATTATAAGCTCTGCTGATTTATCGGGAGAGCTTTTTTTATGAGCAAGACTAGAGGTAGTGGCTAGGCCAATCAGAGTCGTCTGACCACTCAAAGTGTGGTGAATAATGAAGAATAAAATAAATTCATTTATGCGTTTAAGCGGTTTGGAGCCATTGGTTGTAACACCTGAATCTAACTTCGTAAATGTTGGAGAGCGTACAAATGTAACCGGCTCCAGGAAATTCTTGCGTTTGATTAAGGAAGGTAATCTTGAAGAGGCATTGGAAGTAGCGCGTGAACAGGTAGAAGGCGGAGCGCAGATCATCGATGTAAATATGGATGAGGGCATGCTTGACGGTAAGCAGGCCATGATGGAATTTCTAAATTTAATGGCGTCTGAGCCGGATATTTCGCGCATTCCAGTGATGGTGGATTCCTCCAAATGGGAGATTATTGAGGCCGGACTTAAATGCTTACAGGGCAAAGGAATTGTAAATTCAATAAGTCTCAAAGCAGGAGAAGAAGAATTTATCCGTCAGGCTAAAATTATCAAAAGGTATGGAGCGGCTGTTGTCGTAATGGCTTTTGATGAGAAGGGGCAAGCCGACTCTTATGAGCGTAGAATTGAAATATGTAAAAGATCATACAGGGTACTCGTTGATACCGTTCATTTCAATCCTAATGATATCATTTTCGACCCAAATATCTTTCCGGTGGCTACAGGTATGGAAGAACATCGCACGAATGCGCTGGACTTTTTTAGAGCTACAAAGTGGATCCGTGAAAACCTTCCGGGAGCGCATATAAGCGGTGGAGTCAGCAATGTTTCCTTTTCTTTTCGTGGCAATAACGCCGTTCGCGAGGCCATGCACTCAGCTTTCTTGTACCATGGGATCCAAAACGGGATGGATATGGGAATTGTGAACCCCAGCATGCTGGAGGTTTATGATGAAATTCCTAAGGACTTACTCGAATATGTAGAAGATGTGTTGCTGGACCGCAGAGACGATGCCACCGAACGCCTCCTTGACTTTGCTGAAAGTTTTAAAGGCGATACCAAAGTAAAGCAAAAAGACGATGCCTGGCGCCAAGGTACGGTGCAGAAAAGACTTTCTCATGCCCTGGTAAAAGGAATTGTTGATCACATTGAAACGGATACGGAAGAAGCCCGCCAACAATACGAAAGGCCGCTTCACGTAATTGAAGGGCCGTTAATGGACGGCATGAATGTAGTTGGCGACCTGTTTGGCTCGGGTAAAATGTTTCTACCACAAGTCGTAAAAAGTGCAAGAGTAATGAAAAAGGCGGTGGCCTATTTAGAACCTTTTTTAGAGGAAGAGAAAAAGCAAAATAAGGATACCAGTTCAAGCGCTAAAGTGCTTTTGGCCACCGTAAAAGGCGATGTTCACGACATAGGAAAAAACATTGTTGGAGTTGTATTAGCATGCAACAATTATGATATAGTCGACCTGGGTGTTATGGTACCCCCGGAAAAGATTCTCGATGCCGCAGAACAGGAAGGAGTAGCAGCCATTGGCCTAAGTGGCTTGATAACGCCATCGTTAGATGAGATGGTTTATGTTGCCCAGGAGATGGAGAAGCGCAATATGACGGTCCCATTATTAATTGGCGGCGCTACTACATCTCGCATTCATACCGCCGTCAAAATTGATCCTAATTATAGTGGCGCTGTCATCCATGTGCTGGATGCCTCGAGAAGTGTCCCTGTAATGGGAGAGCTTTTAGGCGAGGATACAAAAGATAAATTCCATGAGAATACTAAAATTGAGTATAATCAGCTCAGAGAAGGTCACTCAAGCCGCAGTAGTGAGAAGAAATATATTCCTTATCAAGCGGCGAAGACGAATAAGGTGCTGATTAACTGGGAAGGATATGTGCCGCCAAAACCCAAAGTTGAAGGCGTAAAAGTTTTTGAGGATTACCCGCTTAGCGCCATTAGAGAACACATCGACTGGACTCCCTTTTTCCAAACCTGGATGCTAAAAGGGAGGTTTCCTAAAATATTAGAGGACGAGGTTATCGGTGATGAGGCCAGGAAGCTTTACGACGATGCCAATGATATGCTTGATGAGATCATAGAGAAAAAAAGCTTGTCTGCCAAAGCAGTTATTGGGTTGTTCCCGGCTAATTCATCAGATGACGATGTGGTTATCAATGGCGCTGATACCACTTTTCATTTCTTAAGGCAACAGGGTAAAAAGGGAAAAAATATTGCAAATGTTTCTTTAGCTGATTACATAGCGCCAAAAAGTTGTGGTATTACAGATTATTTGGGGGGGTTTGCAGTTACGGCCGGTATTGGTATTGAAAAGTTAGTTAAGCGTTTTGAAAAGGAGCATGATGACTATAAAATTATCATGGTAAAGGCTTTGGCAGACCGTCTGGCAGAAGCTTTTGCAGAGCTTATGCATAAGAATATTAGAAAAGAATTCTGGGGATATGCAAAATCCGAATCGTTTGATAATGAAGAACTGATTCGTGAAAAGTATTCTGGTATTCGACCCGCACCAGGCTATCCCGCATGTCCCGATCATACGGAAAAGCGTTTGCTCTTCGATTTGCTTGAAGTGGAAAAACACGTCGGTATTAGCCTAACGGAATCCTTTGCCATGTATCCTGCGGCTTCGGTCAGCGGCTTTTATTTCTCACATCCTCAGTCCAAATATTTTGGATTAGGGAAAATAGAGAAGGATCAGGTCGAAGATTATGCTAAGAGAAAGGAAATGGAAGTGGAAGTAATTGAGAAGTGGTTAGCGCCGAATTTAGCTTATAAGTAGTGTTGGTGTTTGGCTGTGTTGAAGTGTTACGTTTTGATGCCATTTTATTAGTAAAATTGAACGGTTTGAGGATTTGAACTGCTGGAAGAAAGCCCGAGAGCTGGTATTTTTAATTTGTAGGAAAGAAGAACTAAAACGGGACAATGATCTTGTAAAACAATTAAAGAGCGCTGCACTTAGTGTTATGAATAACATAGCCGAAGGGTTTGGAAGAATATCCGATAAGGAGTTTATTCGATTTCTTGATTTTTCAGAGGGCTCGGCACAAGAAGTTAGAAGCATAACCTATGTACTGATTGATTTAAACTATATCGATGAAAAGGAATTCCGTCTCCTACAAACCAAAGTAGAGTCGACTAGAAATTTAGTATTAGGCCTAATTAAATATTTAAGAAATAAGAACAAATAGGTGCATAATTAGCAGGGCGACTTTAACACCAATTGCACCTCAACACGTTAATACGTTATAAAATGAAAGTAACCGAACATCTAAAAAAAGCAAAAGGCACATTATTCTCGTTTGAAATATTGCCGCCATTGAAAGGAGAGAATATCAAAAACCTTTTCAGCCATATAGACCCATTGATGGAGTTCAAGCCTCCATTTATTGATGTGACTTATCATAGAGAAGAGTTTGTCTACAAAAACCGTGAAAATGGCTTACTTGAAAAGAAATCGATTCGCAAGCGACCGGGGACTGTAGGTATTTGTGCGGCCATTGAAAACCGTTATGAGGTAGACGCCGTGCCCCATATCATTTGCGGTGGTTTCAATAGGGAGGAAACGGAAAATGCACTCATCGATCTTGATTTTCTAGGTATTGATAATGTATTGGTGCTGCAAGGCGATGCCAAGAAAAACGAGGCGATGTTCATACCCGAATCTGACGGCCACAAATATGCCAGTGATCTTTTAGGTCAGGTAATAAATATGAACAACGGCAAATACCTGGATGAGGAAATACACGAACCTGCCCCTACTGATTTTTGTATAGGCATAGCGGGATACCCTGAAAAGCACTTTACCGCACCCAACCTAAAAACGGATATGAAGTACCTGAAGATGAAGGTAGATAATGGTGCGGGTTACATTGTTACTCAGATGTTTTTTGACAACAGTAAGTACTTTGAATTTGTAGATAAGTGCCGAGCGGCAGATATCAATGTACCTATTATACCAGGAATTAAACCCATTACCACAAAGAAGCAGACTACTGTGCTGCCGCGGTTCTTCCATATTGATCTACCCGAAGACTTAGCTGATGAAATAGACAACGCCGCTGACAACAAAGCCGCCAAACAAATAGGTGTGGAGTGGTGCATAAAGCAGTCGAAAGAACTGATGAACAAAGGCGTGCCCGTACTGCACTACTATTCTATGGGCAAGTCTGATCCGGTGTACAAGATAGCGAAGGAGTTATTCTAGACAATTCCCGGGCTCCGAAATAATTCAACGTGACCTGAATCTGGGATGAAAGAAGTGTGCCGAATTATGCCCGGGGTCTTGTGGTCCACTTCCGTTCATAAAGAAAAAATATCGATTCTAATAGAGGCTCTGTTGAAAAAAATAGACCTACCAATTTTGCACTATTCCAATATAGTCAATGAATTCCTTGTTTAATTCAATGCAAGCGAATGTAAGTTTTGTTAGATATATTGACAAATTAGTTAAGACCCTATTCTTTTTGAAGAATACCAATTGTATTCAGACTGATTTATGACATTTTGTCAATGTACTTTAACCAAGTTTTTTAGATTTTTTTGAATGTATTTCCGTATTATTTTCACCACTCTAATTAATACAGTATTATGACCCTTCATGATTTTGATATCAACTATCAGTAGAAAAGATCAGAGTCTCAAGCCATGAGACTCTGATGTCATAAAATTGTCCTATATCATAAAATTGAATACTAAATAATTATCGAATGAAAGTTCTATGTTTTGTCTTTTTTAGTTTAATCGTTACTTCTTTTACCGCTGCACAAAACAGCTATCCTGAGTCAGACCCTATTTCTACCTACCCTACAGGCCTGTACTATCAGCATGGACCAGGGGCTAGTAACACGGTTGGATGGACATACCCTTACGGCACAAAACTAACTGTACATCATTCTATTTCGAGAAATTTTGAAATTGGAACTGAAGATAAAGATGCCCGGCTTGTTTTTAGGCAATGGAGCCAAAACTTGAATGATTGGACGCCATGGCGCACTATAATGGATCTCACCAACCCAATTCCGGATTTCATAATGAAAAATGGCACAGCAAAAACGCTTCATTTAAGGATTGACGGAAATGGAAACGCTTATGTGAATAATATGAATGACTTTGTGGGCAACGGATCTTCAGCGAATGGGATGCTGACTTTTACAGGCCAGTCCATGCTCCGGTTTAATACTGGTAATGTAAACTCAAGCGGTACTGAAAGGATGCGTATTGAATCCAATGGCAACGTCCTCATCGGCAAAACCTCCCAATCTAACACTTCCTACAAGCTCGATGTAGCCGGCAAAGTCAGAGCGAACGAAATAGTGCTGAATACGAATGGCGCTGACTATGTATTTGGAGAAGATTACAAGCTCAAAAGCTTGGATGAAGTAGAAACATTCATTAATGAAAACAATCATTTACCGGGCATTCCTTCAGCCGCAGAAATGCAGGGGCAGGGGATGTCTGTAGGGGAGTTGAATACGAAGCTTTTGGAGAAGATCGAGGAGTTAACACTCCACACGATAAATCAGCAAAAGGAAATTGAACAATTGAAAGCAGAAAAAGATGCCCTTAAGTCTGTTTTAAAGTTTGAAATCAAAGAGCTTCGTCTATCCATATATAAATTAAGTAAACCATCAAACAAGTAGAAAATGAACCATTATTCCTCATTTAAAACACACCTAGCTAAAGTATCCTTGACTTGTATTTGTTTTTTCTTGGTGCTTTGGTCCACTGCACAAATCAACGAAGATCAATCCACGGGAAATGTGGCAATAGGAGGTGATGTAGACAATAACTTTAAGTTAACCGTTGATGGCAGGATGCAAATTACTGGCGAGTTACTTTCCACGGAAACGCATTTTACTTTTGCGAATTGAAGCGGCCATGGAGCTGTTAACTGGGGTGGCGCTGGCGTTTGTGATATGCATTTTAGAACCCTTTCTGTTCTTGGAAACAGATCAACTTACAGCACTCGAATGATTATACTAAATGATGGTAAAATAGGCATCGGAACTACATCCCCGAACGCTAAACTTGACGTAAGTGGTAACATAAGAAGTACCTCAGGTTTGATAACAGCCTTGAATCCATCCAATTCAGATGCAACCCTGAGTCTGTCTTGGCTGAATGATGTGGCCAGAATCAGAGTAGGGGGATCGGGTAATGGTGCAGGCAGTGGTTTTGATATTCAAGGACCAGGTAATGCTTCACTACTACGTGTAAAAGGTAATGGCAATGTTTTGATAGGTAAATCAAGTCAAACAGATGATGCGTACAAGCTTGACGTAGAAGGTAAGGTTAAAACCTCTAGCGAAATACATTGGGGGAATACAGGCGCAGCCCTCACTAGGAATCAAGGAGCCGCCATTGAGCTGCGCGGCTCAGGTACACCTTTCATTGATTTTTCAAATGATACTTCTACAGATTACGATGCAAGGTTTATTTTAAGGGCGAATGATCGGGTTGAGTTTGCCGGTGCAAACCTGCTCATTGGTAAGTCTACCCAATCCAATACTTCCTACAAGCTCGATGTAGCCGGCAAAGTCAGAGCCGATGAAATTGTAGTGAATACCACCGGTGCAGACTATGTATTTGAAGAAGATTACAAGCTCAAAAGCCTTGATGAAGTAGAAACATTCATTAATCAAAATAAACATTTATCGGGCATTCCTTCAGCCGCAGAAATGCAGGCGCAGGGGATGTCTGTTGGGGAGTTGAATACGAAGCTTTTGGAGAAGATTGAGGAACTAACACTTCATATGATAAATCAGCAAAAGGAAATTGAACAATTGAAGGCAGAAAAAGCCTCCCTCCAGGAAGGTTTAGAGGGTAAAATGCAAGAAATGGAGAAGACAATTGACAGTTTGATAAAAGCAAAATCTAATGAGTAAAATTTTCATGACAATCTCTATGGTATTTTGGGCAAGCCTACAGGTCTATTCTCAACAATGGAACCCAACATCCGATAATAGTAGTACAGGTAGCCTGACGGTCGGTTCAACTACTAGTAGTAGCTATTCAAAAATAGTACTAAGAGGTCCTAATTCACCCACTGGAATAAATAGCAAACGGGACTTCATATTTGATTTTGCTGCTGCCGGAGAGGCCTTTATAAGGTCTTACCGAGGCAGTTCCTGGGATACCTATTTGCAATTCATGACCAGTGCTTATTCCAATACGGGAGGAGCACCGAGTGTAAGAATGCATATTAACGGAGACGGAAAAGTAGGGATTGGAACTATAGCACCATCTTCTCAGCTCGATGTGCTAGGAGATTTAAAGGTAACAGCAACAAGTCTTTCAGCGGGAACCTCTGCACTTCAAATAAATAATACCTGGGCTAACAATAGCAACGATTTTGAAATGAACAGACCATTAACTATCGCTAGAAGTGCAAGTGATAATGAAGCCATGAATATTTATGTTCAGGACGCATCAACACTCTTTACTTATAAGAATGATGAAGCTCAAAGCAGGATACATTTCAGAATGATCAATACGGATACCGAAAGTGGCGGTGGAGCCAATGCTAATGACAATTATGTGATGTCCATTAAGGGAGATCAACATGGGGGATCTGTCAGTATTGGCTTGACACCAACACCCGCAGGATACCAATTCAGTGTTGACGGGAAGGCCATTATGGAAGAAGTGGTGGTTAAGCTTGCTTCCAACTGGCCGGACTATGTCTTTAGTGAGGAGTACTTACTAGAAGCGCTTGAATCGGTTGAACAGTTCATTAAAAAAAACAAACACCTTCCTAATATTCCCTCATCTACAGCGATGGCCAAATCAGACGGAATTTCTTTGGGTGAAATGAACACCAGATTACTGGAGAAAATTGAAGAACTGATGCTATACACCATAAACCAAGAAAAGGAAATAAAACAATTGAAGTCGGAGCAAGCCTCTTACGCTGATTTGGAGAGCAGGTTGGAGGAGTTGACGCTTTCAATGGTGGAATTGAAAAAAGAAAATCAAGAATTAAATAGGAGAATTAAAACCATAGAAAATGAGTAGAAATAAGATCTATCTAAGTTTACTATTACTGTTGTGGGTGAGTTCATCTTATGGCCAAGCTACTGTAGATCAACGAGTTGTCCCGCCCTCTCCAAATTCATCGGCCCTAATTTGATCGGCGAATACTGCCGTGCATGAATTCAGTGGCACAGCAGCGGTTAATATTCCCTTGGCTTCTCTACCTGCTAAGTCCATTAACATACCTGTGTCACTGAATTATTTAGCTACTGGGATAAAAGTGCAAGAAGTAGCGACTAGTGTGGGCTTAGGTTGG
>ERZ1740059.70-NODE-70-length-50826-cov-8.950011_pt1 | contig 50826 bp, 53 predicted proteins | sample MGYA00581744_ERZ1740059 | MGnify/ENA primary metagenome ERZ1740059 (study PRJEB43018, sample SAMN04849738) | marine metagenome | isolation source: floating plastic debris | place: Pacific Ocean | collected 2008-08-28 | study: EMG produced TPA metagenomics assembly... | reverse complement strand
TAGGAATGTGCTATAGGGCTCAACGTTACGCTGTTCAAACTAGCTCGAGATCATAGAGAGTTTTTATTTGCTCTCCACCCAAAGCCTATAAAACAACAACTGACGACAATATCATCAACGAACAGCAGACTAATCTAGTCAATTAATCGACCTGTCTAGCCTTTTTCAAAAGGCTTTCGCTATTGGACTTGTAGGCATTAATCCGATCCTGAGCAATGGCGTAGCGCTCATCTGATGCGGGGACCTCAGCCATGAGGTCCGAGGCTTGCTGCCAACGAGCCGCCAACGATAACCAATCAGCGGATGTTTGAGCGACGATACCATCCTTAGCTGACTGCTCGGCAATACGCACCGCCCGAGCAAATGAATCGTAGGATTCGGGCAGGGGCAGCTGGTCGGGTGCCGCTTCGTCTGACGCTGTCTGATCGGGTGCTACCTGGTCCTGCGTAGAACCAACGGCAGAGGAAATAGATGGCTCAAAACGCTGTTTGTAGGCCCAAATACTTACGCCTAAAACGAGTAACGCAACGGATAGGCCACCAATGATGCCACTGAGAAATGACTTGCGCTGTCGGAGATCTGATTTAGACGCGCCCTCAGGCATGCTGCCCCGCATCTTAGGGCGTCTAAAATCGCGGGCGACTCGCTTAAACAGATGGGGCTGCTTCAGGGTGATCATTTCTGCCCACAGCAGATGACTGTCTGGATCGCGGTTGATTTCTTCAAACCACAGCAGCTGCTGTTCTTGAACCAAACGGCTGTTGATCTTGACTCGCCGAATGCGCCGAGGTGAGATGGTTTCTAGAATTTTTCGAATATTCTCCACCACCACTGATTTTTCCAGCTGTTCATTGGTGGGGGCTTCGCATAATAGCTGAAGCACATTATCAATAAACACGGCACGGGTACGAATACCGTTATCCGCTAGCCGCTCGTTGAGAATTTGAATAATGGCTGCAACACTGCCTTCCTGGGCCTGCCCAAAAACATCATTAACATCGGTGAGTGTAGTCGTAGACATGAAAACAGTCTCCACGAGACTATCGCTGCAATCATCCCAAAAGGTAGGCTACCCGATTAAGGTTGACATCTGGTCACATAGGATGGTCCAGCGTCTGGGAATTAAGGTTACCTCAAAAATGTCATGACCTTTCAATCTGGGTCATAAGTTCCGTATTCTTGACGATGCCTCGCAATCTATTGAGCACGTAGCATCAGCGCCTTTTTAGTAACATCCATAGCTTTCTAGTCATGCTCCGGACACAACTTTTTTGTTAGCCATAGCGAAAAAATCTAAAAAGCTGGATGTATTGAACCCGCACGTTGAGCCCATGATCACATCGGCGGATCTGGCTGATCTAAATGGGGCGTTTCATTGAACTTTAAAATTTTCCAGCATTCTGGATTGTGCTGGCTGCCTTTGCTGTGGACTGGCCCGAGGAGCCAAAACTCAAATAGGGCGGTGTGACGAATGGGAAGTTGCCAGGTGCGATCGCATCCCAAAATCACCCTAATCAGCTGCTGCATAAAGCCGCCATGGGTCACCATCCACACCGTATCCCCAGGGGCATGGCGCTGCCACAGGGTCTGATACCAGTGGACCGCCCGCCCATGGGCAGCCACCAGGGTCTCAGCCTCAGGGATAGGCTGATAGTCTAAGGAGCTAGTCAGCGACGCACACAGTTGAGGATGGCGATGGCTGGCCTCGGCCCAGGTCAGCCCTTGAAAAATCCCCTGGTGTAGCTCCTGAAGATCCGCCACTAGCTGCAGGGGTTGCTCGGTCTCTAAATAGCGGGCAGTTTCGACGGCTCGCTGTAATGGGCTGCTATAAATCTGGCTGGGTGGGCCCTGATGTTTTAGGTAGGCCGCCAGCTGACTAGACTGCCATTGCCCCTTTGCCGACAGGGGCGTAGACATTTGCCCTTCTAAGCGGCCATCAATATTGCCTAGGGATTCCCCATGGCGTATCAGCCATAGTTTCAGATAGGCCGTCATCGCTGGGGTTGCCGGGGTTGCCAGGGTTGCCGGGGTTGGCCATAAACCTTGAACATTCGAGACATAGATAGACTATATAAATTGAGAACAAAGCTACAAAGTACCCTAGGAAGCGTTTGCGGGGAAACGTTTACAATGTAGGCGTCTTAAAAACACCCAACCAATCCATGCAGCTCAAGTCCACCACACGCCATATCCACATCTTTGCGGGAGAGATTGAGAATAACGAGCTTGTGCCTAGCGAGAGCCAGCTCACCCTAGATGTTGATCCTGACAATGAGTTTAATTGGTCCGATGCTGCTCTCCAGCAGGTCTATAAAGAATTTGACCGATTGGTCGATGCTGCCGCTGGCGAAGCCCTAACCGATTACAACCTGCGTCGCATCGGCTCTGACTTAGAGCACTTTGTCAGAACGCTACTGCAATCAGGCCAGATTAGCTACAACCTTCGCAGCCGGGTGCTCAACTATAGTATGGGCCTACCCCGCGTGGTATCCGAGAGTGATTAAGTGTCCAAACCCCGAATGTCAGGCCAGTAATCCGGAGGGCAGCGAACAATGCGCTTCCTGCCAGACCTTAGTGCCCCATCATTATTTGTGGGCCGTGGGTCAGGGGGCGCTAGACCAGCTAGATGAACGTTATATTTGGCAGCATCAGCGAATAGTGCTGGATACGGACCCCGGCACACCGCCCGCATCGCCCGACCCGGTACCGGCCAATGTTTGGCCCTATCTAATGCTGGCCCCGTTTAGTCTCCATGTGCCCCAGCCCTATACCCTGCTCAGCCCAGGGTCTGGCGACGATGCCATGCTGCTGTTAGATGCCGCCGCCATTGCCATCGCTCCAGGGGATGATAAACCAAGCCTGTTGCCTTCCCTGACTGAAGCTTGGCCCACGGCATCTCCCCTCAGGCAGCTCAACTGGCTTTGGCAAATCGCTGGGCTTTGGCCCGACTTTATAGAACAGCAGGTCGCCAGCAGTTTACTGCTTAGCAGTTATTTAAGGGTCCATGGTTCCCTAGTACGGTTGCTGGAGCTATCCCACGATTCGCAGCCGTTTACCCTCAGAAATTTGGGGGCATCGTGGCAAACCTTAATTCCCCAAGCACAACCCTCTATTCGAGACTTTTTAGACGGTCTGTGCAAATACCTGATTGAGGGCGACATTACGGCCCCAGAGGTTTTAATCAGTTGTTTGGATCAGGCCATTGCCGCGGCGGCCGCCGGTTATCGGGTGGAGTACGAGCTATCGGTGATGACCGATCGAGGCCCTAGCCGAAAACGTAATGAAGATGCCTGCTATCCTAGCAGCGGTAGCAAACAAACCCACATCCTCGGCCCTAAGGCTAACTCAAAGCATAGGCCGCCGTTACTGTTAATAGTGTGTGATGGCATTGGGGGCCACGATGGCGGCGATGTGGCCAGTCAGCTTGCGATCGCAACCATCCAACAGGAGCTAGCCCCCTTACTAGAGTGGCTCGCAGATGAGCACCTCCATGATCCAGAAACCATCACCCTGGCCATGGAACAGGCTATCTGTGAAGCCAACGACAATATTTCTCAGCACAACGATCAGGGGCAGCGTCAGGCCCGCGATCGCATGGGTACCACCGTAGTCATGGCCCTGATCATCGGCGTTCATATTTACATTGGTCACGTGGGGGACAGTCGGGCCTATCGCATCAGTACCAATAGCTGCCGTCAGATCACCTTTGATGATGATGTCGCAGCACGCGAAGTCCGCCTAGGCTATGGCTTCTATGCCGATGTCGCCAACCGTCCAGGTACAGGGGCCCTAATTCAGGCGTTGGGCATGGCCAGTTCTACGGCGCTACATGTCGTAGTCCAGCGGTTGATTTTAGACGAAGACATTGCATTGCTCCTCTGCTCCGATGGCTTGAGCGACTATGATCGCGTCGAACAGTTTTGGCCCACCCATGTATTGCCCGTCTTAACCGGACAGAACTCCCCGACCACAGCCGTCAACAACCTGGTGAAACTGGCCAATACCTACAACGGCCATGACAACATCACTGTAGGTATCGTTACCGGCCATATCTACCCCCTAAAACCCGTGGCAGTGCCACTGCCGCTGCCGACCCAGCCAGTGGCACCTGAGCCGCCCCGGCCCAACCCACCGGCATCCGATCAGGTGACCGTGGTCCCCCCTGATCGGCCCTCACCTCAAAAAAGTAAAAAAGGTACAAGCCCCTGGCTTCTGCTTTTAGGGTTAACGGGGATACTGGGAACAGCAACGGCATTAACTATGTTTTTTTTCAGAGAAGGTCCTGTGGCCACCTCATCTAATCGCGCCCCAGACCTACCTGAAACCATTCAAGATAAGGTCAATCAAGACACCGAGAGCGTAGGCATCGTCGACGATGCACCGGCAAGTCCTGTCTCCCTAACCCCCAGAAGCTATCTGCAGCTGCTACAGCCGGTGGATCTGTTGACGACACCCCAGCCTAACGGAGACGATGATAATGCCCTAGGGCGGCTGCCAGACGGGGCCATTGTCCAAGTCCTGACTCGGCAAGATCCGGCCGGCGATCAGTCCCGCTGGGTAAAGCTCAAGATATGTGCTGTTGATCTCGAGGAGAGCCAATCTGGATCTTCAGCATTGACTGTCACACCACCCGCAGCAACGTCACTAACCTCTGGGGCAGAAGGCTGGGTACTTGAAGCACAGCTAGCACAAATTGTGCGCGCGGCTCCAGTGCTCAACTGTCCATCTGACTAGTGGGTAGTTCATACTTGATTTTGATTATTTTTACTGTGGCAGAACGTTTATGACCGCCTCCATGTCATCTTCAGAGTCACTTTGTCTATGGCTTGCCCTGGATCGGCTCACCGCGGCCGATCCGGAGCACTACGCCATCTGGGTCCTCAAGTCTCCCTATCCCGGCGGGCACGTCCACCACGACCGGATTTGGAACCATACCCTATCCCAAGCGTGGCAAACCTGGCAGTCGATGTTTTCCCTGCGGGGACTGCCCCAGGTGCCCCACATACCGTCAGCCTATGTCCCCCAGCTGATGCTGGAGGATAGCGGCGATTCATCCAATACGCCCCAGACCAACAGCTATAGCAGTCGGTTGATGCAGCACCTGGGGCTGAATCTTTGGCAGTGGTTATTTGATGGACCGGTGCAAAGTAGCCTCGACCACAGCTGTGGGATTGCCCAGGGCCAGAGTACGGTCATGCGACTCCGGCTAGAGGTGCGCGATCCAGAATTGATTAGCGTGCCGTGGGAAATCATGCAGGCTCAGCCTGGGCGACCGGCGGTGGCACTCAACCAGCAAATTTTGTTTAGCCGCACCACCAGTGACGTCGATCCCTTAGCGGACTGGGGCTTGGACAATGGTTTGAGAATTTTATTAGTGGTGGGTCATGACGATGGGGCAGCCTTAGACGACCGCGCCGCCGCCACCCTCAGCCTCGAGAAAGAAGCCACTCTTCTCAAAGATATTCTGGAAAGCCGCGGTGAGTCCCTGGTGGGTCGTCCGGTGGTCCGTCAGGTGGATGTGCTGCTACAGCCCACCCCAGCGGAACTAGTACAGCATTTAGAACGCTCTCGCTACAACGTCTTTTTCTATGCAGGGCACGGCATTCCTGCCCCCGATGGCGGTCTGCTGTTTTTACAGCCCGAGGCTACCCTCAATGGGACCGAACTGGCCCAGGTACTCACCCGCTGTCGCGTCAAACTGGCGGTGTTTAATACTTGCTGGGGTGCCCAGCCAGAACGCAGCGGTCAGCAGGCTATCCCCCGCAGCAGTCTGGCCGAAGTCCTGCTACACCATGGAGTGCCCGCCGTTTTAGCCATGCGGGATTCCATTGCCGATGAGGAGGCCCTGAGTTTTATTCAGGTGTTTGCCCAGGTACTGGCCAACCGGAAACCCGTGGATGAGGCGGTTGCGATCGCACGACAGCACCTGCTTACCCTTTACAAATTTAACCAGCCAGCCTGGACGCTGCCGGTGCTCTACATGCACCCCGATTTTGACGGTGAGCTCCTCACCCCTATGCCCACCGATATCACCCGGCTACCCGGCGACTCCGGCATCGGCGGACGGGCCGCAGCCCACACCATTAGCCTGCGAGAAATCGGCGGTGAAGGCAAAGTATGGCCCATCTATCGGGGTCTGATGCGGGTAGGACGACTGCCCGACAACGATCTAGTCATTGGGGAACCTTGGGTATCGAGCAAACATGCCGAAATTTTTTACCGCCGCGCTGCAGCCGCTGAAACCTCAGAACCCACCTACTTTTTACGTGACTTCTCGCGCTATGGCACCTACTATCTCAGCGCCCAAGGATGGCAGCAAATTCATCGGCAAGAAGTGCCCTTATCATCAGGCATGCAGCTACGCTTTGGGAGTTCCGATGGCTGCTTGCTAGAATTTATCATTGAACCCACGGTGCAGCCGTAAATACCCCGCAAATGCCCCCTAAAAGAACTGCATCGAAAAATTTTTCACTGTTTAGGTATACGAACCTACGTCTTTTAGCGTAAGTTTGCTCTAAGTTCAACGATTAGATGCGGAACACTTGGAATCAAGCCTGTATCCTCTTCCTGTCACAGCTCAATGAACTTATGGGAGGGTAAAACTACCATGGTCAACCACAACGATTCTTCATCCAAGCAGCCTTTATCCACAGAGAACAATGCTCAGCAGGAAATGCTGCAGGCAATTTTGTCGCCTCAGCAGCCCTACCCATGGGCCCCCGCCAAAGCTACCGACTACTTTCATCAGGCTACCGCCGCTGGCGATGAACTAGCCCTTTCAGACGAAGAAGCTCGCTCTGGTTGGCAGGCACTTTCAGCCCAGCTCGATACGCTTTGGGGTAGTCCTTCTATTCAAGAAGCCCTAGCACAGCGCTTTGCCCGCCGTCTGTCCCAGGATGTGATTGAGCAAATTACAGCCAAAGCCACCCAGGTTGTCATCACAGGACGCCCCCTCGCAGAGCAGCTGATTGCCTGCGTACGCGATACGCTCACAGGATGGGATGAGGCCGATCTACAGGTGATGGCACGTCCTCTGGCCCACGCCATGCGAGGTCAAGAAGAAATTCTAGATGCCACCATCAACTCAGTACGCGACATTGAATGGGCAGATCTATCGCCCATGGAACAAGCCCGCATCAGTCTAGCAGCCGCTAGATGGGCCGTTGACAATATCACGGACCAGGCGTAGACAGCACTAGGGCTCAGCGTCTAAAGAAACATATCAGTTATTCCCTGTAGTCCTGGGGCTCTTTTACCCTCAGAAGTGTTTGCTGACCCCTGGTAGCCTATGCAGCTGATTGGTATGCTCGACTCCCCCTATGTGAGACGAGTCGCTATTTCCCTAAAGCGATTAAACATTCCGTTTGAGCATAGGTCTCTCTCGGTCTTTCGCGATTTCGAAGCGTTTAGTCGCATTAATCCCATCGTCAAAGCACCCACGCTGGTCACTGACGACGGCATTGTCTTGGTGGATTCCACCCTCATATTGCAGTACATCGAAGGCATTTCAGCCACCAGCCTGATGCCTGAGACAGCTCAAGCGCTGCAGTCAATTGGCCTAGCCCTGATGGCCTGTGATAAGACGGTGCAAATCATTTATGAGCGCACCCTGCGACCCACCGAAAAGCAACATCAACCTTGGCTAGAGCGAGTGGCCAAGCAGCTCCATGCTGCCTATGCCCAACTAGAGCAAACAGCCGACGTCCTCACCTGTAATCCGCCCATGCAGCCAGATATCACGATTGCCGTAGCCTGGCGATTTACCCAACTCTACACAGCTGATGTGATTACGCCTGAGGAGTTTCCAAAATTAGCCGCGTTTTCTGCTGACGCAGAAGCGTTACCGGAGTTTACCTCTACACCAGTAGAGTAGGTTTAAAGTGTGATCTTTAAATAAGCGCTAACGACAAATGGGCCAGAGCTTTCCCAAGGTAAAAATCATTGCAGTGGGTAAAGTGAAAAAAGGCTGGCTCAAAGACGGCATTAGCCTCTATGCCCAGCGCTTACCTGAGATTGAACTCCTCGAAATAAAAGACAGCAATCCAGACACCGAAGCCCGTAAAGTCCTAGAGTCACTCAAAACCCACGATAAATTGGTAGTGCTCTCGGAAGACGGCAAGCAGTTTGATTCAGTTACGTTTGGCCATTGGCTAGGCCAAGAAGCTTCGGGCACCCTAGTGTTCTTCATCGGTGGCCCCACCGGAGTCAGCCCACACCTCAAACAAACGGCTCACCAGATACTCAGCCTATCGGCCATGACCTTTCCCCATGAAGTGGCGCGCCTACTGCTGTTAGAGCAGCTATATCGCGGTAAAACCATTTTGCAGGGCGGTAGTTATCACAAGTAATGATTACGCAAAGAGTATCAGTCTCTACAGACAGATATTCCCACCAAAGGGTGGATAAAAGCCAACCATTATCATCCCCGTAGGCCCACAGTATAAAAAGCCCATAAAGGTAGGCATTTTGTACGAATATTCCCTGAATTGATTGCCTAGCCTAACGTTCAGGGCTCATTCTATAGTATTGTAAAGCTTTGTAAATCACTTTTAAGGCTGCAGACCCGGGATCTTTATCAGTCCATCATGTGTTTGAGCTGTAGAAGTCGGTTTTAGACGTCAAACGTAGGTAATAAGTGCAATTAACTACCCGCCCAACCGGGTCTTCAGACCCCTCTACGCGCGAGATTCCATTTACGCTTAAAGACCTTAAGGATGCGATTCCAGATTATTGTTTTGAACCCTCCACTGGTCGCTCCTTAGCTTACTTTTTTCTTGATATAGGTATTATTGCTGGCCTTTATGCCGTAGCCTATAGCCTCGATTCTTGGCTGTTCTTCCCACTATTTTGGCTCATGCAAGGCACCATGTTTTGGGCCTTATTTGTTGTCGGACACGACTGTGGGCACAGGTCTTTTTCAAAGCACATGTGGCTAAACAATCTCATTGGTCACCTCAGCCACACACCAATTCTGGTACCGTTCCATGGCTGGCGTATCAGCCATCGCACCCACCACGCCAATACCGGTAATCTTGATACTGATGAAAGCTGGTATCCCATTTCTGAAGACACTTACAACGAAATGGATGCCATTGGTAAAGCCATCCGCTTTAATCTGTTTTTGTTGGCCTATCCGTTTTATCTGTTTAAGCGGTCTCCGGGGCGTAAGGGCTCTCACTTTATGCCGGGTAGCGATCTGTTCCGCGCTTCTGAGAAGTGGGATATTATCACCAGCACGACCTGCTGGACTCTCTTCGTAGCGTTTCTTGGTTGGGTTGGGTTTCAGTTTGGCCTGGGCTTTTTGATTAACTTCTACGTCATGCCCTACCTGGTATTTGTGATGTGGCTAGACTTGGTCACATTCTTACACCACACAGAGCCAGATATTCCCTGGTATCGCAACGATAGCTGGTATTTCCTCAAGGGTGCGCTGTCTACCATTGACCGCGACTATGGTTTCATTAACAACATCCACCACAACATTGGGACCCATGTTGCCCATCACATCTTTTTGAACATGCCCCATTACCATCTCAAAGATGCGACTGAAGCCATTAAACCAATCTTGGGAGACTATTATCGAGAAGGTAAAGACTCTGTCTGGACTAGCTTCTGGCGTTCTGCACGGGAGTGTATCTTTGTCCCTAACGAAGGTCAAAAGGTATATTACCAACCTCGACGTTAGGCTGGGTCTTTAACAATAATCTGTTAGAAGGCTATTAAAAAGGGAGTCCCATAAACTGGGACTCCCTTTTTGATGGGTTCTCTTAAATGATTAGCTACCCGCTAACTTTGCTTTAACAAACGCCTGAACTTTTGCGCCGTCAGCTTTACCTTTCATTTGCTTCATGGCAGGTCCCATTACCTTACCCATATCACGAGGTCCTGTTGCTCCGGTTTTGGTAATTAGCTCATCAACGACAGCTTCAATATCAGCATCAGACATTTGCTCAGGTAGGTACTCTTGCAAAATAGCCAGTTCTTGAGCTTCTTTGTCAGCTAGGTCTCCACGATCTGCGCGTTGGTATTGTTCAATGGAGTCTCTGCGTTGTTTAGCGAGCTGGGTAACCACTTCAATTTCTTGCTCGGGGGTGAGGGCGTCTTGTCCCTTGGGACGCAGCTCAGATTCTTTTTCGAGGATAACTTTCTTGATGCTACGCACGGTTTCCAGACGAACTTTGTCGCGGGCTTTCATGGCAGCTTTGATTTCGTCACTAATGCGGTCTTTAAGAGACATGGTTAGAAAAGACGTTGCGTGGAACGTCTGTAGAAAAGGGTAAACGCCTCAAAATCCCCCGCCCGGAGAAGAGGGATTTTGTACGTATGCTCACAAATACGTGTGCTCACAAATTAGTATTGGGGAACAGACGGATCAACTTCACGACTCCAAGCGAGGATACCGCCCGTGACGTTAGTGCCCTCAATACCAGCATCCTTGAGAATAGAGAGTGCTTTGGCAGAGCGTCCGCCCATTTTGCAGTGGGCAATCAGCTTATGTCCGTTGACTAGCTCACGTACTTTCTCAACCCCAGCACCGTTCTCAATGTCAGAAAGCGGGATCAGGACTGAGCCTGGGATCTTGGCAATCTCGTACTCGTTAGGGTTGCGGACGTCTAACAGCAAATAATTATCGACACCGCTGTCGAGCAGACCTTTCAGCTCGGTAACGCTCATTTCAGCACTGGCTGCTTTTTGCGCGGCCTCGGCGGCGGCGGCATCAGGAATGCCACAGAACTGTTCATAATCGATCAGTTCCTCAATCACAGGTCGAACTGGATTAGGTCGAAGCTTTAGCTCTCTAAAGGACATATCCAAAGAGTTGTAGAGCAGTAGCCGACCACTGAGGGTGTTCCCTTCACCCAAAATAATCTTGATGGTTTCGGTGGCTTGGATCACACCGATGATGCCGGGCAAAATACCCAACACGCCACCCTCAGCACAGGAGGGAACCAAACCCGGCGGTGGGGGCTCGGGATATAGATCGCGGTAGTTGGGGCCATCTTCATAGTTGAAGACGGTGGCCTGACCTTCAAAGCGGTAAATAGACCCGTAAACGTTGGGTTTATTTAGCAGTACACAGGCATCATTCACCAAATAGCGCGTTGGAAAGTTATCGGTGCCATCGACAACAATGTCATAGGGCTCAAAAATCTCCAGGGCATTGTCGGAACTCAGGCGAGTGTTGAACAGATCCACCTGGCAGTGGGGATTGATTTCGAGAATACGGTTTTTGGCCGACTCAATTTTGGGTTTGTCGACCCAGGAAGTGCCGTGGATGATCTGACGCTGCAGGTTGGAGTAATCGACTACGTCAAAATCGACCAGGCCGATGCGGCCAACACCGGCCGCCGCTAGGTAGAGAATTAGAGGAGAGCCAAGACCGCCTGTGCCGATGCACAGAACACTGGCCGCCTTTAAACGTTTCTGACCATCAACGCCAACCTCAGGCAGAATTAGGTGCCGCGAGTAGCGCTCGTAGTCTTCTTTGGTGAGTTGAATGTCATCCAAATTTGGATTCAGCATGGTTCTTTAAGAACTAAAAAAGAATGGGGAAAGTCTAGTCAGACGCTGCGGAGCGGCGTTTGTTAGTTTCAGGACGACAAGAGCGGCATTCGATCTTTTGCCGCAGAGGCTGGGGCAATTTTCATGGGTTCGGGTTGAAAGTGATGGTTGCCATCTAGCTGCCAGTTTTGGAGATCGGCAGCCAAACCGTGGCGGACAGACACAATGATATAGGCATAGGTAGGCCAGGCTAGGTCGCGATCGCAACTAGAGGGAACCGCCTCAGCATTGGGATGGGAATGATATACCCCAATGATAACTAAGCCATCTGCCCGCGCCTGACGTTGGGTTTCAAATAGATCCTGGGGAGCAATCCAATAGCGGCGCTGACTTGTCATACCGGCTGGGCCTCCATGACCGGCCAAGTCAGCATGACCAGCCGTGTCCCAGGCGTTGTCTAAAAGCACCAAATTTACCAATATTTTCTCATTGGTTTCCGCGTCAAACCTGCCCACAAGCAAACCGCAGCCTTCGTGGGGATAGGCTTGCTCCGCATGGGCTTGGATGCGGTCAATATGCTCTTGGGTAAGGGTCAGAGCCACAATTCAGACTGTATAAAATGCGTCAGATTTTTTATTGTAGAGCAGATTCTGGAACGCTCAATATCTTTAATGATCTAAGCCGAATAATGTCACGGCTCATTACATTTGGCATCGCCAAGACGTCAAGAGCTGACCGGTGAGGGCAGCAACGCTTGGACAACCTTATCCATCTCCACCGAACGCGATGCCTTGAACAGCAGGCGATCGCCCGGCTGCATAGACCCCTGTAAATGTTCAGTTAGCTCGCCATGGCTAGCAAACAATAGATTAGGTACGGCCCCAGCCCCTAGGGACATCGCCTCGGCCTCAGCAGGGTCCGCCAAGATATATAGCTGATCGAGGCCCAAGGTTTGCACAGCTTCACCAATGGCACGGTGCAGCTCTACAGACTTATGCCCCAGTTCTTTCATCGTCCCCAGCACAGCAATATGGCGCTGACCTGGCTGTTCTTTCAGTAAGCGTAGGGCCGCCACCATGGATTCAGCCCCCGCATTGTAGGTCTCGTCTAACAGCAAAATGTCATTGCTTAGCTCGTAGCGCTGGGCTCGCCCCGCGGGTAGTTCAACGGTGAGGCCGTTGGCCAAACCATGCCAGTTCAGGTTCAAGGCCTGGAGGGTTGCGATCGCACTTAAATAATTCAACGCATTATGCTGACCTGCCAGGGGTAAGGGCAGAGATATGCCATCCACCTCAACCGTCTGTCCCCGAATCTGACCGTGGATATCCCCACCCGTCAGACCGTAGGTCAGGGTCTGGCCAGACCAAACCCGAGCAGCGGTCTCAATCAGCCGAGGATTGTCGTGATTAAGCACGGCCACACTGTCACGGGGCATAGTTGCCAGCAGCTCACACTTGGCATTGGCAATAGCCTGCTCCGAGCCCAATCGGCCAATATGGGCTGTCCCCACATTAGTAATCACCGCCACATTGGGTTGAGCAATCTGCGTTAGTAGGGCAATTTCCCCCGGCCCCCGCATCCCCATTTCCACCACGGCGTAGTCGTGGTCAGGGGTGACCTCTAACAGTGTCTTAGGCACCCCGATCTCATTATTAAAGTTGGCGCGGGTCTTATGGACGGTGCCGTGAAGCCCCAAAGCGGCCGAGATCAGTTCTTTGGTGGTGGTCTTACCCACGGAACCCGTAATCGCCACCACCGGTAACCCCAACTGCTGACGCCACCACCGGCCCAGGGTTTGATAGGCGGCCAGGGTATCGGCCACCTCAATGCGAGGGCTATCCCCCTTGATGATCCCTTTGCGAGTAATGGCTGCGATCGCACCGGCTGCGATCGCCTGCTCTACAAATTTATGACCATCAAAACGCTCACCCTCTAGGGCCAAAAAAATATCCCCAGGCCGAATAGTGCGGGTATCTGTACTGATGCGTTTCACCCTCTGTTCTAGATGGGTGGACAATAGGGTGTGCTCCATCCCATCGCTATTAAGAGCATCTAGAATCTGAGAAGCAGGGGCAAGACTAGACATAGCAGACGCTTAAGCAATATGGCCAAGGCAAATTCATCAGCTTTAGCCCATGGACTCTATATAAGCTTGATGAAGAAAAGACCGTGAATTTACAGAAGCTTTAGCAGAGCTTACTGTAATCGCATACTATCCGAAAATCCCCGTAAGCTAAACTATATGGAGCATAGGTCTACGGTGTATTACATCACTGTTTCAAGACCGATGGGGGTGTTAACGTCCAATCAATGCATTTTTTGGCAGCACATTACATAACGTCAATAGAGTTTCCTTCTGTCAAATTTCGCAGCTTTAATTGAACCTGTGACAATCTAAGCCAATTTGCTTAATTACATGCCTAAATTGCTTACCCTTCGGTGATTTCAAGGTCTCTTGTAAGGTTTTATCGTGTTTTCGGTAATCATAAGCAGTTAGACTTAAATAGATAGGCTCGGTTGTGGTCACCGCAGTTTTTTCCCTGTATTCGATTTGCATTTGCGTAAGGTGTATTTGCTGAGGTTTCTCTGGTGAACGTTCAATCCAGCTACTCGCAATCTGACTACGGTTCGCGATTAGTTAGTCCGCAAGAACAAGTGCTCTATGACCATTGGCTCGGCTGTGTCAATTCAGAACGGCCTGAGGTACTTGTTCAGCGATTTAACAATCTATTCATTGATGGGACTGGTTATGAGGATCGCGAGGTTGTGAGCAGCCTGGACACGATTCTGATGGACCGTCACGCTGATCTCTATTTTCACCACATTCTCAATCGCTGCTGCCACATTCTGATTAACCGATGGCAGAAGAATCGGGAGTATCAGCCAGCCATTATTGAACTGGTCAACCTGTTTGAGTATGCCCCTAGTCAGGCTGTACGCGAGGTATCACGAGCCCGCTCTGTGCGACGTCTGCGGGAAATAGTTGCTCAATTTGGCAAAACCGAGCAGTACCTGATGCTCAAGCGCTTAGTTCAGGTAATGGCTCGGGAAAGTGAGCCCAGATTGCGCTCTCGCCAGCCGTTGGGAACCCTAATCGGTCGCTATCCCTATCTTTACCAGCACTGCTTACTCAGCGAAGAAAGCCCCAAAGAGCAGAAAACCCATGTTCGCCGGATGCAACATCAGGCCCAAAAAAAGGTAGAGCTGGATCTGTCTCAGTATGTCAACTACCGAGTGAGACGCTCTCGGCTAAAGCGAGAAGGGTTACTAGACAAGCAGGGGCAATGGTTACGCCCGTCGTCAAACCCCACCTTATTAAGCGATCGTGAGCTGGTTGATTCACTCCAGCAGTTTTCTGGCAAAGATGCCCATGGGCGCACCTATAACGATTTGGCTCTACGCTTCCGCAGTCAATGTTGTGAGTCCGTATCCTTTAAGTCATTTAAGGACGATCTCTACGAATATATTTTGTCAGGTGTTGATCCAGCCTATGGTCGTCAGCATTTTAACGATGCGCTTTACCAGCATTTACGGGACATTTACCCCGAAAATGATACGCAGCGGCTTAACGACTTCCTGATGGTGCGTACCTGCTCTAATTTGTTTAATTTCCTGGTGGTTGACCCCGCCGGTGCCCACTCCCACTTTGTCTTTATCGACCTGATCAATAATTTAGGGGCCACCCTGACCACAGGGCTATTGTTAAGAATCCTGCTTTTGTGTCGTAAGGTTAAACCCTATTTAGAACGCCGACTATCCACCCTGTTTAGTCACTATGAGTTAGCCAAGCAGGACTCGGTGGGATGGTTAGTAAAAATGCTAGAGACCTTGAATCTAGCCCTGAGCCTTACCTTTGGTCATCTTGATATTTCCCACACCTTGGCATAGACCGCTGGGTTTTTCCCATATTGAACCCTGGACGTTAAAGCTTTAGCGTCTAAAGTCGGTGTATAGCAGGGGACTATGACGGGTCTTCACCAATGTGGCCTAGGCGCTATCGTAATTTCCATTCTTTTTTTAGAGGCTCTTTTTAGCCCCTATATAATCCTCAAATGCTATGCTCTGATAGAGTTTGAGCTTTTTAGGGGATATAAATACATCAAATTTTCTTCGATAAGATTCAAATTTTTATTTTCAGTTTGCTGTATACTCTGCTAACTTTCTAGGCAGCTTGACTATGGATGAAACGTCTACTGGTTTGCTGTCCTATAGTCACTACTGTCAAATCGAACATGCAAAGTTATGAGCCAATCTAGACAGTCCAATGCCACGGCGGCGGCAGGCACTTCTCCAGAAGCTGACACTATGGTCGAAGCTTATGCTGAAGATTTGATGGATGACATCTTTGATGACGTTGATCGTATTTTGGCAGGCGACGAGGCTGCCATCTATGCAGAGCCTTCGATGTCCTCAGAAAGCTCGCTGCCCCTGTACAGTGCAGCAGCAGTTACGGTCCCGGCTATGATTGTGCCCTTTACCGGCGAACCAACGGTAAAGCCCCACTCAGCAGCCCCCATCACAGAGACCGACCCTAGTTCAACTAAATCTAATGATGGTCAGGCTAGTACGCCTGCTCAGCCATCTAAAAAACGACCCTGGCGCAATTGGATTTTGGGAGCAGCCTGCCTATCCGCCATGGCTGGCGTGGGTGTTTGGTGGATGCGGCAGCAGCCCACCTTGCAATCGGTCACCCCTCCAGTAGTTCCCACCACCCCAACCGTTTCTCAAGAAACGGCGTTTGGTGAATATCTCACCCGCTCTCTACGGGTAATTGGGGGTGAACGCAGCGCCCAAGCGGAGAGTCAGAGAACGGGTGTAGTGGCAGCAGCCCCAGCAACGCCAGCGGGCAATCAGGTGACAACCGGCAAACCAGGGGTGATTGAACGGGTGTTTGTCCCCTTACTACAGCCAAGTACTACAGCTCGCACCCCAGGTACTCCGTCAACTACAGCATCGGTGCCTTCGTTGCCAGCCCTCAATGGTTCTTCGCCAGGTCAGGCAGCAGCCCCTGCACCTAGCATCGCGGTGGCCAGCAGCTATGAGTTAGTGGGTGTTTTAGAGCTAGGGGATCGTTCAGCGGCCCTGTTTGAAGTGGACGGCTCATCCCAGCGGGTTTACATTGGTGAAACCATTGGCGGCAGCGGTTGGAGTATTGTCTCCATCAGTAATGAAGAGGTTGTGGTCCGCCGTAATGGTGAGGTCCGCTCAATTTACATTGGGCAACAGTTCTAATCGTGATCGCAAATAACAGGGTCGCGGTCCGCTAAACCAGTCTCGCTGAAGGGGACACCCCCATGGGGTGGACATGGCAAACATATGAGCATATTTGATGATTTCAGCCGCTTTTTAGAGACTCGCTTAGATGAGTTTTTGAAAGCCCATCCCCATTTGGAAATGATGGCCCTGGAGGAACAACTGCGGGGTCAAGAAGAGGATGCGATCGCAACCTTAACCACCCTCAAGCAGCGTGAAACCGAGCTAGAAACAGCCGTGCTGGAAACAGCCAAGGACATTAAGCGTTGGCACGAACGCATTGCCAAGGCTGAAGCCGCCAACCGTCTAGATTTGGTCAAACCAGCCCAGGAGCGCGAAGCCACCCTACTACGCCAGGGAAATCATCTGTGGGGACAGATGAAAAGTGTAAAAGCACGGCTCACCCAAACCAAAACCCTACAGCAACAGATCCACACCAAACGTCAGGAACTCAAAGCCAAAATGGCGGCCGCTGCGGCCCAAACAGCCCAGCCCCCACCAAAAGATTCCAGCACCACTGGATGGAACCGTAGTCCGTTTCCATCAAAGCCTTTAGACCCCCTAGAAGAAAGCTTCCAGCGTTGGGAAACCGAAGCTGAACTAGAGGATCTCAAACGACAGATGGGTAAGTAGGCAAGATTTACGCCAGCGACCGCAGCGCCTCAACGGTTTCGACAACCGCTTTGCCCACCTGCTGAATGTCTGGGGCGGTGGTAAATCGACCCAAGCCAAACCGTAGGGACGCATAGGCCAGACGGTCACTGCGGCCAAGGGCCTTAAGCACGTGGGATGGGGCCGTACTCGCAGAACTACAGGCCGAACCGGAAGAGAGGGCCACCGTAGGCCGCAGCCCTAGCAGCAGGCTTTGACCATCCACACCGCCAAAGCTAACGTTGAGGTTTCCGGGTAGACGTTGACTGGGGTGACCATTGAGGTGAATGTCAGGCAGCTGGCTCAGGTGGTGGTAGAGTTGCGATCTCAGCCCCACTAAACGCTCCCGTTCCGACACCATTTCTGCCATCGCTAGCTCAACGGCCTTAGCAAATCCGACAATTTGCGGCGGATATAGGGTGCCAGAACGCATTCCCCGTTCATGCCCCCCGCCATGGAGCTGAGCCGCCAGGTTTACCCGAGGCTGTCGCCGCCGCACATACAAGGCACCAATCCCTTTAGGGCCATAGACTTTATGGGCCGTCATCGACATCAGATGAATATTCATGGCCTGAACATCCAAAGGCACCTTACCAATGGCCTGGGCCGCATCAGTATGAAACAGAACGTCGTTGTCTTGACACAGCGCACCAATCTCTTTTAATGGCTGCAACACTCCAATTTCATTATTGGCCGCCATGACTGAAACCAGAATAGTCTCAGGTCGGATAGCTTTTTCAAGTATCGACAACTCCACCAGCCCATCACCATTAACAGGCAAATAGGTAACCTCAAACCCCAAGGACTCTAGATAACGACAGGGATCTAAGACAGCGCTGTGTTCTGTTTGCACCGTAATGATGTGTTTACCATAATTAAAATAGGCCTCGGCTACACCTTTGAGTGCCAAGTTGTTAGCCTCAGTTGCACCGCTCGTAAAAACAATCTCTTCGGGCTGAGAATTTATAGACTGGGCAATGGTCTCACGACTTTTTTTAACCGCAGCTTCAGCACTCCAGCCATAGCTATGCAGGCTACTAGGGTTACCAAAATGCTCAGTAAAAAACGGTAACATGGCATCAACAACACGCCGATCAACAGGTGTTGTTGAATGACAGTCAAGATAAATAGGAGACTTTCCCACGGGCCTTACCCCACCGTTTGTTGAATGGGAATAAAGCGATTAAAAACGCCCAGAATTCTAACCCGTACTGCTGGAATTTGAGTGGTGTAGAGGCTAAACACCCCAAAGTTTTGTCGCTGGGTATTATCTTCAATAAAGTTCTTCAGATCCTCTTCGCCCACCAAACTTCCCTGTTCAATGGCCGTTTCACAGATATCCCCTAGGGCTTTACCCAAGTCTCCCAGCCAGCTATCGAGCTCTTTTGCTTGGCAAAACGATGAACGGACTTCGTTCTGTAGGGTTTCTGCGGCAAACGTATTGTAACGATCTTGACTAGGATTAGTTGCTATCAGCACGGCTGCCAATGCGCCTACTCCTGCTACACCTACAAACGCTTTGATTTTCATGGTTCTGCGGTAGTATCCCGATAACTGGACAGCTGCCTTACCGTTCTAGCATAGGCCAAGGGTTAGTCTGATTTGCTGATAGGCTGTACAGATTGTGAGTTAAGCATAAGAATTAAACGGGCTAACCCATCCAAGTCTAGTTTTGATCACCTGACAGACGCTATATGGTTTGGTCAGCGTTGTTGCTCCCCAGTATGAATTTATCTGGTAAACATGGGCACATCCCACAGATCGATCCCTACCCCAAATCAGCAACAGCTTTTGCCTGCTCTATAGAGCAAAGACATTTGGTGACTTGCTAGTCATGTTCTCAACAAGCCAGCTACTAAAGCAGAGCGTTAGAGAACGGTTATTCAAAATAACAAGACATTTAAAGCGGGTGGGGGGAATCGAACCCCCATCATTAGCTTGGAAGGCTAGGGTTTTACCACTAAACTACACCCGCAGCATCGAACTTACGTCCAGCTTTGCTAAGTTAGCACAGTTTCCCACAGAACTGCTCAATCAAATTACAACTTAGTTAGCCCAGCTAAACTCTAAGCTCAGCGTTACCGCTGATACGGCATTCTTTTCAGCCAGGGACACATCAGGGATGACATACTCAGCAGGCGTAAATTGTATGGCAGCAGAATTATCGTTGACAGCAGCGATAAATAAACAATCGGCTTTTTCTACGGTTACATCATCGGGTTTGAGACCATCGGTATAGGCCGTTAATACATACCCGGCTTCATCAACCCTCACCGTTAAATCAATTCGAGCTGTACTTTCAGATAAAGACCCAGGACAATTAGGATCGCTCGGTATCGCCACTGTGATCGGGGGCTGAAACAACCCCTTGGGCTCCGTCCTATCAGGCTGAGAAACCGGGGCTACAGACAAAATAGTCACCTGTGTCGGTCCATTATCTGCGCCTTGAGCATTGCCCCCCGCTGGCTCATCAGATGGCGGCTTGCCCGTATCGGCAGCGGGCAGCGGGTCCGCAGAAGTCGGCTCTTGAGGGGTGTCTCTCACGGGCTCTGGTTTAGGAGGGGAGGGGGCAGACGTCTCAGGCTGTGGCACCTTTAATTGAGCAGGCACTTCTTGCTGAGTAGGTGGCTGTTGCGTAGACGCAACCGGGGTATTTTGTCCGCTAGGCTGTGTTGCGGGTACCTGAGGCGCTACCTGGGGAAAATTGTCAGACGCAGCCACCGGAACGACATCATCTCCGACTAAGGTGACAGGAATATTAACGGAGCTATCACCCGGATTCTCTACGGGCAAAATCTGAGGTAGCCCCATGCTCCAAACCCCGGCATGCAAAAGGATAGAAGCTCCTGCTAAAACAGACCAGGGTGGCGTGGGTAGTTTTGTGATGTTTGGACCCGCCATAGACACTCCCGCTGTAGCCCATGCGCACTGATGCACACCATAGATAGGTTACTCTACCTAGTTTAAGAGGCCATACAACCTTATTTAGTTATCGATAGAGCACTTTAGCGATTGGAAACAAGCCCCAGAATGCAAATAGCAAAGGGCACCTGTATAAGGTGCCCTTTGCGTCAGAGGTTCAATAGCGATTCAATAGCGGTTCAACAATTGACACCTATGCAGCCGTAGGGAGCTGCTCTTCGTTTTCTTGCTCAGGAAAACCATGATCCATGGGGGCAAGACCAGACCCTAGCAGGGCTTTCAGTTTTGGAATCTTGGCGCTGTTATAGACCCGAAACTCGCTATGGACCGTGGCACTGGCTAAACGAACGGCCTGGTTGATGACCAGCGACCCTTGGGGGTCGGACTCTGAACGATGGAATGTACCAGGTGGAATTCGCAGGATACGGGAATTGTGGTTGAGGCGAACCCGATGAAAGGGATGGTCCCAATTAAAGTTAACTAAATAGAATGTCCGTCCCCCAGACAGGGCCAATAGATTATCTTCTTGACGAGGGTGTAAGTAAAACTGCCAATCACCGGTTTTAGCACTGTGGGGACTAATGGCGGGTCCCTGGTGGAAAACTAAATCTCGGGCATTGGAGTCAGGAACTGTAATATCAAAAAATTGGACGCTAGGAGTATCTCTAAATTTTTCGAATGGATATAGTTCAAACATAGGAGTTAAGGTGCTGCTCAACCGTGCCGATGGCCTTAACTTAGCTATCCCTATTTGAAGAATCAAATCGCCCAGCGGCGTGTATCTATGCGCTAACCGAATAGTTTCTATTGATGAACATTTCCCAGCTTAAGGTGCTTGTGACCATTGGCGAGTGCGGCAGTTTTTCAGATGCAGCCCTGAAATTAGACATGTCGCAGTCGGCGGTGAGTCGTGCGATCGCATCCCTAGAAAATGAGCTAGCCGTCGCGCTGCTAATACGGGGGCGATTGGGCGCCAAGCTTACCCCCGTTGGGGAACGCGTCGTCAAACACGCCAACAAGATTTTGGACCTAAGAGAGTCAATCGAATACGAAGTCAATCTAGAAAAGTCGCTCTATAACGGCCGTCTGCGCATCGCCTCATTTCGCAGTGCCGCCACCCACCTGCTACCGTCCAAAATTGCCCAGTTTCAGCGGGCCTATCCGCGCGTAGAGGTCAGCCTAGATGAATTTGATCCGGCCGGAGTAGAACATGCTCTGCGCAGCGGTGAGGCGGATTTGGGTCTATTGCCCCTACCCCGCTCCGAAGACTTTACGACTTGGGAAATTATCCGAGATGAATATGTGGTGCTTCTACCTAAAGCCCAGAATCCGAGCATTCAGCCCATCACCTGGCATGAGCTATCTACCCGCTCATTTATTTTGCTGAACTATGCCGAATGCACCACAGCCGTCAGGGAACATTGGTCACGGTGGCAGCAGCCACTAAATGTGGCCTATAACGTCAAAGAAGATTCCACCATTGTGAGTATGGTGGCCCAAGGATTGGGGGCAGCCATCTTACCTCGTTTAGCCGCCATGCCCATCCCCGATACGGTGGAGAGCCGATCGCTGCCCGTACCCCTAGAACGGGTCATTGGTGTCGCTATATTGGCGAATGTAGCACCCTCACCCGCTGTCACCAGATTTTTAGAAGTTATCAAAGACGACTAAACATCAACAGGAGAGAACCACACTATGGATGATTTCTGTGAATGGTTGAACGACTTGATGAATGTTTGGAATGACGTGGATACTTGGGCAAATATAAACCGCCCACTAAAAATAGAGCCGCTACTTTTTGGCGGATTTTGCGTAAGTCTGATATCCCGTATTCTTATCCCCGGTCCCTTAGGATGGGTGCCGTTATTCATCTGCATAGCACTGGTTTGGAGACTCAGCCCGACAGATGACAACTAACCCAATATCCATGCACGACCTTCACTACGTCAGTGCAATTAAATCAAAGCCAGAATAGGCATAATCACACAATGTCATAGAATCCAGACATTACGACCCTAATAATTCTTAATTCACAGGGAATTTCGAAAAACTGTTGTGTATTATACGGTTAGTAATAATAAATTGTTGCTTCTGATACCGTATTAAGGATTTTTGGCATTATGGCTCAGCTAACCGTCAACGAAGTGCTCTCCAAAGTTAGCCATCAGCAGTCGTTACGCAAAGCTGAACTGAGCCGTATTGACCTGGGCGGAGCCGCCCTTGATCGAGGCAATTTTACCCAAGCCTATCTACGTCAGGCCAATCTGACCGGAGCGTCCTGCGAAGGAACTGATTTTTCTAAGGCCACGTTGGTGCTGGCAGTACTGTCAGGCGCGTGCTTTGACAAGGCCCGCTTAGATGCGGCCGAACTCACCCGAGCCCGTCTAGAACGTGGCATCTTTCGAGAACTATATGCCCCCAAGGCTAAGTTCCATGGCGCGAATCTAACCGAAGCTGACCTGTCATTTGCCACCTTGACCCAGGCTGATTTATCCAACGCCGTTGGCCACGGGACTAACTTTAAGTGGGCCAACCTGGTCAAAGCCAAGCTAATCGATACCGACTTTAGTGAGGCCATATTTGAGGGAGCAAACCTCACCCGCAGTCGTTGGCATCGTTCTACATTACGCGGTGCGTCTTTTCAGCAAGCAGACTTAGAATCGGCACTGTTAGAAAAGGCAAATCTAAACGGAGCCAACCTGACCCAGGCTAACTTACTCAATGCCGAACTGGAGTCCGCCCAGCTAGATGGAGCGGTGTTAATTCAGGCCCAGGCTGATTGGGCAACGCTAAACAAAGCTAGCTTGATCAATGCCGATTGGGCTAATGCATCCATGATGGGTGTACAGCTAGAGGCCGCTAACCTGGCTGGGGCTAACCTGGCTGGGGCAAATTTACAGCAGGCCAATCTAGAAAACGCTAACCTCACCGCCGTTGACTTTACTGCGGCTCAGGTGGCTGGAGCCCTGTTTACCGATGTGCAGGGGTTGACTGAGGCTCAGGTAATGTGGCTACGGGACAATGGAGCCCTAAACCTGCCAGGATAGGCAAGCCTTCACCAGGATAAAGATTTTGCCCGGTTGCGACGCAGTAAGGAGGCAACAGTAGTGCCGTCTATATCTGGTCAAGACAATGGACATTGACGTTAACCAACGGTCATGGCGTATGTCTAAAGAAGGCAGACCTACAGAACGCTGATTTGCGGGGTGCAGATTTAACAAGTGCAAATCTATCGGGGGCGGATTTGACCCAGGCCAATTTGAAGGGGGCAGGTTTAAGCAATGCGGACCTGACTAACGCCATCGGTATGACTGAGCCCAAAGGCATCGCTACTCCTTGGGTAGCCGATATCGCTGCCCAGGGAACTTAGAACGGCTAAAAATTAGCAACGGCTAAAAGTCAGGTTTCTCAACCAGGCAGAAAAACGTTAAGGCAGCTGTACAGGCTAACGTTGCAGCAGCAGACGCATCACACCCAAGGGATTGCATCGGAAAATAGAGGCAAATGGCCAGCACTCCCGATAAGCCAATGGGGTCGGTCAGAAAATCGAACACCCCTTGGGCAGCTTCTAAAAACTCTAATAGTCTGAGGAATCGGTCTAATAGGGTCATGGCTAGACTATCCAATCAGCTGGTCAAAAACATTGGCGAGGATCGGTTTTGGCACTTTGCCAATCCAGGTTTTGACCTCGCCATGGTCGGCATTAAGCAACGTAAACTGGGGTACGCCCGAGGCTCCATAATCGGCCACCTGGCCCGCCCACTGAGGATCGTCAATGTTTAACATGACGAAGTTAATGCGGCTGCCATAGTGTTCATGTAAGTCGGCCATGGTGGAGGACATTCCCTGGCAGGTAGTACACCAGTCGGCATAGAACTCGATTAGGGTAGGTTTGGGGGATGCGATCGCATCCCCATAGGGAACCGCCTCACTCGCCATCGTTTTTAGGGTCATCAAACCTGACAACGGCGTAAAACTGCTAGTAGTCGCCGCCGGACGAGTGATGAAGAGGGTAATCAACACAGCGGCTACAACTGCAACAGACACCCCAACTAGCTTCATCCAAGGCGTTAGGGTAGTGCTCTCCTTAGAAACTTTCTTAGCAGTAGAAACCATACAAGCGTTGCTCCCCTAACGATAGTAATAAGCCAAAAACACATGCACCCCTAGCATCATCACAAAAATGCTCACCAAAAAAATGTGCGTGGGTAACCACACGGCTCGCATGTTGCGAATCAACGGACCTTTTGTAACTACAAGATCTTTATTCCCTGGCAAACCAAATATCTTGCGTGGTGACTCCAATACACCAGTTTCGGCTACAACACCCACCAAGGCCGACAGGGTCACCGCAAAGAAAACCCACAAAAATATAGCGTTAAAATTAAGACCGGTTGCCCCAATCGTATGCACAACCACCACCGCCAAAAGACCTACACCCAAGAAAATATGTACGCTACGCCATAAAATCACAGAGCCAGGCAGCTTGATCTTACCGATCCAGCTCCGTCCCCGTTTGCGCAGCGATAACAACATTTCTCCAATCACAAACGCCAAGGCAACATAGCCCGTCGCCTGCTTATAAATCTCTCCACGAATAAACTGATGAAGCTCTATAGAACGCTCCCGTAGAGCATCTAAATATATCGGACTAACCACAAAGGGGGCCAATAAGAAAGCACTTAGGAGTGTCAATAATATAAGTGTGGCAAATTTAGGCTTCATTACCCCTAGGTAGCAAATAGCAATTGGTAAAAACGTTAGGGATAGAACCCGAAGCCACTATCCCTAACGCTAGGAGAGCTGAACTGACAACTAATCGATCACAATCTTCCAGTCACAATTGTGTCGCATCAAACCGAGAGATGAATCTAAACGTGAACTATGCAGCAGGCATACTCTCAACCGGAATGTTAATGACAACACCGCCCATGACTTCATCAAGTTCAAACACCTTGTCAGGATAGCGCTCGAGATGAACTGGGTGAGTGTTATGGCAGCTAACACAGGCTTCAGCAACAGCTTTATCAGGGTACATAGCTGAGAAATAAGCCTGATCACCTACTTCTTGATAACCCTTGTAGGGCTCACCCGATGCAACCATTTCATCCATCGCCACTTTCTCAAAGTCGCTCTTAGGACCATGGTTGTCATTGATATACCAAGGGGAAATCAGACCGTAGGTAAACAGGCCAGATTCGTTGGCAATCTCATATCCCAGACGGAACATCTGAGCAGGTAGGGGAATACCATCAGTCTGTTGCCAGCCTTCAGTAGACTCGACATCCAGCACACCCTTATCTTTTTCTTTACCTTCAAGCGTCTTAACACGGCTAACAACGTGCTTGGTGTAGGCCGTACGGTCGGCAGCTAGCACGGTGTGAATATAGTCAGCAACAAGGTCAGGGGAAATACTTGGGCCAGTAGCCGTGGCTACCGTAGAGCCACCACCACCGCTACAGGCAACAGCCGTAAAACAAACGGCAGCGGCCAGGCTCAATAAAGCTATTGTTCTAGCGCGAATACGCTGAATCCAATTGGTCAACATTTGAACTATCTCCTGGTACATCCGGATACGTAACTTTTCCACGTCCAGAACTTAAGTATGCCTGGGGAAAAACTACAGGTTTTAACTTGAACGTGGGTTATCCACACAGAGGAATCCAATTAACGGTCAATCGCGTTAATCAGAGGCATTGCCCGTTCTCCGCGCTTCAGCAGCTTCCATAAGGTCAAAAGTCTGCATTTCAAGCGTTGGAGAGCGGTCAAAATTGGCTTCGACCAGCTCAGGGTCGAAAATACTGTTATAGCTATACTCAACGCCGTGGCAGTTCATACACACATCGCCCACCATGCGGTCCTGCGGCTTGAGATTATAGGTATTGTTATGGTTTACATGCACAACGGGCGTTTCTAGCCGATCATCAACAACACGAGGCAGGTGGCAGGTGGCGCAGCTAACGGCACCCACACCGGGACGGGGTAGCTCCTTACTCTCGGCAAACAGCTCGGCATGCCTTGAGTTCTGATAGTTGAGGGAGTGGTTGTCGTTGTGACAGGTCAAACAGGCATCTACAGAGGCCTCAACGGTGTCGGCAGAATGGACGCTGTGACAAGCATTACAGTTCATCTGCTTGTCCATGGCATCGTGCTTCATGGGCAGCCTAGCCATGGCCGGAGTCAGGGGAGACTTCTCTTCTAAGAGGCGAATACCGTGCTTACTCAGCAGAAACGTATCGACAGACTGCTCATGGCAAGATTGACAGCTCTCATGATTTGGAGAGGCAACAAACTCGTTAGTCTCATTGTTCTGATGACAGCTTGCACAGTTGACATCATTGAGCGCATGAACACTCGTCTGCCACTGAGCCGTAATGTCATCTAGCTCCTGCTGCGTTGCGGCACTGGCAGTAAGACCAGAACTAACAACTAACAACATCACCAACCCAATTAGAACTAAGGAATGCAGCAGGGTCACTGCGCGCTGACGAACCATCATGACCCACCTCCCAAAAACTCTTTTTGGAGATCGGGTGCCGGTGCGCTATCCAATGAAGTAATAACCACCCGGTCTGGGAGGGCTTGGACAGGGAGCATGGCGGGTTCCCCCATGTTCTGCCGCAAGAAACCCGTAGATATGGTGCGATGGTCGTGGTAGTTGTGACAACCTGCAGTCCAACAGCCATCGGCCGCAAATCCCTCATGGCTCTTAAGCTGAGTCACTGTCAGTTCCTCGTGGCAGGCCATACAGAGATCGGGCTGAAGATTAACACCTCGGCCAAACATATGGACATGCTCGTTATGACAGGCGGTACAGGTGAGCACATCCACCCGCTCTCGATACTCAGCCCAGCGAGGGTCACGGAACTTTTTAGTTCCATGGACATCATCCGCTAGCTCAGCCTCATGACAGCGGGTACAGGTTTCGTTGCTGACGGGCTTAAACCCTTCATGACAAGAAGCACAGGAGGCTTCAAATACGTGATGCCCCTCGGATGTCTCACCGGGTAGAAATACCTCTTTGCGATCTAAGGCAAACGCCGCAGAAACCCAAAGCAACAAGATAACAACCGCCAATATAATGCCGGTCTTAAGTGACACCAATCTCCCCAGTCGCCGGCCCAAAATCCTTGCCATCAAATCCCTAAGCAGCAACCGTTAAAGCAAAATAATTAGCAGCACGAGCAGAAGGGCAGAGCCACCTCCAATGATGCCAGCTGTGGTTCCCATACTAATCCCTTCAGGGGGCTCAGCAGGAACAGCACTATCGAGCTGAATATCTTGTTTGTCATACTCAGCGCCTTCAAGCATGAGCTCGGTAATGGCACCATAGGCATCAACCCAAGCATTCTTGACGTCGGCGGTCCAAGCGGAGCCAGCATACTGTTCAAGACTTTTAAGCAGACTGCTGCCAACCAAAGGGTAATGGGCGGGCAAAGCACCATATTTAACATGACGCGCCCCCAAACCTTTAAGGGCTGTGCTCAACACATCGGGCTTCCGAAGATTTTCGACCACCATCACCAGCCCCCCCTTAAGCATATTCTTTTGCTTGGACATATCAGTATGTTCAAACAGCGGTCTAGCATCTGGATAGTCTGTAAACAGGTTGTCGTAAAAGGTGGACACCAATGCATCGGCTTGGGGTGCCACTAATGCAAAGCTCTGCTCTAGCAGCTCAACATTTAGCCCACCCTCTTCTGCAGGGGCAGGCACATTCTCGAGGGCCACGTCCTCTTTGGCGTAGTCGGCGCCCTCTAGCATGAGTTCGGTAATGACACCGTAGGCACCAGCCCAGGCTTCCTTTAGTTCAAACGTCCAGGCTGAACCGGCATACTGCTCAAGGGTTTTGAGCAAACTATTACCCACCAGCGGATAGTGCTCTGGCAGGGCGCCATATTTAACGTGGCGAGCGCCCAACCCCTTAAGCGCATCACTGAGCACGTCCGGCTTTCTCAGGTTCTCAATCACCATGACCAGAGCACCTTTGAGCATCTGTTGCTGCTTGGCCATATTAGAATGCTCAAACAGCGGCTTTGCAGCCGGATAGTCTGTGAATAGGTTGTTATAGAAGCTTCCAACAAACTCATCAGCCTTTGGCTTGACAAGCTCGAAACTTTGCTCTAACAACTCAACATTTAAGGACATGCCTAATAGTTTCACTCCAACAAATTTTCGCTACAGGCTTTAATTTCAAAAACCCGAATAACAAACTACGCAGAAAGCCAAGAGAACAGGTACTCAAGCAACTCAGCCAACGCGCTACAAGTGATGATTGCAACAGTCTCTACACCAATATCCAGAAGGATTGCTTAAGAAAACCATGGATATCGGAGTAATCAAGAACACCGTAGTGAGCTGAACTTCTAGATGTAATAATTCACCACTTCTAGGAACTCAGAAAGCTACCTGTGTGAATATCAAGGTATTGCGATCGCAACTATTTTTTTGTGGCTTCAGATACCAAAACAACAGTAAAATTCACTTCTTGCATTTGCGAGTTGCAATAAACAAATCAACTTTGTTTTTAGAAAATAAAATTGGGTCTGCGACAGTCTCCCAAAGCACCGAGCCAACAAGAAGCTATTGAGATAGAAGGGTTTGACGACTTTCAAAGATTCTACCAGCTCTGCATTTTTCATCGCGAATTATTAGGAAAATCAGCAACTACTTGCAGTTATCGACACAGATCGATTCGCTTTTTGAATAATACTGGAAATACTGACCAGAAAAACAATTTTTCTGTACCTATCTATACAAAAAAGACCTGGGTTCACGGTGAAGATTGTTGAATATTGTTGGCTGTCTCTGACCGTACTGACACCAGCCAGCATTTTGATACTTTTTTGCTTATGACCTCTGCAGTAATCCAATTTATCGGCTCCATTAGGCTGGCGGTTCCCCTGTTGGTGGTAATCGGCTCAATTCTAATCGGGGCCACATTTTATGAGGCAGAAGTAGGATCCTCTGTTGTACAGCAGGAAATTTATAAAAGTCCATGGTTTGGGGCTTTAATGTTTTGCCTGGCAACAAATTTGAGTATCTCCACCCTGCTTCGCTATCCCTGGAAAGGGGCCCGTAAAGTTGGATTTGCGATCGCCCACTGGGGTCTTGTGATCATCATTGCTGGCTCAGCTGCCGTTATTCACCTCAGTGTGGAAGGAATGCTGCTGGCCCGCACCGATGGAGGTCCCGTCAGTACATTACGGGTGGACGGAGATTTGTTGGAAGTTGCTGTCCCCGGCCAAGAGGCACAGCAGACATCATTATTCATTAAAGAAGATGGCACCGTTGTGCCCGACAATTTGGGAGATTTGTCCCTGTTGGGCTACACCAACCACGCCATCAAAACAGTGCAGTTTATCGATGGGGCTGCCATTGATAACCCGGCTGTGCGGCTTTCCCTCAGCAGCCAACGCATGGGGCAAACCTTAGAGCGATGGTTAGCCGTGGCCCCAGCATCTTATGACCGCATGGATATCGGCCCAGCCGAATTGCAGATTACCCAGACCCACTCTAGCCAGGAGCTGCAGCAAGCGTTAACAATTCCTACCCAAGAAAACAATGCTCTCTGGGGCACTTTGCAGCTTAAACAGCGCAATAATATCCAGACCATTGATGTGAAATCCAGTTTCAATCAAACCCTTTTACAAGATGGCATTAGCCTGACGGTCAAAGACTTTTGGCCCGATTTTCGGTTAGACGGCAATGGAAAACCTGAGACGGCCACTCAACAGCTGCGTAATCCAGCGGTGCAGCTAGAGATCGTTACCGAGGATGCAGCCGAACGTTGGTTCATTTTTGGCAATCCAGAGTTTGAACCGATTCGCACTCAGATTTCTGGCGATCGGCCTGTAGATGTAGACCTGAGCTATGAAATCTCTGCCGATGCTCAGCCGGATGCATTCTTTAGGGTCGTTGTTGATGATGTGGGTGAGTTGCACTATGCAGCCAAGTCATCTAAAGGATTTAAGACAGGTCCCCTAGCCGTGGGTCAGGCCGTAACTCCGGGCTGGGCAGACTTTGAAATCACCGTGGAGAGTTATGTACCCAGGGCACAGGTAGAGCGCAATGTTGTGCCCTTACCCACTGACGCGGAGGGGGGTGAACCAGCCCTACAGGTGGCCACCGCCGATGGAACCACTGCCTGGGTACCGTGGGGGGAACCCACAACCGTTGCAACAAGCACTGGTGACTGGTACGTTGCCTTTAGCCCCAAACTAATGCGGCTACCCTTTGCCCTTAAACTCAACGAGTTCATTGTTGATCGCAATGAGGGGAGTGAATCTGTTGCCATGTGGACAAGTTTAATTACCCTGATGGAACCCAACAGCGGAGAACTGTCTAACCGGCGCGTGTGGATGAATCACCCCACCTGGTTTAACGGTTGGAAAATTGCCCAAGCATCTTGGAATCCGGGTGATTTAGCCCAGTCTACGCTACAGGTTAAACGGGAGCCGTGGTGGGTAACGGGTCTGACCTGGTTGGGGTCACTGATGGTGACGATCGGTGTGGCCGTTATGTTCTACGGTCGAGCGGTCGCTAAAAAGTTCAAGTTTCTAGGTGAGCTTTTAGGCACTGGTACTACCGCTAAAGGTGTGGAAGAAACCCAAGAAAGTCCGGTTACACCCATTCCAATTTTTAGCTTTTTCTCAGGTCGCTGAGGAGGGTGTGAATTTTAAGTTGAGCCCGTTGCTCTTTTTCCTTAACTGTTTCCATTAGTCACTACTTGCCACAGCTAAAAGACACCCATGAAATTTCTCAAATTTGCGATTGGTTTATGTCTCGGGCTATTGCTAATCGCGATGCCCGTCCAGCAGTTTCAACCCTCAGCTCTCAGTAGTCTAGAGACCATGACGGTCCAACAGGACGGTCGCAAAAAGCCTTTGGACACAGTGGCCCAGGAGACTGTTGCCAAAATTTATGGGTCAACAACCTACAGACATGATGGCGTCCAGGAAAGTGCCATGGAGACCTTTATGTCGCTGTGGCTTAACAATCGCAACTGGAATGAAGAGCCCTTTGTGTTGGTGAGCTATCGGCCTCTAAAGGAAATAGCAGGGTTGGATGTGGAGCAAAAGCATTTCTCATTTGAGACCCTGATGAGAAATCAGCCCCTGGGGGAGATGGTGCGCTCGGCCCATCGTAAGCAGATTGAAGAAGAAGATTTGACTCGAGACGAGCGGGAGGCTCTAACGATTGAGGACCGCCTACAGCTGATGCTGGGCATGGTAAATGATGATGCGATCGCAATTGTTCCCCACCCCACTGACATCAAAGGTAAGTGGGTCGGCATCAACGACGTCCAGAGTCTTTATGACGTCGAAGCAGCGGGGCCTTTGCTAGCCAACTTTGCCATCATCAAGCAGACCCTGCTGTCAGGCACCGACCATTTGCCCATGTTGGCTCCCATGACCCAATCGTTACGGGACAGTTTGGCAGCCCTGAGCCCGACGGTGTATCCAGCGGATAGCGTCATGCGTCGCGAAGTATTTTTTAACCACTTTCATCCCTTTGCTAAGGCCTGGCAGCTATACGGCATTGCCTTTGTGCTGATGTTGGTGGCATTGTGGGTGCAGCCCTTTAATCTCTATTGGACGGCCATTGGTACCTTTGTTGCGGGTGTGGCCGTTCAAAGCTATGGCTTTTGGCTACGGATGCAGATTGCCGGTCGCCCCCCGGTGACTAACATGTACGAGTCAGTGGTGTGGGTGGGCTTTGGCATTGCCGCCATTGCCCTCATGTTTGAGCTGCTGCAACGGTCTAAATACTATTTGCTGGCGGCCGCTCCCCTATCCATGGTGTGTTTGATTTTGGCCGACAGCCTCCCGGCAGTGTTGGACCCTAGCATTTCGCCCTTGGTGCCTGTCCTACGCGACAACTTCTGGCTCAGCATTCACGTCCCGACCATTGCCCTCAGCTACGCTAGCTTTGCCCTGGCGCTGGGGCTGGGCCATGTGGCCCTGGGCAGCTATTTGTTTACCCCCAATGCCAAGGAACGCATCAAGCTACTATCGCAGCTTAACTACCGTGTGCTCCAGGTGGGCGTGCTGCTGCTGACGGCTGGCATCATTCTGGGTGGTATTTGGGCCCACTTCTCCTGGGGACGTTTCTGGGGCTGGGACCCCAAAGAAACCTGGGCTTTGATTGCGCTGCTGTGCTACCTGGTGCCGCTCCACGGTCGTCTCGTCGGCTGGATTGGCAACTTTGGCATTAGTGTTGCCAGCGTGGTGGCCTTTAATGCGGTGCTGATGGCCTGGTACGGCGTTAACTTTGTCCTTGGCACCGGTCTCCATAGCTACGGCTTTGGTACGGGCGGTTCTGAGCTGATGATTGCTAGCGTAGTAGGGTTAGATTTACTGTTTGTGCTGGTGACAGCTGTGCGACATCAGGGATGGTTGAGCAGCGGTTTAAGCGGTCTAGTTAACAAAGCCGAGATTAGCCCTGCTGTGCCCTCCAACTCGTCGAGTAACTAGCCTGCTACAGGCCCCCTGAAAAAGAGAGGAGATTACTTATGAACCGTCGTGAATTTGGCAATTTGGTTGGCTTGGGGATGATCGCCACGTCATTACCGGTTGCGATCGCAGCCTGCACCCCCAAAGATACAGCGTCTGAAACCGCCTCTGAGGCCCCAAGCGGAGGGACTGCCCCCACAGAAAAGATCGACTCTAAGCCCAGGGAAGACGGCTTTGCCGCCCTGGGCACCGTGGCTGATTTAGACGCCAATGGTTCTCTCGGAAAAAAAGCCTTTATTGCCGGACCGGTCATCGTCATTCGCGACCCGGCCAATGCCGATAGTTTAATTGCCCTTAACTCCATGTGTACCCACCAGGGCTGCGGCGTGGAATGGAAAGATGATGCCTTTGCCTGCCCTTGCCACGGCTCCAAGTTTGGTATTGATGGCAGCGTGACCACAGGCCCCGCCACTGAGCCCCTAGCCCCCTACGAAGCAATCATCGACGGGGATTTGGTCTTAGTTAAAGCGACTTAATTACAGCGTGATAAGCAATACCACGCTGACGTATCACTCCCTCACTGATAACGTTTAGCTGACAAGATCTAGCAACACAGTCAACGTCCTGATGGCTCAGGACGTTGACTGTGTTATGTCTGCGTGGTCGCGTAACCCTTCAAGGGGGTATGAATTGTCCTAACCAATGGGTCCAAGGCCATAAGCTCAGCCTGCTCTAGTAATATGGGCCTGACCTTGCTTCTACGGCTACCTTGAAGACTATCGCCACCTGGCTTAGCGACTACGGTCTGCGTTCTACCCCCAAAAATAAGCGTATTTGGTTAACCGCCAGCTTAATCATTGCGGCCATCTATGGCGGCTTATTTTGGCGTATTGCCTTTGCTGGGCCTTACACCATTCCAGACGATGGGCGACAGCATCTGTTTTGGATGCTGCGCTATGTTGATCCTGGCCTATTTCCAGGCGATATCATCGCAGACTATTTTCAATCGGTCGCTCCGGCGGGATACAAAGCCCTGTACTGGCTAGGCGCCCAGATAGGTCTTCACCCATTTTTACTGAGCAAACTGCTGCCACCGCTGTTGGGCATGGTGGGTACGGCCTATGCGTTTCATCTGGCCATGGCCATTATTCCAGCCCCCCTGGTGGCATTTACCAGCACCATCATCCTCAATCAGTCCCTTTGGATGTGGGATGAACTGGCCTCCGCCACCCCCAAGGCATTTAATATTCTCCTAATCGTGGCTTTTTTGCACTATGTGGTGCGCCAGAGGCTGCTTCATTCTGCTGTGGTGTTAGGGCTACAAGGGTTGTTTTACCCCCAAACCGTTTTTGTCTCCGTTGTGTTGTTGGGGCTGCGGACGGTATGGCCCCAGAGTAAACCCAAGGCCTGGAAATTCTTGGTGATGGGTCTAGCAGTAGCGGGCATTGTCTTACTGCCCTACGCCATGGGCACATCGCCCTATGGCCCCGTGGTCACGCTAGAACAGGCCCGAACCATGGCCGAATTTCAACCCGGTAGCCGCAATGCTTTTTTCTATGACAATGCATTGCGTTACTGGCTCTTTGCCGCCCGTAGTGGTTTTTTGCCACCGGTGGTGCCGGTGACCATTTGTGCTGCCTTGTTTTTGCCCCTTTTGTGTCGCTTACGGCTGCCGCTGTTAAAAACCATCACCGCTGAGGGTGTCGTACTACATCAGTTGGGCCTTGCCTCGATTGTGATGTTTTTAGCTTCCCACAGTCTCTTATTTCGGCTACATCTCCCCAGTCGCTATAGCCGCCACAGCATCAAGATCATCTTTTCCATAGCGGCGGCTATGGTGTTGGTAGCACTGCTAGAGTCAGTGCTTCGTCGTCTGAGCAGTACCCGACTGTGGCAACAAAGTATAGCCCTGGGTCTCGCCATTGGGTTTGCGACCATTACCGTCGGCTATCCCAACTTGCTCAACAGCTTTCTCAATGTGGTTTACGTCAACTCCGATCGCACCGCTCTCTACGATTATCTTCAGCAACAACCCCGTGATATTCGCATTGCTTCTCTAGCTAAAGAAGCGGAGAATATTCCAGCTTTTACAGGTCGCTCAGTCTTGGTGAGTCCGGGGCACAGTTTAGCCTACCATCAGGGTTATTACGCCCAAATTCGTCCCCGCATTTTGGATCTGCTGGCGGCTCAGTACAGTCCGGACCTGGCACAGCTGCAAGCAGTCATTATCACCCATGACATTGACTTCTGGTTAATAGATGAGAGTTCGTTTAATCTAGAAGCTCTGCCAAAGCAATGGTTTCGACAGTTTAAGCCAGAGTTAATAACAGCAGTTGAACAGCTCCAGCAACAGTCTCCCGCGCTGCAAAGACTGCAATCAACCTGTACAGTTGTTAGCGATCAAGGTAAAACCCTAATCTCTGCACCATGTCTTCTAGAAGCTAAGGAGTAAACTTCACTTTTTAGTTTCTAGAAGACAACAGTGTATTCATCATACCTATCAAACCCTCTCTGCGGGAGAGTATTCTGCATCGGCGAAGTTTAACCAGTGATGGTACCCGTGAGGGGAGAGCTAGCACTAGCGTAGGCTTTGACTGGAATGCGGCCAGCCACATAGGCTAAACGCCCTGCTTCAGTGGCTAGCCCCATGGCTCGACCCATTTTGACCGGGTCTTGGGCCTTGGCAATCGCTGTGTTGATCAGCAGGGCATCTGCGCCTAACTCCATGGATTCTGCGGCTTCGCTGGGGCTGCCAATGCCCGCGTCCACCACCACCGGAATATTGGCGTTCTCAACAATAATGCGAATATTAGCGGCATTGCGCACCCCTTGCCCGGAGCCAATGGGAGACCCAAGGGGCATGACTGTCGCACAGCCAGCCTCCTCAAGATATTTGGCTAAAATCGGATCGGCGTTGACATAGGGTAAAACGGCAAAACCTTCTTTTACCAGTTGTTCTGCGGCACGAAGCGTACCAATGGGGTCGGGCAATAAATATTTGGCATCAGGAATGACTTCTAATTTGACAAAGTTGTTGTCTTCTTGCCCCAGAAGTTTGGCCATCTCTCGCCCTAAACGCGCTACCCGAATAGCTTCCTCAGCGTTGGTACAGCCAGCCGTATTGGGTAGCATCCAGATTTTTGTCCAATCAATGGCTTGGGCTAATCCTTCGTGACCAGGGGCATTGGTTTGGACACGACGCACGGCCACCGTCACAATTTGACTGCCGCTAGCCGCCAAGCTAGCTCGCATAGTATCAAAGTTGTCAAATTTTCCAGAGCCCGTCATTAAACGAGACGAAAAGGTGCGTCCTGCAATCATCAAAGAATCAGTGTCAGCGGCAGGAATTGGAGGTGAAGAGAGAGTTTGCATAGGACTGGGATGAGAATAAATAGGAGAAGGAGAAGATTTTGGAGCTGGAGGGTGGATACTGGCTACCTGGGAGTCGGAGGTTGTGATAAATCTTTCCCAATGAAACGCATCTAACAGAGAATCGTGGGTGCCTTGGATGGAGTCGACAATTAGCTTAGCCGTAATCGGCGTCAACAGAATTCCGTTGCGATGATGTCCCGTGGCCAGGGTCAGGTTATCGCACTGGCCAGGGCCTAAAATGGGAGCCTCGTCGGGGGTGACGGGGCGATAGCCCCACCAGCAGTCCTGTAGGGGAAAATCAGCCAGGGGGGGATACAGCCTGGTGGCCTCGTTTAGCAGCTGGGCCACACCAGCAGCGGTGTTATGGGGGGCAAACCCCACGTCCTCATTGGTAGCCCCTAGAATAATTCGCCCATCCTGACGGGGCACGATATAAATGTGCTCACCGTAGAGAACGCGATTGAGCCGATAGGGAGAGTCGGTCGGTGTTAGCAGCGCCGCTAGCTGTCCTTTGCGGGGCTTTACCGGCACAGGCAACAACCCGCTAGACCAGGCGCCAGCTGCCAATACATAGTGACCAGCCTGCTGCTGACCGTGGGACGTGAGAATACCGTTAACGTGGTGATTGTGTTGTAAAAAGGCCTGGGCAGTCACACCTTCTTGGATTTCTACACCTAGCTCTTGGGCCGCCATGCGGAGCGCTTTGAGCAGAGCCCGGCTATCGGCTTGTCCCTCTGCGGGATACCAGTATCCTCCGGTGACTTTGGTGCTCAGGTGGGGTTGATAGTTGTGAATGGCCACCGGTCCCAACAGCTCTGGTGAGGCCGGCGGTTGCGATAGCAGGGGGGTGAGGATGCCACAGGGCCAATAGCCGGTCTCTTGACCGGTCAGTTCTTCGAGCTTATGGCTCCAGTCGGGATAGTGGGCCAGGCTACGCTGGCTCAGGGTCAAGAGAGGGCCGGTTAACCCCTCGGCGCTAGGGGCCAACATGCCGGCTGCCGCATGGCCTGCAGCGGCATTAAAATCACGGCTGAGTACGGTAACGGTAGCGCCTTGGTGGCGGAGTTCGGTTGCGATCGCAAGCCCAACTATGCCGCCCCCAATCACCAATACATCTGCCTGCCCCATAGATTGCTATTAACCACCCTTAAATAAACCCTTAAAACCAGCCTGTTTCAGACCGAGAACTGTCATCCCTGACCCAGATATCCGCTGCTACCACAGTGCCCGAATTGGCTCTTCAGCCTGGGCTGGAGCAGCTGGAGTAGCTGGAGCCTCTTCAGCGGGGGTTGCAGGTGGTTCTGGTGCAGGCGGAGCCGGTTCAACAACCGCACCATCCGTATCATCCCCTGTATTCGCGGGCGTCGCCCCAAAATTTGGCGTCGTGCCAACGGTCTGACGTTGGGGAATTGTCCCCGCTTTTTCCAACGGCGTCTGGGCACTCACCTCTACAAACGGGTCATCCCCAGACGCTTCGTCAGGGTTGAGCGCAACAGCGGTGCCGCCACTGGCTGAGTTGGCCGGACCAAAGTTACTTTGAGTAGAGGTAGGATCAGTACCATCCACACGGGATATCACCTGATTAGAGGCACTAGTGCCGTAGATTGCCATCAGGGAAATTGCAGCCAGAATCCCCCCTAGGATGAACTTATTCATTCGTCTATCCCCTCCTTACTACCACCGTTTTTATCATTGCCCAGTTCCTAAAAATTAGGGCGCCATCTAGAGAAACAGCGCTATTAACTCTAACAACTTTGCTCCTATTTGCACTTAAAATTCGAAGCAAATCTGACGCTTTACCACTGCACTGTCTGTCCTTGTCCCCAAAACTGGTCATATTTGGTGACCGTAATGTCTCCTAACACCCGTGTCTGGCACGCAAGCCGCAACGGTCGCTCGGGGTTGTGGGGAGGTAGCGAGCGCCGCCCCCGATCTTTCCAATTGGTGGCAGACACATCCCCCTCAATCATCACAGCACACGTACCACAGCTACCAATGCCCCGACAGTTAATCAAATTTGCATTGCCATTGTAGAGAGCAATGTCGTTATCTAACAGTACGCGGCGCAAGTTGGCACCAGCTTTGCAGGCAACTGTTTTTCCTTGAGCTGTGACGTTTGGCATAAAAAGTTAAGAGTTCCAAACTTAAGCGTAGTTTCTTTTGCTATTGGGTGTATTTAAATTATCTAGGTAGTTTGATGAACTACGGGGACGAGGATCTGAGCTGCACAGAGTGCCTACGGGAGGTTTTTGGTCAAACTTGTCAGACTTATTGTCAGACTAAAGAGTTAAAGGCGTTGACCGTCTTCAGTATGGTTCTACCTGTAAAGTATCGATACCGGCATAGTCTACAGATCGGTTCATACCTGAAATCAGCAACGGCCAATCAAACGTCTTTATTGTCTGAGCTCAGTGCCATACACTAGTCATCTGGCCAGTGATTGTCCAGCAAGTCGATTTAAGACCCCAGACAGCGATTTAAAAGCCCAGCAATAAACTCAAACCAAACAATAAACTAAGCCACAATTTAGCATTTCCAACGGGTAGCATCTTTCCCATTTACGTTGTTTTTGCGTTCTATCCCTTCAATTGTGTTCCCTGTTGCCATGCCTTCTCCTAACCAGCTTTGGATTTACGACACCACGCTACGTGACGGTGCCCAGCGAGAGGGGTTGTCCCTTTCCGTCGAGGACAAGCTCAACATTGCCCGACGTCTGGACGATTTAGGGATTCCATTTATTGAAGGGGGATGGCCGGGGGCAAACCCTAAGGATGGACAGTTTTTTGCAAAGCTACAGCAACAGCCCCTTAAACAGGCTGAGGTGGTGGCATTTTGCTCGACCCGGCGGCCCCATCGCCCGGCAAATGAGGATGTTACCCTGGCTGCGGCCCTAGCCGCTAGAACCAAGTGGGTCACGCTGTTTGGAAAATCTTGGGACCTGCATGTTACTGAGAGCCTCAAGACAGATCTCAATGAAAATCTGTCGATGATCTATGACTCCATTGCTTATCTCAAAAAGCAGGAACGACGGGTAATCTACGACGCCGAACATTGGTTTGATGGCTATTTGAATAATCCGGCCTATGCCGTGCAAACCCTGGAAGCCGCTATTCGGGCGGGGGCAGAGTGGCTGGTACTGTGCGACACCAATGGAGGAATGCTGCCCCATCAGGTAACCGACATTGTGCGCACCGTAAGCCAGTGGTTAGCCACCCTCAACCTGGAAAATCCGCCTAAGTTGGGTATTCACACCCATAACGATGGGGAATTAGCGGTGGCCAATGGTCTGACGGCTGTCCTAGAAGGGGCCACCATGGTCCAAGGCACAATGAACGGCTATGGTGAGCGCTGCGGTAATGCCAATCTGTGCTCGTTGGTGCCAAATTTACAGCTCAAGCTAGGGTACGACTGCTTACCCATCAACAAGCTTGGCACCCTAGCTGAAATCAGCCGGTACGTCAGCGAAGTCGTTAATTTGGCTCCGGACGATCACGCACCCTATGTGGGGCTGTCCGCCTTTGCCCATAAGGGGGGCATCCATGTCAGTGCCGTGGAGCGCAACCCTAAAACCTACGAGCATATTGACCCGGTGGCGGTGGGGAATAGCCGCCGAATTGTCATTTCTGATCAGTCAGGGTTGAGCAACATCATGGCCAAAGCCCGCAGTTTTGGGCTTAAGTTGGACCGCACTAACCCCACGTCACGGCAGCTGCTTCAGCGGCTCAAATGTTTAGAGGACGAGGGCTATCAGTTTGAAGCGGCGGAGGCCAGCTTTGAATTGCTCATGCGTGAAGCCCTAAACCAGCGACCAACCATGTTTGAAGTTCAGGGATTTCAGGTCCACTGCGAACGGATGCCCTATGGAGGTATCGCCGCCATTAACCGCTCGCCTGAAGACCCGGCGGAGAGCTATTCTTTGGCGACGGTGAAGGTAGCGGTGGATGGCAAAAATTTACTCCATGCAGCGGAAGGTAACGGTCCGGTAGAAGCCCTAGACCACGCCCTTCGCAAAGCGTTAGAACGCTTTTACCCAGAGCTAGAGCGATTTTATCTGACGGACTATAAGGTACGGATTTTAGACAGTGCTTCGGGTACGGCAGCTAAAACCCGAGTATTGGTGGAGTTTAGCGATGGTGAGCGCCGTTGGACCACCGTGGGGCTGTCGCCTAACATTATAGAAGCTTCCTATCAGGCGGTAGTCGAAGGTCTAGAATATGGTCTGCTAAAGCTGCGATCGCAAGTAGAGGCTAAGCTGGTAGCGTGTCAATCTTGACCCTACTCACCCTTTAACCCATCCTCTCCCATGCACAATTGGACCTGGCAAACCTGGCAGGGTAAGCCTTATTTGACCTGCGATCTCATTTCCCAGCCCCACGGCTTTTTTACGTCGGCATTTGCCCCCCAACGGCCCGAAAGCCTTACGGCAGCCCTGCATCCAGGGGCTGAGGTGCTAAGAACCAAGCAGGTTCATGGCAATGGTGTACTGGCCCCAGCCGCCATCAGAATCGGGACTAAAGCCCTTGTGGCTAGCGGAGCCAGCGCAGCGGCAGAAGACGACATTCAGCGCCCCCACGGTGACGGCTGCTTTAGTGACCAGACAGGGCAAGCCACCTGGGTTTGCACAGCAGACTGCACCCCGGCTTTAATTGCTGATATCCACACAGGCCAGGTGGCAGCGGCCCATGCAGGCTGGCGCGGCACGGCCCAAAAGATTGTGCCAGTGGCCATTGCCCAGCTCCAAGCCCAGGGCTCTCAGCTGCAAAACCTACGGGTGTTACTAGGACCGGCCATCGCCGGTGACGTTTACCAGGTCGGAGAGGATGTCGCCGCTAAAATTGGTCGCAGCATTGTCGATGCTGATCAGTTTGGCACCGACAATGCTGTGGTCAAGCAGTTACTCAGCCTCGAGCGTCCGCCCCTACTGCCCGATGACAAACCGGGGCATGTGCGTTTAGACGTGCGCCGCGTTAACGAAATCCAGCTAGAACAGCTGGGCCTCTCACCAGAGCAGGTGGCCACAGCACCCCACTGCACCTATCAAGAACCCGAGCGATTTTTCTCCTACCGTCGGACCAAGTTAAAACAGATCCAATGGTCGGGCATTGTCAGCGTCTAGGGCGCTGACCCCTCTGACCCTGGCCTGTCTTACTTAACTGACCGCTGTCTTGATCAGTGCCGCTGCGGCCCTGCCGGAACGATGGGCGGCCTCAAGATTGGTCGTATCATCTGTGGTACACCAATCGCCGCAGCACACCAAACTGGGCCATTGAGTTTTGAACAGGCTGTCACCATGGGGCTGACTCACCACGCTATATCGCCAGCGGTGTAGGCGATGGTTTTGAGGCTGGTCTAGACCTGGCACGATGGTCGCTGCCGCCGTCAGCATTTGGGCTGCGGTTTCATTTAGCAATGCCTCCATTGCCACCCGATCGGGGACTAGGGTATCTAACCGTCGCAGGTACTGGGCCGCAAAGCTCGCTTGGCTTTGTAACAACACAATGGGGTCTGCCAAACGATTGAGACATTTACTGCTGTCCAAAGAGAGCCAGGACAGTACAGAATGATCGGCAGAGATGTGCCAGCCCAACCCATGGTCTAGGAGCGACACCTCCGGCAAGGTTTCATAGGTGGCCATCAGGCTCAAACAGGGGGCGTACTCCACAGAGGCCATGCCCTCAGCAGCACCAAGGGGCTGCAGCAACGGTAGAACCTGGGGGGCCGGAATAGCGAGCACCACGGCATCCGCTTGAAATGTCATCGGGCCATCGGGGCTATCGGCGATCAGCTGCCAGCCACTAGCCGTTTTAGCCAAAGCATTGACCCGATGCTGACGGCGAATATCACAGCCATGGGCCAGGTGTTTTGCGATCGCATTTACCCCACGGTCGCCGCAATACATTACCCCAGGGTTAGACGTCAGCCCATCTGCCCAGATAAATCCCTTGGCAGACCATTCATGCAACACCCCTTGGGCTAACAGCTCTTGGGTTAGGGCTTGTAACCCGCCCTGGTCAGCCCAGTAGCGCACTCCATGATCCACCCAGCCACCTGAAGCCAACCGCCGAGTGGCCAACCGTCCACCCACCCCACGGGATTTTTCAAACCAGGTTACCTCGTAGCCAGCCGCCTGTAGCATACGCCCACAGGTCAGTCCGGCCATACCAGCCCCAATAACGGCCACCGTCATCATCGGCTCGTTCCAATAGAAATAATAGTCAGATCGCCCAAAGCGGCTATGCGGCAGAGGAGGTAATCAGAGCTAACTCCATCTGGGCATCGGAAAGCGCATCAATTTCAGCCCGGATATTAGGACCAAAAAACGTTTCGATTTTGGTGTGCTTTTCTTGCCAAGTATCCAACGGCATATAGGGAGAGTCAAACTCCAACACTAGAGCATAGGCACCATCCCGTAGCTCCTCTCGCAGTCCGCTAAGCACGGGGCGCTCCCTATCATTAGGGCTCAGACCAAGACGCTCCAGCACAATGTCCAAATGGGCCTCTTGACCATAGCGATAGCGGGTGACATCTTTGCGCACCTGGTTTTGGGTTTGGGTTGCCGTCTTATCTCGCAGGGCAATCACCGTATCACTAGGTTCTTGGGTGTAGGGCACCGGGTCTAGCTCAGCCGCCCGCAGCGCAGCGCCCCCCAGCAAAATCGGAATTCCATAGAAAAATCCTGCCAGGTTTAGGGTAGCCATATCTTTGAAATAGGCCACAAAGCCAACGATGGTCAAGATAGAACCAACTGAGAGTAAAACACCACCGAGAGGAATTTTGCGTAGCATATGCAAGAGTTATGTCAGAAAGGGACGTCAGTGGTGAGTATTGAGGGGTACGGGCGTAGCTGACGCTAGCAACCCCCTAGATTTAACTTTGGCAGCTGGCTCAAACCAAGCCCTAAGAACCGCTCCACCTAATTCCATAGTAAAGTGATTTGACTTTAAACTCTGCCCAGATGTTAAATCTGACTACCGTAGGCCCTGCTCGTTATCAATCTGGATTCGTTATTAGCTCACTGAGAGCCTAAACCTCTAGGCCCACCTATTACCGGTTATTAGGGGCTATTCGTCCGCGCTCGGTCTGGCTTAGCCTGGCGAACATAGCCAACCCGTAGCATTGATTGCCCAAAGTTGCTTATTCTGGAAGCTGTAAACGTAGAGAGTAGACAGATCCATGACCTTAGAGATGATTAAGACTCAGATTGAACAAATCAGCTTGAAACGTGAGTCTCTAGTACAACTGCTAGAGCAGCCTAACCTAGGCACGTTAAGGATCGACGTTAATCAGGCCCTAGAGGAAATGGATGATTTGCTGGAAGAATTTGAGCGTGTTTTCCAGGAAAAATCCCAAGCTTAGGGTAATGCAGGCTCCCAACTGATTGTTGCGCCAAGCTAGCGTTCACATCCCTCTTTAAAAAATATTTGTCAAATCAATCTACGTAATGGCGACTTATTCTGTCGAATTTAACCATCAAGGCACTGTTCAAACCATCACGGTAGACGAACAGCAAACGATTTTAGATGCTGCCCACGCCGCTGGCATAGACTTACCCACCTCCTGTGGTGCCGGGGTATGTACCACCTGCGCTGCACTAATCACCGAGGGCAGCGTCTCCCAAGAAGATGGCATGGGTGTGAGCCAAGAGCTACAGGACAAAGGCTATGCCTTGCTGTGTGTGGCCTATGCCACCTCTGACCTGAAGATAGATACCGAAAAAGAAGACGAAGTCTATCAGGCCCAATTTGGCCAGTTTCAAGGATAGCCCCCACGAAATACCCCCCATGGGGCGATGGGTTGCCCATCGCCCCAACCTGTCATGGAAGAAAACACTAGACCCCTGGGTCACCCACCAGGGGTATCTCGGGAATTGCCTACAAATCTGTCTACAACACATTTGTCCACACAGTTTATTCGCATTATCCTCAGGCTTGGGTGTACTGGCGTTGAGCTGCGGGACCAGATTGAAACCCAACTAAGCACCTATGGAGACCCGCTGCGGTGGGCTATTACCTCGGTGGATGGCACCATGGCCCAGGTGGAAGCGGTGGTAACGACGCCCTCCAAACAGTTATGAATGCCAACCTGCGACCCCACACTACGATGATGATTGTCCCCACAGGCGTGGGGGCTGCCATGGGGGGCTATGCCGGTGATGCCCTGCCCGTAGCCCGTGCGATCGCAACCGTCACCGACCGGTTAATCACCCACCCCAATGTGCTCAACGGGGCTCAGCTCTACTGGCCCCTACCCAATGCCTACTATGTTGAAGGCTATGGTCTAGACCAGTTTGCCGCTGGGCGCTGGCACCTACAGCCGGTGCACCAAAATACCATCGGTCTGGTGCTCGACCGCGCCATAGAAGACGACCTTTGCTGGCGACACCTACAGGCAGCCGACGCCGCCCGAGCCACCCTCGGTCTAAATATCCACAGCTATGTCACCACCGACACCCCCCTAGGCATCCGGCTAAAACAGGCCGACGCTGCCACCTGGGGCACGTTGGAACATCCTGACAGTCTGCTGCGGGCCGCAGAGCAATTACTCCAGGCTGGCTGTACCGCCATTGCTGTAGTGGCCCGTTTCCCTGACGATGTGGGCAGCGAGGCCCTAAACGCCTATCGCCAGGGGGACGGTGTGGACCCCCTAGCCGGGGCCGAAGCCGTCATTAGCCATTTAGTCGTACGCCAGTTTCAAGTTCCCTGTGCCCACGCCCCGGCGCTCCAGCCTCTCCCCCTAGATCCATCCATTTCTCCCCGATCTGCCGCCGAGGAAATTGGGTATACGTTCCTGCCCTGTGTTCTAGCTGGGTTAAGTAAAGCCCCTCAATTTAATAGCAGCGCCCAGGCCCACAGCATTAGTGCTAGCGATGTGGATGCCCTGATCGTCCCAGCCAGTGCCCTGGGGGGCAGTGCCGTCCTCAGCCTGAGCGGTACAACCACCCAAATTTTTGCCGTTCAAGACAACACAACGGCGCTGGCCGTAGATGCCGCTGCCCTGGGTATCAATAATGTGGTCACTGTCCGATCCTATTTAGAAGCGATTGGTGCGATCGCAGCCCAGCGGGCGGGGGTTTCTCTCCTGCCATTTACCCAAACCATGCCACCTATTAAACCCCTATCGGCGACGAACAAATAACCTGATCACACCCCAAATCAGCACACCACACAGTGTAAAAAAGCCAAGGTACAGCGCCAAAAAGTCGTACTCACAAGCAGCCCCTGTCTTTAGGCCATCGTCACAGGCAAAGGCCTCACCAAAGCTGTAGTACACACTAGAGAAAGCGGTAAACCCAACACATAGCCAACCTAGAAATACCGCTAGCTGCCGCCAGCCCTTAGCCAACCGCGGCAGGCTGTAGATGACACCCACCAAGATGATTAGCCCCAATCCTAATTGCAACCAAAACATACCTCGGCCCTCCCATCGCACTTGTGCCCAGTCCACTGACCAGTCCATTACCCAGTAGCACATCAGTAAAGTGGGACCAAAGTGCAGAGTTAGCCTGTTAACACCGCCCAATCTTGGCGATGGGGTTATTCAAATAAGATTTCGATAAAGTTTATTTCAATATTCCTAAGATAAATAAGGAAATGCCCTAATCCATTCACCCGCTTGATTATGCTAGAAGACTCCCTTCTTTGATCTAGTTAGCACTACTATGTCTACTTTGAGCCCATCCCCCCAAGCAGAACCGCAAGCGGCATGCCGGATCCAACAGGATGAAGTGCTAGATCTCAACACACCTGAAAAGGCGTGGCACATTCACTCTGGCACAGTCGCTCTCTGTCGCACCGTCGATGGTATACGGCGCTGCTTCTTTACCGCCCACGCAGGCGAGGTGATTTTTGGTGTGTCTGCCCAGGATAGTGGATTGGTTGCGATCGCAATTGAGCCCGCCGTGATTACAGCTATACCGTAGCGGTCTGCAGTACACCAACCATTTCATCATCGGTCTTCCAGGCTTGACCATCGAGAGCCATCTGTTCGATCAGGCTAGCCAGTCGCAGCGCCTTTAGCGCCTGTTCGCCACCCACAAAGGGCTTACCCCCACCCCGAGCACAGTTCACAAAGTGCTCTAGTTCTGCGTGGAGCGGTTCAATGTTGCTCGTATAGACCTTTTCAATCAGACCATCTTGCCGATACAGCACCTGGCCATAGTCGGTCATGGTATTCGCCGTTGTTTGGCGATGGATCAAAATTTCATTATTGAGAAAATCTGCCTCTGTCAGAGAGTTACGGCAGTGGGCAGCAATGCTGCGAATTTTTCGATGGGTCACCTTGCTGGCGGTTAGGGTAGCCACAATGCCGTTGGCAAACCCCAGGGTGGCCGTCACATAGTCTAGATAAGGAGAATCGCCCGCCCGACTGCCGCTGGCCGTTAGTTTGACCACCGGAGCAGCGGCCAATTCGAGCAATAGATCAATGTCATGGATCATCAAATCCAGCACCACCGACACATCGTTAGCCCGCTGGGAATAGGGACTCATGCGACGAGCTTCTAGGGCAAGCAGCTTCTCAGTTTTGAGCACATTGTGCAGTTCCTGAAATGCCGGATTAAAGCGCTCAATATGCCCCACCTGTAAAATGCAGTTCGCCTCGGCAGCGGCATTAACCAACGACTCTGCTTCTGTAATATTGGCGGCGATGGGTTTTTCGATCAGCATGTGCACACCTGCATTTAAGCAGGCCATACCCACCATGTGATGAAACCGAGTAGGGACGGCAATACAAACCGCATCAACATGCCTGAGCAGCTCGTCGTACTCCTCAAAAAACCGCACGCCATACTTGCCTGCGGTAGACAAACCACGCTCAACGTTAGTATCTGCAATACCGACTAGCTGAACATCTTTAATGCGACTGAGTACCCGCGCATGGTGTTGGCCCATATTACCCACGCCAATGACACCAATGCGTAGCAAGTCTTCATGACTGTCGCTTGCGATTTGAGAATCTCGTTTTTGCACACCAGGGTCCCTCACACCAGAGAGTAAATTACTCTCAAAATGACTTTACTTTCCTCAAAGTCAACCAGATATTACCACAGCAGTCTGAAGTTCTTCAGTTGACTGTAACCACATGGGTCCATTAAAACCCTATTTCTGTCAGCCTTCGCTATCCGGATTGTGGCGATATTAGCAGGTATCGCAGCACGGATTGTGTCAATTTCCAGGCTGTCTACGGGGTATGCGACGGCGTAGGGGCACACGCTGACGAACAATCTGAATCTGCTCTAACTTGGGACCCTTGACAGCCTTAACAGTAAAGACGAGATCATCCCCATGATTTAGCTGTTCGCCAGCTTTCGGTATTTTCTGTAGGGAGTGAATGAGAAATCCCGCCAGGGTTTGATAATCCTCTGTAGTGGGCAATGTCAGCATAAACTGCTTGTTGACCGCGTCAATTTCCATCTGGGCCGGGACAATCGCTGAGTAGTCATCTAAATAGGCGATGTCACCCGCCACTATCTCATCTTCGTCCCCAATGAGTTCAGCGGTGACATCGGCCCACGTCACCAACCCAGCCGTTCCCCCATAGTTATCCACCACAATCATCATCGAACGGTTTAACTGCTGCATCCGACTGAGCAAGTCACTGAGGGGTAAATCCGCTGGTACCACTCGAGCAGTTTTCATCCATGGGGAAATGGGTGTGGCTAAGGTCAGTTCCCCTTGAGCCAGGGGCTCAGCCATCGCCTTAAAGTCTAGAATGCCTCTGATGCTATCCAGGGAATCCCCCAGCAGTGGAAACTGCGAATACCCGGTCTCGACCACCATATTGAGCAGCTCCTGCCAGGTGGCTGTGTCATCAAGGCCAACAATTTGGGTGCGCGGCACCATAATGTCTTCTACGGTAAAGTCCCGAGTCTCAAAGACGTTATTGAGAATTTCCCGTTCTTCTTGATCGAGATCGAGCACGGCTGTGGGGGTACTGATGATCATTTGCAATTCATCAGACGTGAGCTGAGTGTCTGCCTGCCGTCGCTCTTGCAGCCCCACCAGCTTCAGAAACCCCTGGGTAGACAGGTTTAATAACCACACCACCGGTGAAAACACACGGGCCACCGCTAAGCTGACTGGCCCTAGAAGTCGAGAGGTTTGTTCTGAATAACTACGGGCTAGAGACTTGGGGACCAGTTCTCCTAAAACGATTTGTAGATAGGCCAAGGTCCAAAAGGCCACCATCAGTGCGATCGCATGGGAAAGGGCCGTCACAGGAATGGATAGCTGTCTAAGCCATTGCCGCAGCAGCAGCGCTAGCGTATCTTCACCAATCCATCCCAGGGCCAGACTCGCCATGGTGATGCCAATTTGAGTGGTGGGCAATAACCGGTCAATACTTTGCTGCAAGCTCTGAACGGTTTGGGCTTGCACATCGCCCACGGCAGCCAGCTGATTAATGCGTGAACGTCGTACTGAAACGATGGAAAATTCTGCGGCTACGAAAAAAGCATTCAGAATAATTAATGCCGCGATTACCAGAAGGCGAACCGTAACACCTGTAGCACTGATGGGTAAACTCCCACCACTAACGGTATCTAAAGCCTGCACAGTCACCGCCAGACCTCTAAGCGGGCAGGTTTATGTATTTGCTGCATTATTCAACTACTCAGCAGTATCCAAACCACCTTCGATGCGAGCCTTAACATTCTTGAGGATATCGTCCTCTTTGAGTAAGACAAAATCGCTGGTTTGGGTTGCCCCTCGACTGGCCGTTGAAGCGCTGGCGGGTCGAGTTTCGGGCTGACGAATACCGGTGAGGGCCTGGCGACCGAGTGAATATCCCCATGAGGCGCTAACAATGCCCGAGCCAAACATGGCGGCAAGCAGTATCAATGTGAAGGCGATTGCTGGATTAATTCTCATGGGAGTCAGGGGATGGGCGCAATGTAGGTGAAGCGTTAGCCGGAATCAGCGTATCTTTAGAACCTATGCTCAAATATATCAAAAACTATCACTCAACTATTTTGAGTAGTTGGCTATGATATAAAAAGCCTAATGGACGAATGCGCTTCCATATGGCCAGGGTTGGCCGAGCGGATGAGGCAGCGAACTCATAATTCGCCTTAGGCAGGTTCAATTCCTGCACCCTGGATTAAGTAAAAAGCCCCGGAATCTGAAGGTTCCGGGGCTTTTTACTTAGCGTCTTGGCAAGGGCTCAAAGTTTAGCTCAGTGCCGACTACCCGACTGCGAGATTGCGCACTGGGCATTCTTTGCAGCGAGGTGTTGTAAGGGGTGGCAAGATCAGGCACCCGAATAGTGGCCGTATTGCGAGTCTGAAGAACCATCAGCTCATTGTAGGCTTCAAGGATGGCATCGCTATTGCGGTCTAGCTCTAGCTCAGGGAATGCGGAGCGGCCCGGTACTCCAAGGCCAAACATATGGGCAGTTTGACGGAAGCTACTGCGGTCTCTTGAATAATCGCCACTTTCAGCTGTAAACACATCATCCAACGTCTCAAGCACGGTGGGTTCATCAAACGTGGCGGTCTGAGCGCTGGCACGGGTTGCCATTGCTGATAGAGTTGCGATCGCAACGGCGGTACCGAGGACTAATCCCTTTAATTTCATGACGGTTCTTTTACCTCACAATTTGGGGCATATGGTACCCCGGTTCATAAAAATCGATAAACTGTCTAGGCACTATTCAGCAGTAAATAATGAAGCTGCCAAAAGTTCAAGCAGAATCGCTTAACAAAAGTTGGCCTCTATCTTATCTGTTTTGCTAACTTTTGCAACGCGTCTTAGTCACATTATGGCTAACGCCGCGCCTAGGATTCTCCTAAATTACCCACCAACTACCTGATATTCACTGCCATGGGCTCCACCGCTTCAGCCGACCTCTCCAATGTTAAGCAACAGCTACTCGATTTAATTTGTACCGACGCCTACAAGGAAGGCGATTTTGTCCTATCCTCGGGCCAACAAAGCACCTATTACATCAATGGGAAACTAGTCACCCTCCATCCCCAGGGCGGTCAAATGGTGGGCCGGGTGATGCTCGACTATATAGATAACAGCGTCGTTGGTGTTGGCGGTCTGACCTTAGGGGCCGATCCGATTGTTACGGCAGTCAGTGTAGTAGCCGCCTACGAGGGGCGCTCGATCACCCCGCTCATTGTTCGCAAAGAGGCCAAAGGTCATGGCACCCAAGCCTACATTGAAGGACCGGTCCTGCCAGCCGAGAGCAACGTCGTGATTTTAGAAGATGTTGTTACTACCGGACAATCTGCCATGAAGGCCATCACCCGTTTGCGAGCAGCCGGTTACGCCGTTAACCAGGTGATTTCTTTAGTGGATCGACAGCAGGGTGGTGCAGAATACTACACCCAGGAAAATATTGATTTCAAAGCGGTTTATACAATCAGTGAAATCCAAGCTCGTTGGCAAGAACTCCAGAAACGTTAGCGGCTAATTACGCCAAAAATTTGGAAAAAGTAGCAAAAATCTTCCGGATAGCTGAAATCACCCCCAAGGGTACTGACGCTTTTAATGGCGGCTTTTAGATTGGAATCATACAACTCTTCGATTAGGTTGTCGGGCTTAACGCTCAACCAATCTAATGTTTCTTGTAGGGAGATTTTTATGTCTGATCGTCGCCAAGAATCCTATGCTGTTCGTCTAGAAGCAGCTGAACTAGCCAGAAGTCGTCAGCATCCAGAGCATAAAGC
>ERZ1740059.69-NODE-69-length-50979-cov-6.650833_pt1 | contig 50979 bp, 46 predicted proteins | sample MGYA00581744_ERZ1740059 | MGnify/ENA primary metagenome ERZ1740059 (study PRJEB43018, sample SAMN04849738) | marine metagenome | isolation source: floating plastic debris | place: Pacific Ocean | collected 2008-08-28 | study: EMG produced TPA metagenomics assembly... | reverse complement strand
TGCGTGGCATGCGCACCGAGCGGCGGCGCCGCGCTGGCGCCGTGCGCGGCTGCCAGCGCCAATCTCAGATCCTTGAGCATCAACGCGGCGGCGAAGCCTGGTTGGTAGTCACGGTTGGAGGGCGCAGAAGGCACCGGACCCGGCGCTGGGCAATAGTCGTTCAGCGACCAGCAGCGCCCCGTCGCGGTCGAAGAAATATCGTAGAGTTTCTGGGCCTCTAGCCCGAGTTTCTCCGCAAGGGTGAACGCCTCGCCCACGCCGATCATCGAAATGGCGAGAAGCATGTTGTTGCAGATCTTCGCGGCACAGCCTGCGCCAGAGGCTCCGGCATGGAAGATGTTCTTTCCCATGACCTCGAGCACGGGCCGCGCCGCGGCGAAGGCCTCATCGGAGCCGCCGACCATGAATGTCAGCGTTCCAGCGGTTGCGCCGCCGACCCCGCCTGACATGGGGCTGTCGAGATAATGCGCGCCTTGGCTTTGCGCCTCCGCCGCCATCGCTCTCGCCGTCTCCGGGTCAATGGTGGAGCAATCGATAACGACGGCCCCAGGCTCCGCTGCGGCCAAGAGACCCGTCTCGCCCGACAGAACCATTCGGACATGTTTCGCCGCCGGCAATGCGGTCACGACGAACGCCGCCCCGGCGCCGGCGGCGTTGGCGTCTGCCGCGACATGCGCGCCCGCCGCCTTGGCTTCGGCGAGCGCGGCTGAGGAAAGGTCGAACGCCGTCACCTCATGCCCGGCGTTGAGGAGGTTCTTGAGCATGGGCAGCCCCATGTTCCCCAAACCAACGAACCCGATTTTTGAGCCTTCTTGAGTCATCCCGTCCTCCGATCGCGTCACATATCTGCAAAGCACGCGCGTTTAGCCGCTTCGGCGCGAAGGTTATGAGCAAGTCGCCAAGAAGGAAACGACGAGGCGGGCGCAAAGCGCTGATCCAGCTGATTAACGGAACCTTAAGCTCCCTGGACCACCGGCCTCTGCGCGCCGCACTCGTCGACGGAACCCGATCATCCCCCACGGCTGATCGGCGTCCCTGCGAAGGTCGCCCCCAAAGATCGGTCCGATTTGCGTATCGAAGTGTCGACCGGCATGCCCTTCGCTTGATTGATATGAGAAAATGGATGGGAAGAGTGTATTTGTGGATTCCCGCCAGCAGCGGGCTCCGCCGGGTCAACAAGTTTAAGGCTGCTCCATGTCCTCGATCCCGCCCAAACGCCTACCGCCACATTTGCCGGCCGCGGAAGGCGTGTTTCCGACCGAGCTCGTGCGCTACCTGAGCGAGCTCAACGACATCGAGACGGGTAAAGATGTCTTTCGTCTGCTTCTCCGGTTGGGTGAGGACGTCGGCCTGCCCCTCGTGGGATATGGCGCCGTGGTGCGAGACGAAGACGTCGAAAGCGCGCTAATTCTGCACACAAACCTTCCAACCGAGTGGTTTGAATGGTCGCGGAGCTACCCGGAGTTTTCGCGCGTCGATTACGCGAGTCAGCATCTTCGTCATCGTTTGACGCCCTGCGTGATGGGCATCGAGTATGAGGATTGTTTTGAGGAGGCGGATCCACGCTATGCCGCGATCCCTCGAAAGGCGGCGGAGTTTGGCTGGCGCGCGGGCGTCGTCTTTCCGGTGCGATCTCTCACGCCGCCCTGGCACGGCGGCGTCGGGTTCGGCGGCGATATCTCTCGCGCGGAATGCGACGAGATCATCGGCAAGCACCTTTGCGCTCTTCACGTCGTGTCATTGCAGGCGCATCAGCGCCTCATGGCGCTAAAGCTCTCCGAGTTGCGAGACCGGCCAGCGCTGACGGCGAAACTCCGCGACGTCCTCGAACAACTGGCCGAAGGGCGCGGCGTCAAGCAGATCGCATACGACCTTGGCGTTGCTGAACGAACAGTCGAAAACCGGATCCAGCGGATCAAGGAGAAGCTTGGCGTGCGCTCCCGCGATCAGGCCGTCGCGAAAGCGGCGCAGCTGGGCATCATCGAGCCGCCGAACATTCTGGCGCCGTCGGAAGACGACTGACCGGACGGGACCTTTCGCACTGGCGTGTCAGGCCATGCCGTGATGCGCTCGGATCGTTTCGATGATCGGCCCGTGATCCGCCGGTATGTCTCGTGCTGACGGATCCGAGACCCAACGGTATAGATCCGTGTCGTTTTCTCTCAACAGTCTCTCAAAGGCCGCCAATTCGTTGCCGGAGAGACCCGCGCCGCGCGCATCGAGAAAACCGCCGAGGATCAGGTCCATCTCTTTCGTGCCGCGCCGCCAGCAGCGGATCTTGAGACGGCGCAATCGTGTCTCCTGCGTTTCCTGCGTCGGGTCGATCACGTCTTCGCGCCATCCTGCGTGATCGGTCTCACCCTTGCTGGTCATATCTACCCTCAATCTTGAACGAGAACCGGTGTGCTCAACCGCTAGAGTTCGTCCGGCGACCAAAGCCAGGCGGCGCCGCGAACGCCAGAGCTGTCGCCATGCTTCGGCGGCACGATGCGCGTCGCGATTTCATCCGTGAACACATAGGGCTCAAGCGCTTTGGGCAACTCCTCATAGAGGTGCGGCATGTTTGAAAGGCCGCCCCCCAGAACGATCACGTCCGGGTCAACGACGTTCATCACGACCGAAAGCCCCCGCGCGAGCCGGTCGACGTGGCGCGCAAGGACGTTCTTCGCCAACCACTCGCCTTGCTCGGCGCGGCTTACGACCTCTTCCACGCGAGCGACAGGCTCACCGCTCACTTCGCGATAATCTCGCGCCAAACTCGGACCGGAGCACCAGGTCTCGATGCAGCCGCGGCGCCCGCAATAGCAGTCAGGTCCGGGTCGCTCGTCGTCATTCATGTAGGGCAATTGGACATGGCCCCACTCACCGCAGATCGCGTTGGCACCCTGAAGCGTGTGGCCATTGACGACCAGCCCGCCTCCAACCCCTGTTCCCAAGATCACGCCGAACACGCAGCTTTCGCCAGCCGCAGCGCCGTCCGCAGCCTCGGAGCGCGCAAAGCAGTTCGCGTCATTGTCCAACCGCAAAGGCAGCTCGAGCGCTTTCGCCAAGTCGCGGTCCAGCGGACGTCCGTTCAACCATGTCGAGTTTGAGTTCTTCAGAAGCCCCGTCTTCGTCGAGCTCGCTCCTGGCGTTCCAACGCCAACGGCGCCGACGCCGCCGCCTGCGCGCACGGCGTCGTCCGCCGCGATCCCGTCGACCAGGTCGGCCACTGCGCCGATCGTCCGCGCGTAGTCCCGAGCCGGCGCTTCGATGCGCTGACGCGCGACAATGGCGCCGGCGGCGTCCATCGCGACCGCTTCGATCTTCGTGCCCCCGAGATCAACGCCAACGCGCAACCCCCGGTTTGGTGTGGTCGAGCCGTTCACGCCGCTGCTGCGATCTCGGCCTGGGCTCCGCCCGCTTTGAACACCAGGGCGAGGCCGCCCAGAGCATTGAGGCAGAAAACGCCGTGTTCCCCCGGGGCGCCGACGTCTCGGATCGTCGGTTCGATCGCAAAGTCGACGCCGTGGCTTCTCAGACGCTCAGCCAGAGCGCGCCATGTCTCCCAAGGCAAGACAACGCCGAGATTCGGCGAGGGCATCGGAGAACCGTCGACTTCGACCATCTTCATTGCCGGTGTCGCCGCCCGATCGGGATCCTCGACCAGACACAAGCGCTGACCAAAGAAATTGAACTCGTGTTCTGTTTCGGACTGGCGCTCCAGACGGCAGCCGAGTTGATCGCCGACGAACGCGCGCGCCGACTGAAGGTCTGTCACCACCAGAGTGATCGACACTTGCGCCACGTGCTCGGGCTCCGAGGCTTCTGCCGGTTCGACCCCGTCCCCAGACCCCGTGAGGAGCCACGAGACCGTGACGTTCAGCATGCCGGCGAGCATCTGAAGACGGTTCGCGCGCGGCTCGCTTCGGTCGTTCTCCCAAGAGGAAATCACCTTCTTGCTCACCCCCAGGCGGCTCGCCAGCCCGGATTGCGTGAGCCCGGCCTGTTGGCGCGCAGCGGCGACCCGGTCGCCCAGAGTCGCGGATTCTTCGCTGTAATAAGCGCTTTCATCCGCCTCGATGACACCGCCGTCTTCGAGCGGAGCCATTGGCAATACAGCGTTCTCCGCGATCGCCTCCCCCACTCGCTGCAGTTCATTGTCCGTTTTCGTCGACATGTTCAGCTCCACTCTTTGTGGGGTCAGTAGCACATTAGTGGGTGCGGCGCATGCTGAGGCGCGGCGCCGCAGCGTCGACTGGCGACCACGGCGTCTCTCGGACCTGTGTCGAATGGGCTCGTGGAGACGGACGAGCGAGACAAACGGGCGCTGATCCGCTCTCGCATCCTACTCGATGCCCGCGGCCCTTCTGAGCGGCGCGAGCAAGTGCGCCAGCGGCGCGTCTCCACCGGTTCTGACTTCAACCGCCACCGTCGCTCCGACATCGAGCGCTTCAGGATTGTCCGCAGCGACCATAAGCTGGTCAGGCGCTGGGGCAACCGCTCCGGCGTCCGCGTTCTGCGCGCCAGCAGCTCTCGCAACGGAAATGACGCGTCCCCGGATCGTATCGGCCGCAGTCGTGTCCGCGGGATCGTCGAGCATCCGCAAACGAACGCGATGGCCAGGCAAAATCGGATGCGCCGCGAGGAGCGCCGAGAACGCCTCCGCGCGATCGGGATCCGCCTCCGCCAAGCCCGCTTCGACAATCAGTCGAGGGGCCAAAGGCTCGATCTCCAGGACGATCTCCCCGGCGGGAACGAAACGTCCCGCAAGGCCCGCGCGAATCCCGACGGCTCTTCCGGCGGCGGGGGCGCGAATGATCTCGTAGACCAATGACGACTCCCGATCCGCGACCGCGTTGCTCACTGACAGCAGACGCCGTTTGACCGTCTCGAGTTCTGCGCGCGCCGCGTCCTCGCGCGTCGCCGTATGTTGCGCGAGGGCCTGACGAGCATAGTCGAGCGCCGCCGCCGCGCGCTTTTTCAACGCCTCGTCACTGTTCGACTGGGAGGCGATCACCTCGGCTTCGGCTCGGTCCCTTTCCGCGATCAACGCGGCGATCCGGTCGGAAGAAGCAGCCCGGCGCGCTTTGAATGCCGTCAGCCGACCTTTGAGGACTTCGCTTCCTTCAGGGTCGGCGCCAGCAGCTTTGCGAAGGGCTTCGGGGAAGACCAACTCGCTTTCGCCCTTGAGCTCTGCGGTCAAGGCGACGGCCAGCGCCTCGAGACTCCACGCTTGCCGACGCCGATCCAGCAAAGCGGCGAGTTGATCAGGGTCCGCGATCCGCAAAAGCGGTTGATCTTCCCCGACGACCTCGCCTTCAGCGACAAGGATGTCGCGCAGCTGGGTCGACGTCGCCACAGCGACCGGCAAACGCGTCTGATCTCGGATCACCACGCCACGCAGGTCCACGGAGGCGCCGGCGCTGGCGGTCGCCATCCAGGCCCCAACCGCGCCGATGAACAAGATGGCGCTGGCCAAGGCGAGCCGCAGAGGAGCGCGCAGATTAGCGCTCAAAGACGGCGAAACTGGTCGAAAGCGCTCCCAAACCGCCATGCGCTACTCTCCGGCCAATCGTTCGGGCGGCGGCCCAAGCGAAGCGCCGCCATAGAGTTCTCGCAAGATGAACTCCCGCTCTCCGCTGATCACCATCTTGCCATCGCGCAACACCAACAGACGGTCGGCGCGCGCCATGAGCGACGGGCTATGCGATGCGAGGACGACAGCCGCCCCGCGCTCCTTCAACTCATCGAGCATCGCCGCCAAAGCCTTGTCGGCGACTTGATCGAGATGCGCGTTTGGTTCGTCGAGAACGATCACGGGCGGCCCGCCGAACAGAGCGCGCGCCAGGCCGACGCGTTGCCGGTGTCCAGCCGACAGCCGACGTCCGTCGTCGCCAACGAAGAAATCATACCCGTCCGGCAAAGCTCGGATGGCTTCGTGGATCCCTGCCGAGCGCGCGGCCTCAAGCATCTGGACGGAGCCGCCATCCGTCATCCGCGCAATGTTCTCGTTTATCCGCCCGTCAAACAACGCCACGTGCTGCGGCACATAACCGATTTGCGCCCCGAGGACGTCGGGATCCCATTCGGAAAGCGGCGAGCCGTCGAGCCGGACGACGCCGCCGCTGGGCTGCGCGACCCCGACCAAGAGCCGGCAAAGCGTGGTTTTTCCCGCGCCAGACGGTCCGACCAGGCCCAGGACCTCGCCTGAATTGACGCTGAGTGAAACGCCGTCAATCAGGCGCGCGTCCCCTCCCGAAGGTTGGTACGAAAGATTGTCGACCTCCAACGCCGGAGCGCCGGGAGCGATGGCCGCCGGAGACGTGCGCATTTGCGAGCGATCCACGTCAGGTCGGCTGAAAACCGTCTCAAGCCGAGCAGATGCGCGCTGTGCGCACAGCCAGTCGGGCCAGCCCGCGACCGCTTCGACCGATGGACGCGCCGCAACGACGCCAAGAACCACAGCCGCCGCGAGACCGCCTGCGCCGATTTCCCCGCGCATGACCAACCATATCCCCAAGCCGAGCGCAGCAGCCGTAAAGACGCCGAAGAACAAGACGGCGAAACCCCGAAACCAGGCGATGCGGTCGCCGTGATCCCGTGCGGCCGCAATCGCTCGCTCGCCCGGATCTCGCGCCTTTGCCGCAAGCGCGGGAGCCAGTCCAAGCGCCCGCACGGTTTCAGCCTGTCGCATCAAACCCGAAAGGCGCGCGGTCGTCGCAGCCATAAACCGTTCAAGGCGCTTTCCCGGATCGTGGAGAAGGCGCCGCTGAACGACCAGGTAAGCAAGCACGCTGAGGTTCAGAGCCAAGACTAGCGCGGCCAGCAACGGCGCGAGCCAGGCAAGCGCGGCGAGCGCCATCAACGCGCCTGGAGCGCTGCTCAACGCGCGCGCCACCCCACCGTTCTGCCTCGCGCTTACGATCGCAAGATCGGCCAGCGCGTCACTGCGCGCGTGCGTCGCGAGCCGCGTCTCGAAAACGCGAGAGAGAACCGGCTCTGCGAGAACACGCTCGAACCAGGCCCCCGCGCGCGAAAGGACTTGCCCCCGCGCCACGTCGAAGATGGCGGCGAAGGCGATCGCTGCGGCGATGAACACGGTGCTCCAGACGATCCCCTTCAGGTCCTCGGCTGGCAAAGCCCGCTCGATCATGTCGTAGACAAAGATCGCCGGCGCGCACCACAGCGCGCCCGACACGACGCCGAGCACGAGGGCGATCCGCCGCGCGCGACCGAGCCCGCGACGCGCATCAACGAACGCAGATGACGACTTCCCGGCAGAAACGGGCCGTTCTTCATGTTGCGAACGCCCCGTGCGCACGTCGCCAGTTCGGCCGTCTGTCGCCGAGGATGTCGACGGCTCCAGCACGGCCTCAGCCGTGTCGACCAGATCGGCAGGCTCGAAGCGGCTCGGGTGGAGCGGCTCGACGTTTTCGATCAGATCTCCGCGATTTCCCGATTTGGTCATCCAGTCGGGCTCCGGTTGAGGGCTCCAGGAATTGGCATGATCTTATCAAGGGAGACGGCGTGGCAGAATAGTTCAGCGTCGGCGGATGCTCCAACGGACGGGAAAATCAAACAGCTCCGTTAGTATCTCGCGTCCCCGCCCAATCAACACGACGCCTTCAGAGCTGGTGTCGCCTTTCCCTAAAAGTCAGCTTTCCGGCCCGAGCGGCTAAACTTGTTGGCGCGCGACCGGAACAGTGCGTCAAACGCGTCCTCCGACCGTTCGGCGCCGGCCGCTTCTTGCGATCGGCCCCGATCCGGCGCTCTCGCCGAAACCTCGACAGAGCGGCCGTTTCGATTCTCTGAGGCGACGCCGCCCGTCGCATCGATCGACCCCAGCGCATCGCCGCTTTCCACATCGACCAAGAGCAACGACATCAGCGCCTCTTCGGTCGCCGCCGCCGCGATCGCGGCTGCTTTGGCCCCGACGCTCGGGGATGGGTGACGTCGGTTCTCGCCGGTGGGTTTTTCACGCGCGTCTTGTTCGCCAAACCGAACGGTTTCGAGCCCAGGCACTCCCAGCTCATCAAACGCAGAGGACCGGTCCGAGCGCGCAGACACCCGCGACGCTGCTTTCGCGTCGGCGATGCTCTCGCCAAACGCCGCGCGCGTCCGGGAGCGGCGCCGCCGCATCGCGTCGCCCATTGCGCGGATCACGAGCTCGCGTTGCGCCAGCGCGGCGTTCGCATCGGGCCGCTGCCTGACCGGCGCGTCTGGGTAGATCTCGCTCGGATCGACCAGATCCAGCGACTCGTTTGGCGTCGGCTTCTTGAGCGCGCCGCGTTTGACCGCGCCGAGCACCGAATGGAGCGGTATCGCCCCCAATTCCTCCGGCTCGGCCGCGCGCCGCGCGTCTTCGACGACGCGCGGGATCGGTCGAGGCCCAGCCTCCTCATGGTTGGCCGGCGTCTTTCTCAGGTGTTCTTGACGGCGCTCCCCATCCGCGGCGAACGGCGGCTGCGACGAGACCCGGCGCTCGCCGTCGCCAGCCGCTGCGCCATCGGAGACAAACCCGTTCGCACGCGCCGGCGCGTGGGCCTCGCGTCCAAAGACGTTGAAGGCCTGCACATGGCGGCCGATCACGGCTCCACGACAGTTTGGCCCGTCAAACGCCTCGACAGTAAGCGTATGCGCTCCCCAGGCGAGGTCGGCGCCGAACAACTCCGTGTCGCCATGCGAGAACACCGCAAACGGCGCGAATTCCGCGACCAGCACCGCATCGCCGTCGTCCAGCGTGAGTTTCGCGCTTCTGGCCAGAATGGCGTCGGCGCCCCGCGCCTCGACCGCGAGCGACGTGGACAAGTCTTGGAAAATCGTCTCCGACAGGCGCGCGTTATGCTCCAGCGGCGATATCTCGGCGCTGTCGCCCTCGGTCTCGATCAGGAACAGTGAAAGCCCGATCCGGCCCGAGCGTTGCGGCCCCGTGCGGTTGGTCTTAGGGGCGTCATTATACTTCGAAAGATCGAACGCCGACGTCGCCGGCGCAGCGGCGACGGGCCGACGCCTCGGCTCGACCGTTCCGGACTCGGTGGTTCCTCCGAGAGAGAACGCGGCGTCTGAACCGCTGTTGCGCTGCTCTGTTTCACAGTCGAACGCAAAATCCTCCGCGACGTCCGACTTCGAAACCGACCTCACGCCAGACTTTGCGCGCACGCTGGGATCCGCTTCGCGCCGCCCTGTCCAGCTTTCGGGGAAATCTTCCGAGGGCAAAGAGAAACCGTTCGAGCTTGGCCGCGCCTCACCCAGGAACGCATCTCCGGCAAACGTATCCCCAGCAAACGTATCCGTTGGCTGCGTGTCGGACCAACCGTTCAGACGGAATTCTGTCGCCTCTTCCGGCGGCGCCTTTTGAGAGCCGACTTCCGCAGCCCTCGAAGTCCTGGCGTTCTCGCCGTTGAACCGCGGAGGTTTTGTTTCAAGAAGCGCCCGCGTCGCCCCTCGGCGCTCCTGATGGCGAACCCGAAGGTCCTCCTCGTCAAGATCGCAATGGTCCACCGCCGCGCCGCGCCCATCGATCGTTCGGATGAAGCTCAGCAACTCATCCGCCATGTCCGCGTCGACCGACAGCGAACGATCAAGGCTCCAGCACAGTCCCGCATGATGTCCGAACCTGGCGGCGAGCTCGCGCAAGAAGAGCTTGCGTTCGAAGAGACGCGCGCTGTGATCGGAAGAACCGCGCCGCGCCACGCCGTCACTGTCGCGCAAGGCCAAGCGGATCCCCAATTGGTTCGCCGTCATGTGCTCCAGAACGGCTTCCCATTGGTCCAGCTTGGAGACGTCAAAAACCCGGGCGGTGACGGTTTCCGCATCACGTACGGGCCCTAACACCAGATCCGTCCGCGCCCATGGCGCCGCTTTCGCAGCGCCGCCGCTGGCGTCAATGCTGACGCGCAGCTGGTTTGCGCCGCGCGACGCCATCGCGTTGACCGCGCCAATGACTGCTTTGCCGCGCCCATCCGACCAAACCGGGTCTGACGGCGCCCAGTGGCGTTCGTACGCGGCATACCGCCCGACATCGACGGTGTTGTCAAAGTCGCCACAGGCCAGGACCGCGTCGAGCGCCTCGTCCGCCGCGGTAAACGACAATGATCCGCCCGCCTGCCCCTGAGGATCCCGCACGAAGACGAGCTCTTCGCCGTCAAACGCCCGTGAGCCGCCGGACGCTGCTTCGGCGGAGGACCGTTTGCGCGCCGGTTTCGCGGCGCGGGACTTCTCGAGAACCGGCGCTATCGGGAACTTGCCGTGCGCGCCGTCGATGTAGCCAGCCGGCGCGCCTGCATCCCTCTCGGTCGCGACGGCCACGCCCGCGCCCTGGCGGAAGATCGCCGAGTATCGCCAGATGCCTGGTTCATCGGGGCGGAAGTGCACCCTCCAAATATCGCCAGCGGTCGCAGAACTCTCTCGGCTGTCGCCGTCGGCCGCGAAAAAGCCCGGCGCGGAAATCACGCGCCCGCTTTCCGCGTGCGTGAAGGACACGGTCAGTCTGAAATCAGAAAAAGTGGCGGGATTCTCGGTTCGGAAGGGACCAGTAAAGTCCAGCGTCACCTTACGCCCGACCTGCAAAGCGCCGGAAACAGCAGCCGCATTACCCACCATAGATCCACTCCACGGCTTATCAATTTAAACCTAAATTACTAAGCACCGCGCCCCGCCTCACAGATATGTAGCGGTTTTTTTAACAGAAAATCAACTGTTTTTCGTAACCTGTATTGGAAATAAAAGGCTTTAGTAAATACTCGCGAAAGAAAAGAGTTCAGAACTATTGGAACAACTGACTATATCGACAAGCACACAAAACTGATCGCGCAGACCCTTTCGCACGTGCGAAGCGCGCCCCAAAACTTCGCGCACTATCAAAAAACCGCCTGCGACTTGCTTTTTTTCTTCACTGTTGTGGTTTTGCGACTCTCCCATTTGGGAGCGACGCCCACCCTACGACTGAAGGCGCGTCGACGAGTTCTCACGTCCCTCGCAAAACGGCGCGAGGGCGGGTCGGACGAGTTTGCGCGTTCGGTGATCCGGGTCACAGGCTGGCAAAGCCGCTTGGAAGTGGATTTTCGCACGCGACTCAATGGTCTAAAGCGCAGGCTTAACGGATTGACCTCGCGGACGTCGCCCAGCACGGTCTGCAGATGAAGGTCTATGACAACCCCAATCGTGCTGCTGGTTTGCGCGCAGCGGTCCTTGACGATGTTCCGTTTCCAAGCGTCGCGCTGGACGCAGCCGCCGGTTTGCTGCGGCGCTGCCCCCTCGCGGCCAGGACGCGGCTCAGGTCGGCGACCGCTCTCGCGCGGGGTCTCGGCGTTGGCGCGCTTCACATAAAAGACGAACGCGACCGGATGGGCCTGGGCAGCTTCAAGGCTCTGGGCGCCGCTTACGTCATCGCGCGCGACGCGCAAGACGGATCGGCCGCTTTGTACACCTACGTCACCGCCAGCGCCGGCAATCACGGCTTGTCGGTCGCGGCGGGAGCTCAGGCTTTCGGCGCCAAAGCCGTCATCTTTCTTTCTCGGCAGGTGCCCGAAGCCTTCGCAACTCGATTATCGGCCTATGGAGCCGACGTCGTCCGCGCGGGCGAAACCTACGAAGAGAGCATGGCGGCGGCTGCGGCCTCGGCGGAACGAACTGGGGCTGTCCTGCTCTCCGACAGCTCCTGGCCCGGCTACACCGAGCGTCCTTACATCCTGATGGAAGGATATCTGGCCCTGATGCAGGAAGTGTTTGAGCAAATGGCCTCGCCGCCCTCGCACATCTTCCTGCAAGCCGGGGTGGGAGGTCTTGCGGGGGCCGCCGCCGCGGCGGCGCGCGCGCACTGGGGCGATGGCCCATGCATTGTCGTCGTCGAACCTGACGCCGCGCCGGCGCTGGCGGCCTCGATCGCGGCGGGAGAGCCTGTGACGACCTCTGGGCCGCACTCCAATATGGGCCGTCTCGATTGCAAGGAGCCTTCGCTGATTGCGCTCAAGGGCTTGTCTCGGGACGCCGATTTCTGCGTCACGATCAGCGACGAGGAAGCTGACGCCGGCGCCGATCTATGCGCCGGACACGATCTTCACACCACGCCTTCGGGGGCGGCGGGCGTCGCGGCGGCGTTTGCTTTGGACCCCGATCAGCGACTGAGACTGGCGCTGGACGCGCAGGCCCGCATCCTGGCGATCGTCAGCGAGGGGCCAGAGCGGCCATGACCGAAAGAGGTTTCCCCGCCGAGGAGTTCCGGGCTCGGGTCGCGCGGGCGCAACAAAGGATGGCGACGGCGGATCTCGAGGCGTTGCTTCTCACGACCGAGCCCGATGTCCGGTACTTTACCGGCTTTCTGACGCGATTTTGGGAAAGCCCTACGCGGCCGTGGTTCCTGCTCGTTCCTGCGCGTGGCGATCCGATTGCGGTCATCCCCAGCATCGGCGCGGATCTGATGGGCGCCGCCTGGATCGAGGACATCCGCACATGGGTGTCGCCCAACTACGCCGACGACGGCGTCGGATTGCTGGCGGACACGCTTCGCGAGATCGTTTCCACCAGCGGGCGGATCGGAACGCCCAGCGGCGCAGAAACACATTTGCGGATGCCGTTGGAGAGCTGGGAACGCCTCTCGCGCGCCCTTGGCGAACGAAAGCTCGTGACGGACGCCGATATTCTCAAGCGCTTGCGAATGACGAAATCCGAACGCGAGATCGCAAAGATCCGACAGGCGTGCGAAATCGCCAACCGCGCTTTTGCGAGGACGCCCGACATCATCCGGGCGGGAGAGCCTCTCGACCGCGTCTTTCGAACGTTCCAGATCGCCTGCCTTCAGGAGGGCGCTGATTGGATCGCGTATCTATCGGGCGCAGCCGGGCCCGGCGGATATGGCGACGTGATATCCCCTGCGACCTCGAAACCTTTGAGCCCTGGCGACGTCTTGATGCTGGACACGGGCCTCGTTTGGGACGGCTACTTCTGCGACTTCGACCGAAACTTCAGCGTCGGGGCCCCTGATCCAAAGACTGAGGACGCCTACAAGCGCCTTCTGGAGGCGTCCGACGCCGCATTCGAAAGGGCAAAACCGGGCGCGACAACGGCTGATCTGTTCGAAGCGATGAATCAAGCGCTCTCCGGCGGCGGAGGCGGCTCGGCCGTCGGGCGTTTTGGCCACGGCCTGGGAATGCAGTTGACCGAACCGCCGTCGTTGATCGCCGAAGATCGCCAGGTTCTCGAACCCGGCATGGTGCTCACTCTGGAGCCTGGTCACGAGTTTGAGCCGGGCCGCTTGATGGTTCACGAGGAGAACATCGTCATTCGGGAACACGGCGCGGAGTACTTGTCCGAACCAGCGCCTCGCCGATTGCCGCGTCTCTCGACGTGATCCCCGGTGGCGGCGTTCAGTAACTTCTTGCGGAATTTCAACGCCCGGGTAGCGTATTTGCGAGTGAGGGCGGGATCAGTCCGCCATCCATGCTCGGGAGAAGGAGAATACCATGAAATTGAGAACCAGCCTGCTGGGCCTGGCCATCGCATCGGTCGCGTTCGGAGCCTCCGCCGCCGAATGCACGAACGACACCTGGAACAAGGTGATGGAGCGCGGCAAGATCGTCGTCGGCGTGAAGGCCGACTACAAGCCCTGGGGTTACCGCGACACCAATGGCGATCTTGTCGGCATGGAGATCGACATGGCCAAGGACGTGGCCGCCAAGATGGGCGTCGAGCTCGAGCTGGTGCCGGTACAGTCGTCGAACCGCATGCAGTTCCTTGAGGCTGGCGACATCGATCTGATGATCGCGACCATGTCAGACCGCAAGGACCGCCGCGAAATCGTCGGCATCATCGGCCCGAACTACTACACCTCGGGAACGAACGTCCTGGCCCCGAAGGCGGTCGGCTTGAAGACCTGGGAAGATCTGCGCGGCAAGCCGGTCTGCGGCAAACAGGGCGCGTTCTACAACCAGATCGTCGAAGAGCGTTACGGCGCCGAGATCATCGCTTTCACCGGCAACGCGGAAGCGAAACAGGCGTTGCGCGATCGCAAGTGTATCGCCTGGGTCTATGACGACAGCTCGATCGGCTCGGATCTCGCGTCCGGCGAGTGGAACGAGTTCGAGATGCCGCTGAGCTCCGAGGATGACAACCCATGGGGCCTCGCCGTGCCGCTGGCTGAGAAGGACTGCGTCTTCGGCCAGTTCATGTCCGGCATGCAGTATAACTGGCATCGGTCCGGCGCGCTGATCGCGCTCGAGAAGAAGTGGGGCATTCAGCCGACCGCGTATCTCGAGAAAAAAGCCGAGCGCTACAGCGACTGGCTGGTTGATTGATCGCTTTGAAGCGATGCTAACGGGCGCCTTCCCCTAGTTGTTTGGGGAAGGCGCTTTCACGCCGGACCACCTCGGGGGCGAGATGGAAGACTATTTCCGCGAACTGGCGGAGCAGGCGCCGCGCTGGAACTTCATCTGGATGTATGACGAGCGCCAGCAGGGGAAGATCCTGTCGGGCATCTGGATGACGATCAACCTGTCGATCGCTTGCGTGATCTTCTCGGTGATCATCGGCGTCGTCGGAGCGTGGATGCAGGGCGCCAAGTCCGCGATCGTGCGTGGGATCGTCCAGGCGTACATTCAGTTCTTCCGGAACACCCCGCCCTTCGTGCAGCTTCTGTTCTTCTATTTCGCGCTTGGCCAGTTCACGCCCGCCGTCGTCGGCGAAGACGGATGGACGGTCACCCCGATCATCTCGAATGTCGGGTGGGCGATTATCGCGCTCTCTTTCTTCGCCGGGGCCTTCAACGTCGAAATCTTCCGAGCCGGGATCGAAGCGGTGCCGGACTCGACCCGAGAAGCCGCCGAGTCTCTGGGCTTCAGCCGGTTGCAGACCTACACCGAGGTCGTGCTGCCTTTGGCGTTTCGCGTGTCCCTGCCGGCGCTCAACAACAACCTGGTCAATCTGGTCAAGACGACGACCCAGGCCCTGGCGATCGCGGTTCCCGAACTGCTCTATCAGGCGCGCACGATCTGGAGCGACTTTCCCAGCGCGCAGTACCCCACGATGATCCTGGTCTGGGTCGTCTACATCTTGCTCGTCGGCGTGCTTGTTTTCGGCATGCACAGATGGGAGCGCGCCATGAGGATCCCCGGATATGGCCAGTAGACGTCTGCGACACTTGCCCGGCGTGACCGGAGCCGCACGCACCGATCTGCCGGTGATGAAGCCCTATCGCGTTTCGACCGATGGGCCAGACCCGATGCTGACCGTGCGTTGGTTGGCGAGCCTGCCGCCCTGGACCCCTGTCGTGCTGTTGGCTCTTGCGCTGATCTGGCCGACCATCACCCTGGCGCAGACCCAGATGACGGTGGTCGAAGCCTGGAGCACCCTGTTCAAATGGGTGCCGTTCATTGTCGGGTCCGGCTTTGTCTTCACCGTCCTGATTTCCGTTCTGGCAATGCTGATCGGCACGGTGCTCGGGGCCGTTCTGGGTCTGGCTCAGATCTCGCCCAACAAGCTGACGCGCGCCTTCGCGTGGTCGGTCACGCAGCTGTTTCGCAACTCGCCCTGGTTGGTCCTGTTGTTTGTCGTGTTGCTGGCGCTGCCCTCGAATTTCGAGGTGCTGGGATTTGAGATCTCGGTCCCAGCATGGCTCAAGGCGGTTTTCGGACTGTCGCTGCCGATCATGGCGAACATCTCCGAGATCGTTCGCGGCGCCATTCAATCCGTGCCCACCGCCCAATGGGAGGCCTCCGAAAGCCTCGCCTTCTCCCGTGGACAGACGCTCTGGCGGATCATCCTGCCCCAGTGCTTCAAGCGGATGATCCCGCCCTGGATGAACTGGTACGCGATCCTGACGATGGCGACGCCGCTCTGTTCGATCCTGGGCGTTGAAGAGACGATCACGCTGACGCAGCAGGCGCTTGAGGCCGAGAACAACCGCCCCGACCTGCTCGTGCCGTTCTACGGTTTCGCCCTGATCATGTTCTTTGTCTATTGCTATCCGATCGCGCGCTGGACGGTCGCGCTCGAGCGTCGGTACGCAGTCAAGCTTTGAGGCGCCAGTCATGACCGCAACAGCCGGATGGACCCCCGACCAACCCATCGTCTCGCTCAAGGACGTTCACAAATCCTTCGGCGAACTCGAAGTGCTCAAGGGCGTCAGCTTTGACGTGATGAAGGGCGAGGTGATCTGCATCATCGGACCTTCGGGCTCGGGCAAGTCGACTTTGATCCGATGCATCAACGCGCTCAACAACATCCAGAAAGGCTCGATCAAGGTCGAGGGCCAGGAGGTTCACGACCCCAAGCTCGACAAGCTCGAGCTGCGCAAAAAGGTTGGGATGGTCTTTCAGCAGTACAATCTGTTTCCGCACAAAACGGCGCTGGAGAACGTCATGATGGCGCCCGTGCTGGTGCTGAAGCAGGACAAGGCCGACGTCGAGGAGCGCGCACGCAAACTCATGGCGAAGGTCCGACTTCAGGGCAAGGAAGACAACTATCCCGGCGAGCTTTCAGGGGGGCAGCAGCAGCGGGTCGCGATCGCGAGGTCGCTCGCAATGAACCCGGACGTCATGCTGTTCGATGAGGTGACCGCCGCCCTCGATCCCGAGACCGTGAAAGAAGTGCTGGTGACGATCAAGGAACTCGCGCAGGAGGGCATGACCTGTATTCTCGTGACGCACGAGATGGGTTTCGCCCGCGAGATCGCCGACCACATCTACTTCACCGACCGCGGCGTCATCGTCGAGCACGGTCCTCCGGCGACCTTTTTTACCGAGGCCAAGGATCCGCGCACCAAGAAGTTCCTCGAGCAGATCCTGTAGCCGTTCGGGCGTCCAACATGACGCTTTGGCCGGGGGATCTCGAACTTCTCGGTTTGACCGACCTCAAAGGCGCATCGGACAAGGATTTGTTATGGTGCGCAGGCGGAGGACAACGCGATGTTTGAACGATGGCGCGGCGGAACCGGAGAGTGGGACCCGAACCAGGTCGTCGGCCGCCGGCCGCGGCGTCTCTGGCGGTCGACATTCACGCTCATCGCCGCAATCGCGGTCCTCGCCGTCGCACTCGCGTTCAGTCGCGGGCTGATCACCGTCCCAGGTTTTGGTTCGCAAACCAGTTCGACGGTCGTGGGTTCGCCCCCGAACGGCGAGGAATGAGCGAATGAGGTCAATGTGAAGCTCGGCGGTCTTGGCGTTCTGATCGTCGCTGTCACCGTGGGGGCTGGATGGCTGCTCGGCAAACTGCCGGAGAGGATGCAAGGCCGAGTATCGTTTGTTGGCGCGCTGGTGGTTTGCGGTGATCCGATCGGCCTTCGCGCTTGGGTCGACTGACCACTTGTGAGGTTAAACAGCCATCGCGCCGCCGCCGTGGGCGAACCGCGTCTGAACACGAGCCGGCGTCAGCGGCAGCCTCGACGCCGCCCCGCCCCAATCGTCTTTCACCCGTTCGTCGCCAACTGTTGCTCGACGTATTCCTTGAACTCCTTGAGGTAGATCTCAAGCGGCGCGTGAAGCATTCCGGGGTTGTGCGAGCCAAAGGCTGAGCCGTCCTGAACCCGGCCGACCATCTCTTTGTCCTCCTCGGTGGCGATCACAATCGTCTCTCTGATCGCTTCGACAAAAGCCGTCGGGTCGGCCATGCCCTTCATCGCATGCGGCGAGTAGCACAAGCCCCAGCGCGCGTTGGTCACGCCGACCTCGCGCGGCTCCAGCGAAATCCACCACGCGAAGTTCGGGTCCAGCGCCACCAAGCCGTTGGGATAGAGGGCGATGACATAGAAACGCTTGGTCTCGGCCTCGGTCAGTTTCGGGTTGTGGTTCTCTGGATAGTCTTCAGGCCGGTATGAGTTCGAGTGGATCGAGAAGTTACGCTCGTCCAGAGGACCGAACTCCGCGAGATTGGTGGGGTTGGTCGGCCCTATCGATCCCTTGTGCGTGTAGGTCGTGTGGTAGCTCTCGATGAAGTTCTCGAAGATCAGCTTCCAGTTGCCCTGCCAGACCTCCTCGTGCACGACCACACGGTCTTCGTACTGATCGAGATCAAAGGCTTCGACATGGGGCGTGAGACGCCCCAGGCGTTCGGACAGCGGCGCGAGGTCCTGGCGCAGGGAGACGAACACGAACCCCATCCAGACATCGCATGCGAGCGGCTCGAGCGTCTTGCCCTTGATCTCGTCGCGATCAAAACCGTGCCGGTCGGTGACGCCGATCAGCGTTCCCGCCATGTCATAGGTCCAGAAGTGGTAAGGGCAGACGATCCGTTTCGCGCAGCCGGACCCGTCGAGCAGCTTGGCGTAGCGGTGCAGGCAGAAGTTGGCCATCGCCTTCACAGATCCGTCGGCTTGGCGCATGACGATGATCGGGCGTTTGCCGACGCTGGCTGTAAAGTAGTCGCCTTCATTGGGAATCGCGCCCGCGCGTCCGACCATGACCCAGTCCTGATCGAAGATCTGCGACTGCTCGGCCGCGAGAGCGGCTGGATCCGTGTAGACCGACTGCATCGCCGCCCGCTGGTCGACGCCGCTCGCCGGCGTCACCGGGCCGCTATGATCAAGGTCGAAAGGACGGTTGCTCATCGGGATCTCCTTTGAGGTTGCAGGTCAGTCAGACGGACGGAAAACGATTGCGCGGATCGGCGTCGGGCCATTCGCCCCAGTGGCTTGGTTCAGCTCTTCGGGGCAGTTGGAGAGGACAGCGAGAACATCCATGTCCGCACGCAGATCCACGTAGTCGCCGGGCTTTGACCGCGGCGCGGCGATCTGAGCGCGACCATTGGGCTCGACGGGCACATTCATGAACCAGTTCACGTTGGCCACGATGTGCTCGGGACCGACGCCGTGCTTGGCGAGCTCCGTTTCAAAGTTCGTCTGGCAGCTGGCGGGGTTGCGCTTGCCGTAGCGCACATCGTCGAGCTCAAAGCCGCAACATCCGAAGATCGTGTCATGCCCACCGCATGTGTCGGCGACGACCGTCATCATCGGTCGCGCTCGCGATGACCGAAGGACGCATCCTTCGCCGATATAGATGTTGCCGGGGATCTTGATCGTGTTGGCGGCGTGATAGCGCTCGGCCGGGTCGTTCGCATTGAAGCACAGAAAATCGATCGCCTGCCCGCCTTCGAGATCGATCAGCCGCAGATGCTCGCCCTTGGCCACCCGTGCGCTCCAGGGCGCGCGGGCGGGAACGATCGTATCTTCGAGGATAGCCGCGTCGGCGGGCGCCGCGCTCATGCGGGACCGTCCTTGCTTGTCTTCAAGAACGTCCGCAGGTCGACGTCGCGGCGCTCCTTCAACGACACGTAGATCAAGGCGCAATTCACCCGCTCTTTGATCAGATCGCCCGGATACGGAAGGTATGACAGCTCGTCCGAGCCAAAGGCCGGCGAGGCCGCGCCGACCTGCCATTGATGCGTGATCGAGACGTCGACGAGCTTGAGCGCGCCGGCGCCGCTGTCAGACGGAATCTCGAGCGGGACCCCCGCGAGGCGAAGAAAGGCCGCCTTGTCGGTCGCCTGCGTGAAACCCTCGATGAATTGCGCTGTCAGCGCCTGCAGCTCCGCCGCCTCGTCATCTGGCGACATGTGCGAATGCAGGTGGTAGGGCGCGCCCTCCGCGCCGTTATGGCCGGGCCCGTAAGTGTGAGTATGGGTGTGATCATGACCGTGCGCATGGTGGTGATCATGGTCGTGATCATGCTTATGATCCTGGAGATGATCGTGCGGCATTGGCTTTCCTCCGACGCTCAAGCGCGCATTACTTCTTCTTCCGGGTGGTTTTCTTCTTCGACGCCGCAGGCTTTGCCGGCGTCGTCCAACGCTTGCCGTCGCGCGCCTCGTCGTAGTGGCCGCGCGGCAGCTCGACCGGCTTGTCGATGTGTCTTCGATGAGCGCCGAGCTTGCCGGCGGCCACCATGGAACCAAGAGCGTCGACGATCACGCGGGTGCCTAGAAGCGCGGTGATGTCAGAGGTGTCGTAGGGGGGCGCGACCTCCACGACTTCGAGACCGCAGATACCTTCGGCGGCGACCCGGCTCACCAGTCCAAGCGCTTCACGCGGCAGGAACCCGCCCGGCTCAGGCCAGCCGGTGCCGGGCACGAAGCCGCAATCGACGCTGTCGATGTCGAACGAGACATAGACCATGTCGACGCCGTCCCAGGCCATCTCAAGCGCCATCTCGGCGGTCTTGTCGACGCCCATGCGCTCCATGTCGGACATGGTGATGATATTGGTCTCGCGTTCGCGGGCGACCTTCACAGCCTCGCGCGGAACCTGCCAGCCGCCGATGCCGACCTGCACGAGGTTCTTCGCCGGCACGTTCGGCAGGTTCGTCGCATGGAACCAAGGCGTGGTGTGCATGCGCTCATCCAGGTCCTTCTCCTGGATGTCCGCGTGGCGGTCGAAATGGATGATGCCGATCTTCTTGGAGGTGCATTCGGCGATGCCGCGCACGGTCGGGTAGCCGATGGAATGATCGCCCCCCAGGATGATCGGCAGCGACCCTGAGGAAAACACGTGCGCGCAGGCGCGAGAGATCTGGTCGAACGTCTTTTCGATATTGGCCGGGATCGTGAAGATGTCGCCGGCGTCGCACAGGCTCATCTGCTCCCGCAGATCGATGCCCATCTCGTAGTTGTAGGGCGTGTAGAGCGCCGAGATCTTCCGGATGCCCTGCGGACCAAAACGAGTGCCGGCGCGGTAGGTCGTGCCGCCGTCAAACGGCGCGCCCAGCACGGTGGCGTCGTAAAGGCCGACCTCCGAGACGTCCTCGGCGTAGGGCGCCTACAGGAAGGTCATGAAGCCGGCGTAGAGCGGCAGCTCGCCACGAGCGAAGGACGGGAACGAACGATCCTCGATGCTGTCGGCGCCGGTCAGGCCCATATGCAGGGCCCATTGCTTCTCCTTCTCCCACTCGCCCTCGGGAATGTCGGCTTCCGCGCGCGCGGACTTCCATCCCTGCAACTTGGTGAGATCCGGATGGTGCGCGCGACGCTCGTTCGGCGCTTCACTGAAGGCGCGAGGCCGGGGCGAGCTGTGGCGGCGGTCATTGAAGAACATTGGGTTTCCCTAGAATTTGTCGAATGCGCATCCGGTCTACAACGAGACGGGTCGCTCGTAATACGGCAGCTGTTCGGTGCGGATGGCCGCGCCCTTGTCCCGCTCGGCCTTCACATGCGCGGCGATTTCCTCGAGCGGCGCGAACCAGACGTCTCCGCGATCCAGAACGCTTTCGAGCCATTTCTCGACGACGCGCCATCGCGCCAGCCGGCCGGTCAGGAACGGGTGCCAGATCGCCATCCAGAACCCACCCGCCTCGTACTGAGCTTCAAACTCGGCGAAGGAGGACTTCAGGCCGTCATCAGGCGCCTGAACCGGCATCATGTAGCCGATCTCCTCGTAATGCGCGAAAGGCGGCCAGTCGTCGGTTCCCCAATGCACAGGCAGCTCGACCAACTCGCCGGCGGCAGTCTTCATCAGGTAGGGAATGTCGTCCGCCATGAGCGAGCTGTCGTAAAGAAAACCCCGGTCGATCAACCGATCCACGACGCCTTGCGTGACGTTGTAAACCGGTGCGCGGTACCCTCGCGGACGTCGACCGGTCAGGCGTTCGTGAACATCGGTCGCCTTGTCGAACCAGTAGCCTTGCTCGGCGTCGGTATGGGTCGTCGGGTCTTCGTGCAGATAGCTGTGATGGCCGATCTCATGGCCCGCCGCGAGGATCGCCTCGACCGTGTCGGGGTACTGCTCCATGCACCAGCCGGGCATGAAGAAGGACTGTTTCAAGCCGAGCCGGCGGTAGGTCTCCAAGATCCGCGGCACCGCGACCGTGGGGCCATAGCGGCCTTGGGTGATGGGCGCCAACCGATCATGCCCATCCTTGGGGCGCGAGATGTGGATCAGGCTGTCGGCGTCGATATCAAAGCTGATCGCGCAAGCGCAGCGCGCGCCGTTCGGCCAGGAGATGGGGTTCTGGATCATACGTCTCTCCTGTCCGTTAATGCATCGCTGCGCCGCCATCGGCGTTGAAGCATTGGCCGGTGATGAAACTTGCCCGGGGCGATGCGAGGAACGCGACGAGCGCCGCGATTTCCTCGGGTCGGCCAATCCGGCCGAGCGGATTGTTCGTTTCCTGCGCTTTCTCGGCTTGGCTCATCTTGTCAAAGGCGAGAAGTTCCGTGTCGACGGGCCCAGGCGCCACCGCATTGACACGGATCTTCGGACCAAGCTCACGCGCCCAAGAGCGCGTCATCGACAGGACCGCGCCTTTGCTCGCAGCGTAAGCGGATGCGCCGGCCCGGCCCAGATAGGCGAGTTCGGATGCGATGTTGATGATGGACCCGCCGTCGCGGATCAACGGCAGCATGGCTTGCGTCGTCAGGAACGGCCCCTTCACGTTTACAGCCAGGGTCCGATCCAATGCGTCCGACGGCATCTCCGCCAACGCGCCTTCGATCAGGACGCCCGCATTGTTCACCAGCACGTCCAGTTTGCCGGCGCGATCGGAAATGGTCTCAACGGCGGCGGAGAGATCCGACGGAGACGTGATGTCCGCCTTGATCGCGTTCGGGCCGTCAAGATGGGCCACATCGAGCCTGAACACTTGGAACCCTTCCGCCGACAGCGCGTCGGCGATCGCGGCGCCGATGCCGGTCGCGGCTCCGGTGACAGCGGCGCTCACCATGGCTGCTCTCCCCGATCGACCCCAAGGGTTTGGCCCGTCACGTTGGCCGCCAAATCAGACGCCAGGAAAAGATAAGGCCCCGTGACGTCGCGGGTCTGCATCACCGGGCCAGGAAGGCACTGCGCCGCGGCGATACCGGCGAGAATGTCGGCGGCGGATGATCCGTCGCGCGCCGCAAGCTCATCTGCCGAGCGCAAGGCGGCCTCGGTCTCGACCCACCCTGGACAGACCGCATTCACCCGAATGCCGCGCGGCCCCAGCTCTCGCGCCCATGTCTTCGTCAGGCCGATGACGGCGTGCTTGCTGGCGACATAAGCGCCGAACAGCGGCTCTGCGACGCGCCCCCAAACAGAGGCCGTATTGATGATCCGCGCGCCGTCCGGCATCTGCGGCAATGCACATGCGGTCACAATGGCGGTTCCAGCGATGTTGATGTCGAGGATCCGACGAAACAGGGCGAGCGCCTCCTCGTCCATTTCTGCGATCGGCGTCAGACGCTCGAGACCGGCGTTGTTGACGAGCACATCCAGCGGGCCGACGCGGTCCAGCGCGGTCGCGACGGCGCCAGGATCCGTGACGTCGGCCAGATGGGGCGTCGCGCCCATCGCTTCGGCCGCGCCGAGGATCTGGTCTGTTTCCGCCAAGGCGTGGACCTCGGCGCCGGCCTCGACAAACGCGCCGGCGATCGCCGCGCCGATGCCTCGGCTTGCGCCGGTCACCAGAACCTTCGCGCCCGCGACGCCGTTCATGGCGCATCGCTTTCCGGCCGCCACCTCTCAACCTCCGGGTCGAGCGGCGTGCCCGCCAGCGCATTGGTGTAGTTGCTCATGACCTTGATCGCGAGCCCGAGGACGACTTCAAGACCCTGCTGGCGCGTGTAGCCGGCTGCTGTAAACGCGGCGAACTCTGCGTCGGAAACGTAACCGCGCTGATCGAGCACCGCTTTGGTGAAGACCCTGAGCGCTTCGAGGCGGGGATCGCTCAATGGCTGCCCGTCGCGCAGGCGCAGCGCGTTTTCGGGGTGCATCTTCGCGAGCTTCGAGAGAAAGGCGTGCCATGGACGGCAATAGCTGCAACCGTTCTCGAAATTGGCGACCTGGTAGACGACCTGTCGTTCCACCGCGGTGAAGCTCGTCTCGTCGAACATCGCCCAGGTCTCGACATAGGCCTGCAGCAGCTTCGGCGCCTCGGCCATGACGCGCTCGAGATTGGGAACCTTGCCAAGGGCCGCCTCCGCCTGGCGAAGCAGTGTCTGCGACGCCTCGGGGGCGCTTTCGACTTCGTGCAGACGGTACCCGTTCTTCATCACTCGCCCATTCGCCTCAATCGGCATGCGCCTTGAGCGCCGCTCCGCCCTTTTCGAGAACGGCGTCGCCCGCGTTCTCCGTCCAGCGGGCGAAGATCGCTCTCATGGAATGAGGGTCGTCCTCGCTGGCGTCCATGGTGTCTTCCGTCACCACCGCCAGGGGCGGACGCCGGTTGGGGTCGAGTTTGAGATCATGGGTGATCGTCGACCCGTAGGCCGCCGGCGCATGCGGATCATCGCGCACCTTGTCGATCATCAGGATGCGCGTTCCGAGCGTAAAAGCCTCCTGGATGTCATGGGTCACCATGACGATCGTCATCTTGTTGCGCTCCCACAGATCCAGGATCAGCCCGTGCATCGACCGCTTTGTCGCCGGGTCGAGCGCGCCGAAGGGCTCGTCGAGCAGCAGCACCTTGGGCTCCATGATCATCGCCTGCGCGATGGCGAGCCGTTGCTGCATGCCGCCTGACAACTGACTGGGAAACTTGTCGATCGCGTGCCCGAGCCCGACCTCTTCCAGCAAGCTGGCCGCCCGGTTGCGCAACTGCCGCCGCTTGGCGCCCAGAGGACGTGTGAACCAGTTCCCGGCCTTCAGCTCTGGCCCGATCATGACGTTCTTGAGCGCCGTCATGTGCGGAAAGACCGAGTAGCGTTGGAAGACGACCCCACGGTCCGGTTGCGGTTCGTCGTCGATCGGGACCCCGTCGATCAGGACCTGCCCGGACGTCGGCGTCTCCATCGACAACAGGATCCGCAGCATCGTCGACTTCCCCGCGCCAGAGGGCCCGAGGATCGTGCAAAACTCATGATCCGGCAGCGTGACCGACACCCGCTCGAGGACCGGCGTCATCGCATAGGACTTGAAGACATTGTCGACGGTGATCTCGGTCATGCCGGCTTCATCTCCAGGTGTTTCCAGCGGCAGGCCCAGCGCGACATCGCGGCCAGCGCGTAATCCATGAGGAACGCCAACAACGTGATCCAAAGAACGTACGGGAGAATGACGTCCATCGAGAGGTATCGACGCACCAGGAAGATGCGGTAGCCCAGCCCCCCTTCCGACGCGATGGCCTCCGCCGCGATCAAAAACAACCAGGCCGCCCCAAGCGACAATCGCAGGCTGTCAAACAATCTCGGCAACACTTGCGGCAGGATGATCTGCGTCATGATCTGCAAGGTCGACGCGCCAAGCGTCTGCGCCTTGATGATCTGTTCGCGCGGGATCTGCGCGACGCTCAGCGCCACGTCGCGGGTCAGGAAAGGCGCGACGCCAAACACGATCAGGACGATCTTCGAGGTTTCGCCAAGGCCGAACATGATGAAAAGAATAGGCAAAACCGCCAGCGGCGGGATCAGCGAGAACGCAGCGATGAAAGGTTCCCACATACGCCGCAGGTAAGGCAGGAACCCAACAGGCAACCCAATCAAAAGGCAAAGCGCGACCGAGATGCCCAGACCCGTCAAAAGGCGCTCCAGGCTCACATAGGTGTCTTGCCAGAAAACATACTCGCCGGTTCGGCGGTTCTCGGTGAACGCCAATGCGTTCATGGCCTCTCCGAACGAGGAGAAGCTGGGCATCAGCTTGTCTTTGGGATTTTCGGCCAGACGCATCTCCGAGCCGATCAGGTAGATGATCACCGCGAGAATAAACGGAAGGCAAGCGAGCATGATCGCAGTTGGGCGGCTCGGCACATAATTGAAGGCGCGCTTCATGCGATCTTGGCTCCGGTCGTCAATCAAGCAGGCAGGCAATCGGGATGGACGCCGCCCGGGTGAGGCGGCGTCCTATGGCGTTCACGAAAGCTGGCTAAAGCTCGCCTTTGATAGCCATCTCTGTGAACGACGCGTTGATCCGCAGCGTCACGTTGTCCGGGTCGCCCAGGACCGTGCCGTCGGGAAATTCAATGCCGATGAAGTCTTTGCTCGACGCGTTCTCGCCAAAGAGGCCGACGTCGTACGAGAAGGTGCGCACGAAGTCCCAGACTTCCTTGTGGCCTTCTGAGACCATCAGATCGTAAGCCTCTTGCGGCGTGTAGTACATCTTCGTCGAGGCCAGCTGAGCCTTGTAGCCCTCGACTGTGTCGCCCGACATATCCGCGAGATCCGCGATCATCGCTTCGGCTGCGGCGTCGCCGCCGTTCATGATCTCCATCGTCTCATACCACGCGCCGACGAACGCCTTCACGAACTCGGGCTCGTTCTCGACCGTGTCCGTATGGAACAGCATGACGTCGACGATCTCTTCAGGCGTCGACGCGCTGTCGAAGATGCGCTTGTCGCCGTCGACCGCTTCTTCCATCTGCAACAGAACCGGGTTCCAGGTGACGGCGTGCTGCACCTCGGCTGACCCGATGTATGCCGGGCCGATATCGGCGTCGGTGATGTTGACGGTGTTCACGTCCTTGAGGCTCATGCCCTCGGCCTCAAGCGCGCGAGACAGCAGATAATGCGACACGGTCAGCTCGAAGAGATGGACGGTTTCGCCTTTGAGGTCCTTGATGCTGCTCGCGGTCTTCGAGACGATGCCGTCATTGCCGTTCGAGAAATCGCCGGCGAGGGCGATCGTGGTGTCGACGCCGCCTGCGGCCGGGATGGTCAAACCGTCCATGCTGGCGACGGACATCGCGTCAAGATCGCGCGCCACGAACTGGTTGATGCCGCCCACATAGTCGGCCACCTGGATCACCTCGATCTCGATACCGTACTTGTCGGCCCATTTGTCGAGAATGCCGTTCTCGGCCATCCATCCATAGGGCATGAACCCGACATAGATGTTGTACCCAACCCGGTACTTCTTGGTCTCGGCGTCAGCAGGCGTCAGCGCCCCCGCCGCCAAGACGGCGGCGGCCGCCGCCGCGAAAATCCATCGTTTCAACATGCATGTGCTCCTTGCGGTGAGTTGGATTGGGGAACGGGTGTTCTCATGAGGCCGCTGCGGTCAGCGTCGCCTCTGGGACGCGGGGCCAGTCCTCGGCGCGCGCCGCCTCGATCCAGGCCGCAAGATCTGCGACGAGGGCTTCGACCATGGCGGCGCCATCCTCGGCGCTTGCACGGCTCGGGGCGCCGACCACGCCGTTTGGCGTCGTCGCGGGCATGGCGTAGGAGAATTTCAGACCCGGGGTGACATCAGCGACGTCGGCGGCGCGGTCCGCGCGCACCATTTCGGGGCGCAGATGCATCAGAACCGAGGTCTCACCCTGATTGGCGTGAATGTCTTCCCCGTCGCGGAAGTAGAGAGCGCCGACGCGCTCCGAGACGTCCCACAGCCCCATCGTCGCGAAGCGCGCTTCCGGAAACTCATAGCGCAGCTGCAAAATGGCGCTGCGCAAAGGCGCGTCATTGGTTCCGTGGCCCGACAGGAAGAGCAGTTTCTTCAGGCCATTGGCCACGGCCCAGCGCCCCAGCTCGACAATGACCTGTGTGAGCGTGCCGGGATGCAGCGAGAACGTTCCGGGCCACTTCTCGGTATGTCCAAGGGAGCAGCCGTAAGCCAGCCCCGGCAGGGCGAGCACGCCAGCGCGATCAGCGGCCATCTGCGCGATCGTCTCGGCAGAGATCGTGTCGCAGCCAGTCGCGAGATGCGGTCCGTGCTGCTCGGTCGCGCCGACGGGCAATATAGCGAGGTCGCAACCGGTGGCGATCATCGCTCCGATCTCGTCGCTCGTCATCAAATCCCATCGCGACATCTGCGCATCCCTGGCCGCTAACCCACCGTGATGTGTAGGAAATAGGCAATACGTCAAACCTGACGCGTAAATGTGCTAAATGCTAGACTCTATTTTTTGCAGTGCACAATGTTACGGCAGTCACCGTTGCCGCAGCGCAGGAAGCGCGATCCGATCCCGCCATGCGCGCCCACGCACGACGCCGTGCGCGTCGAAGAAATGGAGGATGCGATGAACGATCAGGCCCGGGTCGCAGAGATGAAAGCCGACCTCGTGGCGCGGGGCGTGAAGTATTGCTTCGCCACATATGTTGATATCCACGGCGTCCCGAAGGCCAAATGTGTACCAATCGAGTTCTTCGAGAAAATGTGCGCGGGCTCGGAGCTCTTCACCGTCGGAGCGATGGAGGGCATGGGACTGGTCGGCCCGGAGAAGGACGAATGCGCGGCCATCCCGGATCTCGACAGCCTGATCGTGCTGCCATGGGATCCCGAGTATGCGTGGCTCGCATCGGATCTCTACTATCACGGCGAGCCTTACGCGAACTGCAGCCGGGTGATTCTAAAGAACGCTTTGGCCAAGGCGGCGGAGCGCGGCGTGGGGCTCAACCTCGGGGTTGAGACCGAGTTTTATCTTCTGCGCAGGTCCGAGACAGGCTTGGCGGCGCCCCAACAACAACCCCATCGCGGTCTTTGCCCAGCCTATGACGTGCATCAAACGATGCAGTCGATGCCATACCTCACGCCGATGGTCGACGCGATGAACGCGCTTGAATGGGGGGTGTATTCGTTCGACGCCGAAGGCGGCCAGGGTCAGTACGAGTTCGATTTCGCGTATGCGAACGCCCTGACGATGTCCGATCGGTTGGTGTTTTGGCGCTTCATGGTCAAGACGCTGGCGCAGTCGCAGGGACTGGTCGCGAGCTTCATGCCCAAGCCGTTCTCAGGCGACTTCAGATCCGGGGCGCATTTCAACATGTCGCTGTATGACCTGGCCTCAGGCGAGAACCTCTTCGCCGCCAACCCAGGCGCAATGGCCCAAACACATGGCATCGCCTTCCCGGACATCGGCTATCATTTCGTTTCCGGCCTGCTCGATCACGCAGGCGCGCTGACGGCTGTCACCTGCCCGACCCACAACTCTTACAAGGGGCTCATCGCACAGGGCGAGATGGCCGACATGTCATGGGCCCCCGTGTTGCGCGCTTACGGCGCGAACAACCGTTCAGCCATGTTGCGTCTGCCGATGAACCGCCCCTGCGTCGAGAACAGGGCGCCGGACATCGCCTGCAACTTCTATCTCGCATCCGCGTTCTCGATCGCGGCCGGCCTCGAAGGAGTTGCGGCGGCCAAAGACCCCGGCGCGCCGATGAATGACAACCTTTATCTTCGGCTGGATCGTCCAACGGCGTTCGACAGTTTTGAAACCGAGTTGGGCTCGGTGCGGCGGGTGCCCCGCACCCTGCTTGAGGCGTTGCAGCATTTCGAGGCCGACCCCTTGGCGTCGGCTGTTTTCGGCGCGGAGTTCAAAGACATCTATCTCGGCTTCAAACTCAAGGAATGGGATCGCGACTTCTACCGGGTCGACCCGGCCGAGCGCGACCGGGTGCTCGACTTTCTGTGAGCCGCGCCGCTTACGCGCCCGCCCCTTCAAGCAAAGTCGCCAGACACAGCGAGAACAGCTCCCGCTCGGATGTGATATCGAGTTTCGCGTAGAGCCGGGCGCGATGATTGCGCACTGTGCCGACGGTGATGCCAAGGTCCCGAGCGATCAACGCGTTGGGGTATCCGCGCAGCGCTCGATGGGCGATCTCCCGTTCGCGCTCGGTCATGCCGGTGCGTTGCGCCATCAACGCGATCAGCTCATCGTAGGCTGGAAGGCGGTCCGTGTCTTCGAGCGTTCCGGGCGACGCCGGCTGATGCACGCCGCGCAAACCCATATGTGCTTGGTGGAGGCCGAGGAACGTCTCGGCGACGGTGTGCGCGCGAGCGATTGTCGCGTCGGAGAACTCGCCGTCGGCGGCGTCGAGATTGAGGGTCATGTACAATCCGCCCCCGCATGGAAGCATCAACGCGATCTCATCGCGGATGAGCGCTGTGCGGTAGATCTCATCGTAGTACCGGTTGTCGCGATCCTCGGCGCGGAGCCGGCTGATCGCGACCACGAGCGGCGCGTCGCCAGACTGGCTTAACCGCGTGAGCGGATCGAGCCGGTAAAGCCCTTTGTAATAGAAGCTGATTGCTTCATCCGTCATGCCGCCCCTGTTCGACAGGATCTCCGGCGTCGGCTCGGCCCCAAAACGCATCACCAACCAGCGGTCAACGCCGACAGCGGCGGCGAAAGCAGCCCCAAGGCGCTCGTGGAAATCGGCCTCGCCGATGCGGCCCGCAGCCGCACCGATGAGCGACCAGACCTCCGGAGCCCAATAGTCGGTCCTAGATTTTGTCTTGTTATCCGCCATTCGTTGAAACAGAGCACGGCAATCGGGAAAGTTGAACCCGATTACGTCGCCCGCGCGGCAGGTCCATCGCCTTTAGACGGACGGTCGCCCGGGATTACCTCTTCGTGCAGGACGCGCCACTCGCACTGCGCTTGCGCGCCGTCTCGGCCCGTTTCTGAGATCGACAACACCTTGGCCCCGCTTTGCGCGGCGCGTAGCAGAGTCTCGCCATTCGAGCGCTGAGGCGATGTGGACCGCTCAATTTCATAGGCTCCCCGAGCCGCGCTCCAACGGGCCAGAACCGCCTCCATCTCCGGATCGCGCGCTGCGCCAAGTTCTTGGCGAGAGCCGACGCGACCGCGCACCCAAAGCGCGAGGCCGCCGATCCGGGCGAGATAGCCGATCCGCCCTGCCTCATCCGACACTCTGGCGACGCTGTCCCCTTGTTCGGCGGCCAAGTCCTTACGCCAGATCTCGTAGTAGTCGGTTTCAACGCCGTCCTCTCGCATTCGGCGCGCGTCGCCCTCGCCCGCCCATGTGAGCCGTCCGATATCTTTCGGGCCGGGGGTCGTCGACCAGTCGAGTTCGCGGCGCCAATGACATCTCAACGCGCCGGGCTCATTGCTCAATTCGATCGAACCCGCGAAAGCGTCCACGACGGCGCCGCTTCCCGGAGCCGGCAGCCGAATATCGCAATACATCGACAGGCCTTGGACCCACAGGACCAGGCTGCTTTCGTCGCGGGAGCCGTCTGGCGTCTCGATGAGCTCTCGCCGCCAAACGCCTGGCAAGTCGTCGCGACGGGGCGGTTCGCTTGTTTCCTTCCGATCACGCTTCATTCAACGGGCCTCGATCGTGCCGACATGCGCCGCCAGCCTGCTGGTTGAAGGCAAGGCTAAACGCTTAGACCCGAGACGCAGGCGCGAAATTCGCGAACCGCTGGGGCGGCCCCGTCGAGGGAAAACCGCACGGCCTGATCACCCAGCAGGGCCGTGGCTGTGTTGTTGTACTCCAGACCGTTGAGAACGTTTCCGAAGCCGCTGTCAGCGACCCTTAGAGTCGAACCATCCCCCGAAATCACATGACGCCCGGTTGAGATCGTGTTGCCGCGCGGTCCGTCAAAACGTATCGCGAAGACCGCGTCGTCCAGCCAATCGCGAGTCAGCGTGATCGAGATGGTGTATTCCGGAATGGAAGGATCATAGGTCACGACAACGGAGGCGTCAGCCTCGTCGTGCACAAGTTTGCAGAGGCGATCCACCTCGACCTCCCATGCCTGAACCGGCGTAGTCGCGAGCAAGAGAACGGTCAGAATGCGCAGCATAGGTCGATTGGTCCGGCATGGTTTGGTCACAGTCGGCGCATCGTCGCCGACCATTTCACCCTCGACGTGTAACACTCTCCGGCGACAGTTGCGACAGGCGCGCGGCAACTCGAACCTTGGGAGCCAAAGTTTGAGACCCACCGAGGCCGCGCCCCTTCGGCAGGGTCGGATCTGGCGAACGAGCGGAGCGTGCAGAACCTTTGCGTCGCAGATGGTTTCGGTGGTCGCTCGACCGCGTCCGCGTCTTGATTGAGCGCAATGCGCAAAGGTTCAGCGTTCGCAGAATACGCCTTGGAAGAACGCTTCTGTTCGTTTTTTGAGGTGTGCAATGCCATCGCTCAGCAATGCGCGGATCGCCGGTGCTCTCGGCGCGCTCGTCGTGATCGTATTGACCGCCGCCTGGTTGTTTTCAGACGGCGATTCCATCCCGGAGGGCATCGTCTGGGGGAACGGGCGCCTGGAGGCGGACCAGGTCGACATCGCCGCAAAACTCTCCGGGCGCGTCGCCACGGTCCTCGCTTCCGAGGGAGACATGGTCGCTCAGGGGCAGCGTCTGGCCGCGATGGATGTCGCCGAGCTCTCAGCTTCACATGAGCGCGCCCAGGCGGAGACAGCGCTGGCCGAGGAGCAACTCGCCGAAGCCGAAGCGCTGGTCATACAGCGCCAAAGCGAGCTTCGCCTTGCCGAACGCGAGCTCGATCGCGCGCGCCCTCTACTCGCCAAAGGGCACATGACCGAGGCGGTTTACGAGGATCGTGAAACGTCTCGCGACGTCGCGGCGGCGACGCTGCGCGCTGCGAAAGCGCGGGTGAACACAGCGACCAGGCAGATCGCCGCCCATGCGGCCGAGGCGCGTCGGATCCAGACCCAGATCGACGACAGCGTCCTGACCGCGCCCGTGGACGGACGCGTGCTTTATCGGCTCGCAGAGCCTGGCGAGGTCATCGCCGGAGGCGGCGCCATTCTCACATTGCTCAGCCTCGAAGACGTATACATGGAAGTCTTTCTGCCAGCCGAAGACGCCGGTCGCCTCGCAATTGGAGCAGACGCGCGGATCGTGCTCGACGTTCTGCCCGAGTATTCGATCCCTGCCGAAGTTAGCTTCGTCTCCCCCGAGGCGCAGTTCACGCCCAAACAGGTCGAGACGCTGGAGGAGCGGGAGAAACTCGTTTTCAGGGTCAAGGTGAAGATCCCGCCGGATCTTGTTCGAAAGCGCATCGAACATGTGAAGACCGGCGTGCGCGGCCTCGCCTATGTGAAGATGCGCCCGTCGCTGGAATGGCCAGAAGCGCTCGACCGGCGCATCCCGCCGGAGCTGTTCGATTGACCTCGCTTCCACCGCTCATAATCGACGGTGTGACGCATCGTTACGGCGATCGGTTAGCGCTCAACGCAATCGATCTGCTGATTCCGCCGGGCGAGCTGGTCGGGCTTGTCGGCCCGGACGGCGTCGGCAAGTCGACGCTGCTTGGTCTCGTAACGGGCGCCAAGAAACTCCAGACCGGGCGGATCAGTGTTCTCGGCGGAAGGATCAGCGATCCAGAGCACCGGCGAAAGGTCTGCCCGCGCATCGCGTTCATGCCGCAGGGGCTTGGGAAGAACCTCTATCCCACATTGACCGTCCGCGAGAACCTGGAGTTCTTCGCTCATTTGTTTGGAACGGCGCCCGACGAGTTCGACGCGCGGATCTCTCGCCTGCTGACTGCGACCGGGCTCGATCCGTTTCCTGATCGGCCGGCGGAAAAGCTGTCCGGCGGCATGAAACAGAAACTTGGACTGTGCTGTGCTCTGATTCATGATCCCGACCTGTTGGTGCTCGACGAACCGACGACCGGCGTGGATCCGCTCTCCAGACGGCAATTCTGGGAACTGATCGAGGACGTGCGCGCCGGGCGGCCCAATATGAGTCTCCTTGTGTCGACGGCCTATCTCGAGGAAGCCGAAAGCTTCGAGCGGCTGATCGCGATGGATGCTGGCCGGATCCTGGCGCATGGCGCGCTCGACGAACTGTGCGAGAAAACAGGCGCCTCCAACCTCGACGACGCGTATCGTCTTCTCCGGCCCGGGGTGAAGCCGCGCGGGCCCTTCGAGATCCCGCCACGCGCATCTGAGGGGGCCGCGACTGTGATCGCCGCCCAGGGACTGACCAAACGCTTCGGAGACTTCACTGCGGTCGACGACGTCAGCTTCGAGATCGGACAAGGCGAGATCTTTGGCTTTCTCGGATCAAACGGATGCGGAAAAACCACGACCATGAAGATGCTCGTCGGTCTTCTGCCCGCAAGTTCGGGCGAAGCGCGGCTGTTCGGCGACCCGGTCGATGCGCGAGACCGCGAAGCGCGGCGGCGCCTTGGCTACATGAGCCAATCCTTCTCGCTTTTCGGGGAACTGACGGTTCGCCAGAACCTGGATCTGCACGCCCGCATCTTCGACCTGGAGAGCGAGGCTCGAACGACGCGGGTCCTTGAACTGGTTCGCGATTTCGAGCTGAGCAAGTATCTCGACAGCGTCGCGGAAGACCTGCCGCTTGGCGTGCGACAGCGGTTGTCGCTCGCCGTCGCGATCATTCACGAACCGGCCGTTCTGATCCTCGACGAGCCGACCTCAGGCGTAGATCCGGACGCTCGCGATCGCTTTTGGGAGATCCTGGTCGACCTTTCTCGACGCCAGGGGGTGACGATCTTCGTCACAACGCACTTTATGACTGAGGCGGAGCGGTGCGACCGCGTCGCCTTGATGCATGCAGGGAAGGTCCTGGCCTGCGATCGACCTCAGACATTGATCCAGGCGGCGGGGGCGGATCGGCTGGAAGACGCGTTCATCGCCGCCTTGGAAGGCGCGTCGACGCCCGTATCGGCTTCGCCGCTTGCGACGTCAGCGCCCGAGACCCCGCAGGAGTTCTCTGCGACGCCCCCCCGTTTCAGCCTTCGACGGTGCGCAGCCTATGCCCGCCGCGAGACGCTCGAGGTGATCCGCGATCCGGTCAGGCTCGCCTTCGGCGTTCTCGGATCAGCGGTTCTGATGGTGCTTTTCTGCTTTGGCATCTCGCTCGATATCGAGGATCTGCGCTTTGTCGTTCTAGACCAGGACCAAAGCCCTGAAAGCCGCGCCTATGTCGCTGCTTTCGAGGGCTCTCGCTATTTCTCGGAGGTGCGTCCGCCGCCCAGAGCTCCGGCGGAGGCGAAACGCGCGTTGGTCGAGGGGGACGCCGCGCTGGTTCTGGAGATCCCGCCGCAGTTCGGCCGACGCTTGTCAAAGGGTGAACCGGTTGAGGTCCTCGCGCTGGTCGACGGCGCTATCCCATTCAAAGGCGAGACAGTCGAGGGGTATGTCGCGGGCATTCATCAGGTCTTTCTGACGGAGCGCGCGCAAGATGAAAGACAAAAGACCGCGCCGCTCGTTCAGATCGAACCTCGCTTTAAATACAACCAAAGTTTCGAGAGCATCCGCGCGATGGCGCCGGCCATGCCGGCGATGCTGCTGATCATGCTGCCAGCGATCTTGACCGCGGTCAGCGTCGCACGGGAGCGCGAACTGGGTTCGATCACGAACTTCTACGTCACCCCGACGTCTCGTCTGGAGTTCCTCGTCGGCAAACAGGCCCCCTATCTCGTCGTCGCATTCGTCAACTTCCTCCTGCTTGCGGCCATGACCGTCTGGCTGTTCGGCGTGCCGTTAAAGGGCGACCTGGTCGCGCTCGTCGTCGGCGCCGCGCTTTACGTTTGGGCGACCACCGCGTTCGGGCTCCTCGTGTCGACAGCGACGTCGAGCCAAGTCGCCGCCGTTTTCGCCACCACCCTGCTCGCGATCATTCCGACCATTCAATTCTCCGGGCTGCTGCAACCGGTTTCGACCCTGGAGGGCGGCGCGCGAGCGCTCGGTTCGCTCTGGCCCGCCTCCTACTTTCTCCATCTGAGCGTTGGGAGCTTTTCGAAAGGACTGGGGTGGTCGTCGCTGAGTTCCGACCTGCTGGCGCTTGCGGCGTTCGGGCCGGTCTTCACAGGGCTGGCGGCGCTCGCGCTTCGAGGACAGGAGCGCTGAACGATGAAACGCTTTCGACGGATCTTCTGGCTTGGGTTGAAAGAGCTCGCGAGCCTCCGCCGCGACCGGGTGATGTTGGGCCTTTTGATCTACGCCTTCACCGTCGCGGTCTTTATCGAAGCGACCGGCACCTCAACCTCTGTCAACAACGCCTCGATCGGCTTCGTGGATGAGGATCGCTCGTCCTTGTCGCGCAGCATCGCGAACGCGTTCTTTCCACCGGAATTTCAACCGGTCGAATACCTGTCCGTCGAGGACGTCGACGCAGCCCTCGACGGAGGACGGTTTCTCTTCGTCGTCGGAGTGCCGCCAGGGTTCGAGGCGGATCTGCGCGCCGGGCGTCAGCCGCAGGCCCAGGTTCTGATCGATGCGACCGCAATGGAGCAGGCAGGCATCGGCGCGAACTACATTCTGGAGATCATGACGGCCGAGATAAAGCGCTTTGCCGAGCGTCGCGATCTTCAGACAGCCAGTCCGGTGGATCTCGTGATCCACAGCGCATTCAACCCAAACCGCGACACCACGCGCTTCATGAGCGTGATCGCCTTGGTGAACCAGGTGACGATCATGGCGATGGTGCTGACGGGCGCCGCGGTGATGCGCGAGCGCGAACATGGAACGATCGAGCATCTTCTCGCGATGCCGCTCGCGCCGTTCGACATCGCCGCCGCCAAAACGCTGGCGAACGCCGGCATCGTGTTGAGCGCGGCTGCGCTGTCGATGGTGCTGATCGTCGAAGGCGCGCTCGACGTTTCGGTCTCGGGCTCGCGGACGCTGTTCTTGTTGGGCGCCGCGCTTTACCTGCTGTCGGCGGCGGCGCTCGGCGTCTTTCTCGCCACGATCTCCCGTTCCATGGCTCAGTACGGTCTGTTGACGATTCTCACGATCATGGCGATCATGCTGCTCTCTGGCGGCGAGACGCCAGTTGAGGCGCAGCCGGACTGGCTGCAGGCGATCACACAGGTCCTGCCGTCTCGGCACTTCATAGCGTCGAGCCAGGCGATCATCTTCAAAGGCGCCGGGATCGGATCGGTCTGGCCGCAATTCGCAGCGGTCGCGGCCCTTGGTCTCGCCTTGTTGAGCGGCAGCCTTGTGCTGTTTCGTCGATCGATCGGCACGGATCGTTGACGCGCAGACGGCTTGGACAATTTCGGCGTTGCGTGCGTGAGAATATCAGCGGCCGCGCATCGGCATTGTGCATGGCCAGAACCGTCTCGTTTTGATACAGACATATCCGTAAAGACAGAGCGTGGCGGGGGAAAGACATGCCTTTTTGGCGCGGGTGGCTCGGCGATCAAACGACGATCTATTGGCCGGAGTTCCGGTTCTGGTGGTGGCGACAATTCGCCGAACAGTCAGTGGTGGTCGACGAGCCGCGAAAGCTGGTCAAGCTCGGTTTTGGGGACGACCATCTCACGACAAATGCTTTTGTCGGGCGGGTCGTCTCTGGGTTCGGCGATGATGAGGTGGTGCTCAACGCGGACGCCAGGGTCGTCTCGCTGGGTTTCGGCGACGACACGCTGACAGCGAATGGTTTCGTCCGAACCGTCAACGCGGGCTTTGGCGATGACGAGGTGTTCGTTCAGAACGCCAAACGGGTCAGTCTTGGAGCCGGGAATGACAGCCTGACGATCGGCGGCGACGTCGACGTGGCGCGGGGTGGTGGCGGCTTCGACGTCGTGACGTTCGCGAATGCGCCCATCGACGCTTTCGACATCGAAGCGACGCGGTCCCGGATCGAGCTTTCCGATCGCTTCACCGGCGAGAGCATCGTGCTGAAGGGGTTCGAGCAGGTGGTCTTCTCGGGGGGGCAGACCCTGTCGGCCGCTGAACTTGTCGCGGATTTCGGACCGTCTTCGGATCCCTACATCCTGATTGGCGACGGCACCCAGGCCGTCACAGTGAACAATCCTGACGCGACGGTGAGCGTGGTTTGGGACCGCGCCGTCCAGCAAGCCGTCATCGACACGGACACGCCGGTCGGCCCGACGCTCGCCTCGCGCGCCTACGCCATGCTGCACACATCGATGTATGATGCATGGGCGCGCCTCGACCCCACAGCCGTGCGGGTTTCTCGCGACGGTCCGGATCAGGACAATGCGCTTCTTGAGATCGCAGGCGCCTCCGATGCGCAGAAAATCAAGGCGATGAGCTACGCCGCGTATAATGTTCTGGCCACCTTGTTCCCAGATCAGAAAGCGCTCTTCGAAGAGATCATGACCGAGCGCTACGGCTTCTCGACCAGCGACGACGGCTCGATCGAAGCCGCGATCGGGATCGACGCCGCCGAGGATCTGCTCGCTGACCGGCTGAGCGACGGATCGAACCAACTGCTCGGCTACGCCAGTCTTGGCAGTGAGTATGTCGGTCGCAACGGCGATCCGGACAGCGCCGGGCGCAGCATCGAAAACTGGACCCCTGAGTTCAACGTCGTGGACGATCCAAGCTCGGGCGTTCATGATTTCCTCACGGCTCACTGGTGAATTTTTGAGAGCTTTGCGCTCGATGTGGTTCGAGATGGAAACGGCGACATCGTTCCCGACGCGTCCGGCGACAGCATGGTCGACTACGTTTCGCCGCCCGCGCCCAAGGGCTTCTTCGCCGAGGGGTTTGAGGGCTCTTTTCTGGATCTCGACGCCAGAACGATCACGCTGAACGGCGGCGACGTCACCTTGTCGGACGGGCAAGTGTCGACGACCTTTCGAGACGGCGAGACGATCGACCTCTTCGCCGACCTCACGATCGGCCAGCGCGCGGACCTGAAAGGCCAAGTGGTCAGCGACGCCTTCATTGGACAGGCCGAGGCCGTCGTCGCCTACAGCTCGACGTTGAGCGACACCGGCAAACTGGTCGCAGAGTTCTATGAGGACGGGGGCGGCACGGCGTTTCCGCCCGGAACTTGGATGACCTACGCGCAGTATGTGTCCGCGCGCGACGACAATGACACTGACGAAGATGCGCAGATGTTCATGACCATCGGCAACGCGGTCATGGACGCAGGCATCGCGACCTGGCAGGCGAAGATCGACGAAGACTATGCCCGACCAATTCGCGTGATCCGGGATCTCGGGTCGCTTGGCCTGATCGGCGAGGCGCTTGACGAAAACGGCGACGTCATAGAATTCGATGCGCAGGGCGACCCGATTTACTTCATTGAAGCGTTCGGCGGCTTCGACAGCCCGATCGATCCGGCCAATGGACTGGGTACGATGCTGATGCCGGCGACCGAGTTCGTCACCTTCCAGCGCCCCGGAGATTCTTCACCGCCCTTCGCAGAATACACCTCAGGCCACAGCGCGTTCAGCCGCGCCGGGGCCGAAGTGCTGCGTGCTTTTACGGGCAGCGACGCGTTTGGAGCGACGGTCGTCTTCGAACCGGGCTCCAGCCAATTCGAGATCGGCGTGCCAAACGAACGCGGCGAGATTGAGTTGAAGACCTTCGTCGAATCCGACGGCTTCAACGGCTCGCAGGATCTGAGTATCGAGGACCTCACCGCCTTTCTGATAGCGGGAACCTCTACGACCGACGCCTGGAACGATCTGGGGGTCTCCGCCGCGGACCAAGCGGGTATTTCTCGATTGTTTGGCGGCATTCACTTTCAAGACGGCGACATCAATGGCCGCGAGCTTGGCGCAGAGGTGGGGCTGCAAGCCTATGACCTCGCACTGAAGTTCATCAACGGCGTCGCGACGGATGTTGATCGACCTTTCAATGATCCGATCGACTTCGTCTGAGCAGCCGCCGCGCCCCACAACCCGACCGGTTCGAGCGGGTGACGTCGCGACTTCGCCACTCGCCCCAATCTGGTCCTTCCAGATGCGGTTCGCCCGAGGTGACGCCAGATCGGGATGGAAAACCAAGTGAAGGGCGCCTATCCGAGTGGGATCTTATGATCTGGTCAGACCAAAATGCGCCAACGCCTGCTCGGCGATCAGCGGACCACCGGACTCTTGAACGAAATGACCCCCTTCGGCGATCTCCAAAGGGTCCGGGCATCCCCGGATCACGGTGCGCATGAAATTCATGACGTCTGGCCCCAGCATCTTGTCTCGCATGCCGATGGCCATGAAGCTCTCGCCCTCCCACTCTTCTGACCAGAACTTCGCCGCGCGCTGCGAGGTCGCCACCCCAGGGGCATTCATTGTCGTGGCGATCAGCTTGGGGAACATGCGGACGCCGGCTTTATAGCTTTGATCCGGGAAAGGCGCGGCGTAGGCGGCCGCCTCTGCGACGGTGATGACGGGTTCGTTCTTTTGCATCACGAACTCCACCGGAACGTCAGGGTTCGAGACGATGTCCGCTTTCCATTCCTCGAAAGCGGGGCTGTTCACCGGGCCCGTCATCAAGCCGGTGTTCATGATCAAGAGGCGTTTGAAACGGTCGGGCATCTCCATCGGCAGGGTCAACCCCAGCACTCCGCCCCAGTCCTGGCAGACCAGCGTGATGTTCCGCAGGTCCATATGCCGAAGGAAGGCCAGCATGTACTCACGATGGAAGTCGAAGGAGTAGACGCCATCGTCGACGGGCTTGTCCGAGCGGCCGAAGCCCAACCAGTCCGGGGCGATCACACGAACACCTGCGCCGGCAAAGACCGGGATCATCTTTCGATAAACGTAGCTCCAACTCGGCTCGCCATGCAGACAGAGAAACACCTCGTCTGACGCTGGATCCCCCTCATCCAGGTAGTGACCCCTCAGCCCCTCGTACCCGGGCAGAGTGTCGACGTAGTGCGGGAGAAAGCCGAAGCCGGGCAGGTTTTGGAACCGGTCGTCTGGGGTGCGGAGCGTGTTGATCATCTTGGGTCAGCCTGTGTTTTAGGTCACATGACCTAAATTGATTAGGTCGCTTGACCAACCCTGTCAACCGCCTATCCTGCGACGACCCCTCCGACCACCCCACCGACGCGAAAGGAAAATGATGGCGAGCGGTGCGGCGACGCTTTCAGAAAAAGAACTCAGGATCCTCGACTGCGCGCTGGATCTGCTCAAGGAGACGGGCGACGCCGGCTTGACGATGCGCAAGGTCGCCGAACGAGCGGGGATGCGGCTGAGCAATGTTCAGTACTATTTCAAGTCCCGCGACGATGTGCTGAAGGTGATGGCGACGCGGTACTTCGAGCTTTGCACCGAAGAGATCCGACTGTTGACGCAGGACACCGCCGGCTCAACGCTGCGAGAGAGGGTGCGCCTCTTGATCCTGACCGGTCTGCGGCACGGCGAAGAACTGTCGGACATGTGCCGCATCTTCAGGGAGCTTTGGGCGATTTCCTCGCGCAATGACGCCATCCGCGACCACATGGCCGACTACTATCGGTCGTTTTCATCGCTGATTGAGGACTTCGTCTTGGCGGAGGCCGCCGACCATGGTTCGCGCGGCAAGATCGCCAGCCTTCTCGTGCCTTTTTTCGAAGGCTACTCGGTGACGGCGTCGGCGTTGCCGCTGTCGTCCGAGGATGTTGCCGACATGCTGTCCCATCTCACGGTTTCGGTGGCGGCCAGCTCCAAGCAGGCGGCTCGTTGAAACCCTGATTGCAGAAACAGCCGAGCCCTGTTTCGACCCTTCTCATTTGTGGGTTGCGGCGCGCGCCATGACGACATCTGATGAGGCGTCAGTCTCACCGCGCCCAAAGGCCCAGCGCAACGACGCACACGCATGCCCTGGCGGCGCAATTGCTTGGATCACGATGCTCAGCTGTCGACGCGTCCATAAACCAACGCGCAACGGATGTGTTCTGGCGGCGATGCTGGGCGTTTTCGCTTCAAACGCGACGGCCCAAAACGCGACCCAAAACGCGCCGCAAGAGTGGCTTCGGTTGGCGACTGACCGTCTCTGTTCTTTGACCGAACTTGACGGTCTCACAGCGCAAACACGCGTTCCCGGGGCATGGCTGTTGTCAGAGGAACGCCGTCCCCCCAGCGGACCAGCCGCGCGAGTACGCATTCGGCTGGCCCTGCCCGGAGGAGACGAACTCGTCATCGAACGACGGCAGAGCGGCGCGCGCCTACGGCAGTTCATGGTCGAACATCATCTCGTCGAAGATGACGCCGCAATCCCGAACATGCAGTCGGTCGCGGATGGCGGTTGCGTGATCAGGTCTGGCCGACGCCTTCGCCGCGATGATGAAGTCGAACTCCGTCTCGAGCAGCTCGACGGCGATCTCAAGACGGTGCGTTGGACTGAAACGCTTCAGACGCGTTGGCTCGATGGCGTGGACCCCGGAGGGCCTCGGGTCGCTTTCGTCGATTCCGGCCTCGCGTACGATTTGCCGATCTACAAGGATAGGCTTGCACGCGATGCGGCCGGTCGGCCTTTTGGCTATGACTACTGGGATCTCGATCCATGGCCCTATGACGGCGACGTCTCGCGCGGAGCGTTCTTCCCAATCCGGCATGGATCGGCGGTCGCTTCCGTTTTCGCGATGGAAACGGCCAACGCTGCGCTGATCCCGTATCGCTATCCACGACCTGACATGAACCGTATGGGCGATCTGGTCGCCAACGCCGTTGCAGCGGGCGCCAAAGTAATCGCCATGCCGTTGGGCAGTCGACGGATCGAGGATTGGCGGAGTTTCGAGCGCGCGATGCGAGAGCATGACGTCCTCGCCATCGTCTCGGCTGGAAACGATGGTCGCGATCTCGATACAGCGCCGATTTGGCCCGCCGCTCTGGCGCTCGACAACATGATTGTGGTGACGTCGTCGGACGGGTTCGGCCGCCTGGCGGAAGGCTCGAACTGGGGCGCATCCGTCGTCGATTTGATGCTGCCCGCTGAAAACCGACCTATCGTCGATTTCCGCGGCGCAAACGCGACCGCGTCGGGTTCGAGCTACGCCGTCCCGAGACTGGCGGCGCTCGCGGCGCGTCTTTTGGCCGAGGATCCAACACTTGGTTCGGCGGACCTGAAACAACGGATATTCGCCAGGGCGACGCCTTCGCCGTTCGAACGCGATGGGGTCGTGAGGATCGGCTGGATCGCGGATCCGACGCGCGATTGACCTTCAACGGCGGGGCGGAGCCGGCGGCGCGTTATCGATGAAACGGCGCGCAGCTTCAGCCTGACGCGGGTCTGCCGCGGCAAGCCGCGCGTACGCCTCCTCGGCCAGTTCCGGCTCATCGCCCCAAATGCCCGCCTGGATTGCAAAACGTAAAAGCGTCGCGTCGTCTGGCGCCGCCTGCATGAGCCAACGCGCATGCATCGTCATCTCTGGAAACCGACCGCCAAGCTGCATCGAAACCAACAGTGAGATCCGCGCGTTGATCGAGTTCGGCGTCTGATCGACAGCAGCCTGATGAAGCGCGATCGCCGCTTCTATCGCGCCGGCCTGGGCGAGGGATCGTCCGGCCTCAAGCAAGAGCCCCTGGTTCTTGGCGGCGAGACACGGCTCGGAGATCACTTCCGCAAGCGGCTTGTCCGTTCTTCTTGGGTCGGTTCCATCAAGCGCTGCGGCGCACTGCGCCAACGCCTCTCCCAAGGCTTCTTGGGTCGCGCTCGCCATCGGATCCTTTTGCGATGCGATCGCTTCGCGCACGTCCTCAATCGGAATAGCCTCGTACCGCCGGTCGCCGCCGCCGACCGCAATGCCGGCGAGCGCGCCCGTCGCGTCCACCAAGGCGCCGCCGCTGACGCCCGGCTGCATCAGCGAAGCCACATGAAGCCTGGCCAGAGCAGCGCCTTCGGCTGGCGGCAGCAAAAGGCCGCCTGGGTCGAAGACGCGGACCTCTTGCCGAGCGACATCCGCGCCCACCGCGAAGAATGCGTCCTGGTTTGTGAGCTCGACCGCACGTTCGAGCGAAAACACGATCCCGTCCACCGGCAACCCGTCTACGCGGAGCAGCGCAAGATCGCCCTCATAAGCGGTCGGCACCACCGTGGCTCCCCGTGGTCCAGCCGGCGTGTAGACGACGGCGTCAGCGCGATTTCCAACGACATGGCGATTGGTGACAAGCAGGTCTGAACCGATGCGCGTCGCGCTGGCGATGGGGTCAAAGCTCGAGATCGGAAACACCCCTTGGCGCGCCCGGCAGACCGGTTCAGGGTGTGGGCAGTCCGTCGCCTCGACCGGCGTCCCAGAGACTGCTTCGCCGGTTTGCTGCGCTTCTGAGAGCGCGTCCAGGGCGAGGGCGAGTTCTCGCTCTTGGCCGTTGCGCTCAAGGACGACTGCGATCGATCCGTCTGCGGGGCGAGCAACCGCGATCGCCGACAGGACGTCCCGCGGTTTTCGCACGTCGCGTTCGCCGATGCGCGTGATCAGATCGCCCGGCTCGACGCCCGCCAGGGCGGCTGGGCGGTCGGGCTCGATCTCTGCGACGACGGCGCCGGCCCGCTTCGCCAGCTGCTCTCGATCCGGTCGCTCCAAACGCCATCCCGGCGATGGGTAAACGACGCCTCCGCTTTCAAGGAGCGCCTCGCCGACCCGCAAAAGAAGATCGCTGGAAACCGCGAAGTTCACCCCGATGTTGGTTTCGCCGCTGGACGCGAAAATCGCCGACATCATCCCCACCAGGCGCCCGTCCGCATCAACCAGCGCGCCCCCGGAAACGCCCGGATTGGCCGCCGCGTCGGTTTGGACGAAATCCTCAACAGGGTTGAACCCGGCTTCGCTGACGTTCAAGGCGGAGACGACGCCGCAGGAAACCGACAGGCCAAGACCATAAGCATTCCCGAGCGCGCAGACCGGCGCGGCCAGCGTCACCTCCGCCGCGACCTCGAGGATGGGCAGATGTGCTTCGATCCGAAGCAAAGCGATGTCGCTGGGCGCGTCATGGGCGATCAGCTTGGCTGCGACCACGCGACCGTCCGGCAACCTGACGTCGATGCTGTCCGCAGGCTCGACGACATGCCACGCAGTGGCGACGACATCGCCTTCAAGTATGACGACGCCGCTGCCTTCCGGCGCGACGCCCGGTCTGGCCCCCGCCCCTCCCTGAGCGTGCCCGGGCCAGACCGGCAGAACCGAAACGACGGACTGCGCCGCATCCGTCGGCGAGGCTCGGAGCGACGTGGGAGCCGCAGCGACGATCGCGCACGCGACGCACAAAGCCAGACAAAGCGTTCCGCGCAGGGTCATGCACTTTGTTCCTCTTTTCACAGCATCCGCCGAGACTTCTGACCTGGAAGGATACTCCCCTTCGACGGCGAGGCGAGAACTCTCTCTTTATCGCTTTCATCATGGCGAGATCGGCCCGCCGACTTATTGCTGACGGATCGACGCCTCTGGCGCTCTTGCTCAGTCCGTTGCGTGCGCGGTTCGCAGCGATCGAACCGGCGACCGGAAGTAGGCGGAACGAGGCGTGTCCTCGGCGTCGAATGCGCGGACGACGCTGGGAAGCGCCTCCAACCGCTCCAGCAAGCCGCTCAAATGCGGCAGGCTGGAGATTGCTTCCGGCTCCAGCGGCGCATGACGCGGGGCGATCAGCGACCATCGCGCGCATCCGCCGAGATAGAAATCGCACATGCTGAGATCGCCGCCGAGCAACCAAGGCCCGCCACGTTGCGCGATCGCCAAATCGAGCAACGTGAAATGGGCGCGCATGCGCGCATGCACAGCCGGCCGAGCGGCCTCGGCCAGATCTTCGCCGACATATCGGGCCGTGTAGTACTGGAGCTGCGCATCCGCATGGAGCGTGTTCGACAGAAAGTACAGGCGTTGGCAGAAAGCAGCCCGCGCGGTCAGGTCCGCCGTCGACGGGGCCAGACGCCCGCTCCAGTCGGCGAGAAAGTGGAGGATCGCGCCCGTCTCGGAGATCGTTGCGCCGGAAACCTCGTCGGCGAGAACCGGCACCAGACCACGCGGATTGAGGCGCAGAAACTCAGGGCTCTGCTGTGCGCCCGCGCGCATGTCGACGATCTCGTCACGATAGGGCGCGCCCAGTTCCTCCAGCGCCATGCGCACGACATGGCTCGCGCAGTCAGGATAAGAATAAAGGATAAAGCTCATGCGCTGACCTCCCGAGCCGCGTTTCCTGTGTTGGAGCGCGTTCCGTCGAACACGTCCCCGGCGAAGTCCCGTTGCCAAGCGCCAAACCGCTCGGCCTCCTTGAGGAGCCATTGGGTAAAGGCCTTGCCCGGCCCAGTTGGCGTTCTCCGCGTCAGGAGGAAGTAGTCTTGCGTTTCGAGCCGTGGACCGCGCACCGGAACAAGCGTCCCCGATCGCAGCTCCTGCTCCGCGATCACGTCGTCGCCGACCGCTGTTCCCAGACCCAGTCGCGCCGCTTCGATCGGAAGGTCGCAGCGCGTGAGCGTCAAGCCCGGCGCCGCGTCGGGGTAGTCGAGACCGGCCTCGGCGTAGACCAGGCGCCACCAGTGGTCATTGGACTCGTGGATCAGGCCGGACCGGGACGCTTGCGAGAGCTCCGTCACGCCGAGCTCGGCTGCTGCGACCAGAATGGTCTTGGGGGACACAAGCCGGATGCGCTTGAGCCCCGAATAGTTCGCATATCCCCAAACGATGGCGAGTTCGGCCTGAGACGGGATCGTCCGAGGCGGGTCGTGATGGGCGCGAACCGTCAATGAGACCCCGAGTTCTTTGAAACTTGGATCTCTTAAGCGCGGCAACAGCCATTGCCGCAAGAAGGTCGCCTCCACTGTGAGAACGACCCGCGGTTGTCTGGCGCTGGTTTCCGCTTCTTCCGTCGCCAGGCAACGAAACCCGTCAGACACGCGCTGGGCATATTGAGCCCCGACCGTCGTCAGCGACACCGCCCGGTGCATGCGATCGAACAAGCTGACCCCCAGCTCCTCCTCCAGACGCGCAACGCTTCTGCTGATGGCCGCAGGCGTCAGATGCAGTTCGTCCGCCGCCGCCTTGAAGCTGCCAAGGCGGGCGGCGGCCTCGAAAGCGCGCAAGGCCGTCAAGTTGGGAACGTTCATTCAGAAAACTCAGAGTTACTCAAAAAAGAACTTTCCTTGTTTGAGTACATTTCTTGTCACGGCGTATCAAGGGTTTGAAAGGATGTCTCGTGCCCCTCACCCACTTGTATTTCGTCGCTTCGGCCTTCTTTTTGGCCCTTGGGTCCGTGCTGGCGAAGTCACTGCTGTCCAGGTCGGACGCGGTGATCGACCCCTTGCCGTTTCTGACGCTGCAGCTGCTCGGCGGACTTGCATTCCTCGCCTTGGTCAACCTGTGGAACGTCCGCGCGAGAGAACCGCTGCCCGACCTCGCACGGCCTTTTCTCGCAGGTGTCGTCCTCGGCGTTGGATCTCTGGGAACCATCATGGCGCTGGCCTTGATATCGGCGAGCGAGGCGTCGGTCATTTTCGCAACCCAACCTGTGGTGATCATCGCGCTCGCCTGGGGTCTTTTGGGGGAACGCGTCTCCCCTGCGGTGCTCGCCCTTTCCGTGATCGCCTTCCTCGGCGTCGCGAGCATCGTCATGGGCGGATCTGAACCCGATGCGGTCGGACGGCGCGCCGGCATCGCCTTCGCGGCGGCGTCCACGATCTGCGCGGCGGTCTACGTGGTCTGGATGCGCGACCTCAGCGCGAAGGCGGATGTTCTCTCCGCCCTGATCGTCGTTCAGATCGCAGCCTGGTTCGTGGCTGCCGCGGCATGGGGCGGCGGCGCAGCGCTCGAACTCGCAGAGACCCGGGTCGGGTCCGTGGCCGTCGCCGGGTCCGCGGTTGCGACCGGCGCGATTTACTACGGCTTGGCGTTCTATGTGTACTTGATCGGATTGCGGAGCACAGAAGCCTCAACTGCCGGAATGTATCTCAACCTGGTGCCTGTCTTTGCAATCGCTCTGGCGAGCGCCGCACTGGCCGAGAGGCTGAACACGGCTCAATGGATCGGCGCCGTTGTGGTCGTTGGCGCAGTCACCGGCATTTCCATGCTATCCGCTCGCTCAGCCCGCCGGCGCATCAACAGAGGATGACCGGCGGTCGTGTTCCCGCACTTCGCGGCAGGCGCACAGACCGGTTCCACCCATCAACGGAGCACCTCTCGCAGCACGAAGACCAGAGGCTGACGTTTGATCAAAGATCTGATCTTGGTGATCAACGCCCAAGACGCAAATCCGCTACTCCGACGATGGCTTTGGGTCCTCATCGTAAATGACGAGATGGCCAAGTTCGCGCGCGGCCGCGCGCAGGCGATCCAGATGGGCCATGGCGTCCGCAACCCGCAACCGCTGTGTCGGAGCATGGAACGAAAGCGTCACCAGCAGCCTGCCCTGATCGTCCAGAACAGGCACAGCGAGAGCGATCATCCCGTCCATGAATTCCTCGGCGTCGATCGCGTAGCCGCGATCTCGCGTGCGGGCGATCTCCTCGCGCAGCGCCTTGCGATCCGTGATCGTCGAGGATGTGCGCGCCTCCAACTTCGCAGCGCCAAGGTAGCGATTCAGGTGCGATGGATTGAGCGACGCCAGATACATCTTACCGCTGGCGGTGCAGTAGAACGGCACATTCGTTCCAATCGGCAGCTGGATGCGCAGCGGCCACTTCGTCTCAACCCGATCGAGATAGACCATGGCCTCCCGGTCGGGGAGCGCGATGTTGCAGGTTTCGCCGATCTCCTCCGCCAACGCGGACAGCACAGCGACGCGCGCCATTCGAACCCTCAGCGATGTGAGCACATTCGCCGAAAACAGCCGCAGCCGCCGCCCAGCTGTGTAAGAGCGCCCATCAAGCTCGCGCTGCAAAAACCCCTCGGCCTCCAGCGTAGCGAAAAGCCGGTGGATCGTCGGCTTCGGCAGTTTCAGCTGCTCGTTCACATCCGTCGGCGTAACAGGGCTTCCCGCCTGAGCCACAGCCTCCAGCACCAGAAGAAGTCGAAGGTTCGGCGGGATAGTCTCCGACGCGCGTTCGACATCCGCGCCATCCATGCGTCGCTCTCCCTTCTCCTAACGGTCTGGGAGGAGCATTGTGGCCAGGACCGGGTTGAACGCAACGATGAACCAGACCAAGAGCAGTGCGACCAAATAGGCCGTCGAAAACTTCAGCAGCCGGAAATATGGCACGCCCGTGACCCCGCTGGCGACGTAGAGGTTCAGCCCATAGGGCGGCGTGATGAAGCCAATCGACGCGCCGACGAGGAAGATCACGGCGAAATGAACCGGATCGACGCCGACCGAGTGCGCGATCGGCGCGAGAATCGGCGCGAGGATAATCGTCACCGGCAAGCTCTCCAGGATCATGCCCGAGACGAAAACGATCGCCATCGCGGTCAGCAAAACCGGCGTGTAGCCGCCCATGCTGGTCACGAAATTGCCGATCACCTCCTGCGCGCCCAAGAGCGACAGGATCTGCTGCATCACAACCGAGATCGCGATCAGCGGCGCCAGAATTCCAGTGATCTGGGCGGAACGCATCGTCACAGAGGGGATCTCGGTGACCTTAAAGCCCTCCACAACGAGCATCTCCTTGAAGCTCTTATCGTCGGTCGGCCGGTGCTGATCGGGCGACCCCATCATCCGGAACAGCGGCAGAGAGACCAGGCCGACGATCAGGCAGAACCCCACGGTCACGCCAGCGGCCTCGGTCGGTGAAAACTTGCCGGTGTAAATCCCCCAGAGCACAAGGCCGATGGCGAAGAAGCCAAGCCAAGCGCCGATCGCCGTCTTCACGACGCGTCCCAGTCGCAGCGCGATGAGATGTCCCCAGCCATAACGCCAGCAGATCAGAAAACAGGCCAACTGCATCGCGATCACCATCATCCCACCGGGAATGATGCCCGCCACGAACAGGTCCGAGATCGGCAGGTTCATCAGGAAGCCGTAGACGATGAAGATGATCGACGGCGGGATGATGATGCCGACGGTTCCGCCCGCCGCGGCCGTCGCCGCCGAGAAGCGCTCGTCATAGCCGCCCTTGACCATCTCCGGATGCAGCATGGAGCCGATCGTGGCGGTCGTCGCGGAGTTCGAGCCCGAGATCGCGGCGAAGAGGCCGCAGGCGCCCAGGCTCGCCATGGCGAGGCCGCCCCTCACCCATCCCAGACACGAATAGGCGAAATCCGATAATCGTCGGGCGATGCCTGACTTGTTGATCAGGTCCCCGGTGAGGATGAAAAGCGGCATCGCCAAGAGCGCAAAGCCGTCGGTGAACACGTCAGAAAGCGCCGCGCCCATGTTGTCCAGCGTGAGGTCGATGACGAAACTGCAGCCGATCACCCAGTAGGCGATGACCAGCAGCACCGGCACGCCCAGCATGAAAAGCACTGTGACGGAGATCGAGATCAGCGTGATCCAGTCGGCGTCGCTCATGGTCAGCCCTCCTATTCGCCGCCGCCGATGACGGCTTGGCTGATCATTTGTTCGTCGGATCGGAACCTTCGGATGTCGTCGAGGTAGTTTTCGATCACCCGCGCCGCCATCAGCAGGAAAGCCAACGGCACGGTGACGAGAAACCACCACTGCAGAACGTCGTCGGTTCCCAGCAGGATCTGGAAGTTCGCCGCGGAGTTCGCCGTCAGGCGCGCGCTCGTCACGATGACGATCACGCAGAACCCCAGCCACAACAACGCGTCAAGCGACAGACAGAGGAACTGCCCGCCGCGCGGCATGTTCATGCGGAACTCGCTGAAGGCCAGGTGCGTGCGCAGCTTCACGTTGTAGGCGCAGCCGAACCAGGTCATCACGAGGAACAGGAACGGCGGCAGCGTCGTCGACCAAGGCGCCTGCTCGTTCAGGACGAAGCGACGGAACACTTCGACGAAGATAATCGCCGCGATGATCAGATAGCTCGCAACCATCACGGAGCGTTCGAGGTTGCGCTCGATGATCGGCACGTAGCGATAGATGAGATGAACGGCAAAACCGCCGACGATCGTAAAGACGAGGCCGGCGACATACGCGCCTGGCGTGCGCAGAGCCTCGCGGATCTCCCACGCGTCATTGGTGAAAAGGGACGCGAACACGCCCCACGCCTCGGCGAGCATTGAAGACATACCGATTTTTCCTCCCCGTGCCCGGCGTCTGTCGGCCGGGTCTTGGGCCTCGACCGAGTCCTGATCTTCGATCCGGAACCGATCTTGATGTGAACCCGTTCGGCGGCGCCCCGCCGAACGGTTAGGATGTCACACTGCGATCAACCGCGCCACCAACGACGCGGCTCGACATTCTCGGCCAACGTGTCGGCTGGGATCTCGCGAGCGACCTTGTGCACGATGTCGTACGTGTCGATGCCGCCGGCCCACTTGTTCAGGCGCTCGCGCCAATCGGACCAGGGTTCCGGGTTGAACTCCGGCGAGCACATCTCTTCGGCCATCTTGATCTGATCGTCGCCGAGGAATGCGCAGCGCACGCCGTTCTCAGCGAAGATCGTGTTCGGCAGCTGCGGATCCGAGAAGCCGACCGTGTTCACCAGCGAGGCCTCGTTGGCGGACTGGACGTGCACTTGGGCCAGATACGCCGACTCCATCACCGCGTCCTGCAAGGCGCCGTCCAGCGCGTCGAACGCTTTTGTCGACATCGAAGTGTGCTCGGTGCCGCAGAAGAACTTCAGGTCGATCGACTGCGAGACGACCGGCGACATGTTCGCGTAGGCCACCGCCGACGCCCAGGTCTCCTGGAAGAAGGACGGCAAGCCGCTCCGTGAGTCCAAGAACGTCAAGTTCTCCTCGGAGGGCGTGGACCGAACTCTTACAC
>ERZ1740059.66-NODE-66-length-51263-cov-8.706511_pt1 | contig 51263 bp, 44 predicted proteins | sample MGYA00581744_ERZ1740059 | MGnify/ENA primary metagenome ERZ1740059 (study PRJEB43018, sample SAMN04849738) | marine metagenome | isolation source: floating plastic debris | place: Pacific Ocean | collected 2008-08-28 | study: EMG produced TPA metagenomics assembly... | reverse complement strand
CAAACTACTCCATAATTAAAAAGCTGCGTTGGCGACAAGTGTTTTGAGTTCTGACAGACCCACCCTGCTAATCATTGACGGTCACTCCCTGGCGTTTCGCTCCTACTACGCCCACGCCAAAAGTCGTGACGGGGGGCTGCGCACCTCCAAGGGCATTCCCACCAGCGTTTGCTTTGGCTTTCTCAAGTCCATGAGCGACATGATGGTGATCGAAAAACCCGACTATGCAGCGATCGCGTTTGATCTTGCCCAACCCACCTTTCGCCACGAAGCGGCAGACTCTTACAAAGAAGGCCGCCCTGAGCAACCAGAGGACTTTACGGAAGATGTCGAGAATCTAAAGGAGCTGCTGGCAGGATTTAAGCTACCCATTCTGACAGCACCCGGGTTTGAAGCAGATGATGTGATCGGTACCTTGGCGATTAAGGCCGAGCAGGAAGGCTATGCCGTCAGAATTCTCAGCGGTGACCAGGACCTGTTTCAGCTGATTGATGATAACGAGCACATCAAGGTGCTGCATCTAGGCAGCACCTTTGGACGCACCAATGGATTGGCCAAGGAATATGGCATTCAAGAAGTTGAAGAAAAGCTAGGCATCAAACCCAACCAGGTGATTGATTACAAAGCTCTGTGTGGTGACACTTCAGATAATATTCCCGGCGTCAAAGGCATCGGTAAAAAAACAGCCGTCAAGCTGCTGGCAGAGCACGCAAACCTGGAAGGCGTTTATGCAGCCGTGCCCGAGATGAAAGGAGCGGTCAAGAAAAAACTGGAGACTGGCAAAGATGATGCGGACAAGTCTAAATATTTAGCCACTATTGTCACTGATGTGGAGCTGGATGTGGAGCTGGTTGATTGCAAACTGGAAGGCTTTGATGAGGGTGAAGTGATTCCTCTGCTAAAGCATCTAGAATTTCAGCACTTTATTAATCGTCTGAATAAGCTGCAAGTTGCCTTTGGTGGGGAGGCCTCAGAAAATCCCAAAACTCAAGCGTCGAGCTCGGTTGAGGATGAGGAAACCTCCTTTTTTACAGCTGAGGAAACGGATGACGCCAGTGCGGTAGAGGAGGTAGCCATTCAACCTCTGGTGATCACGACCGCCCAGGAACTACAGACATTAGTCGCCACATTAAAGACCCACACCGACAAGGCAACACCCGTGGCATGGGATACGGAAACCACCTCCATTGAACCGATGGATGCAGACTTGGTGGGTATCGGCTGCTGCTGGGGCGATGGTCTAAAAGATTTGGCCTATATTCCGGTGGGCCATGTAGAGGGAGAACAGCTGCCCCTTGGGGATGTCTTAGGTGCGCTCAAGCCTATTTTGGAAAGTGCCGATTATCCAAAGTCGTTGCAAAATGCTAAGTATGACCGGGCTGTATTAAAGCATCAGGGCATTGAGCTGGCTGGGGTGGTGTTTGACACGATGCTGGCCAGCTATGTGCTCAATCCTGAAAACAGCCATAATCTGACGGATCTATCGCTGCGTTATTTGAATCTGGCGGCCCAGAGCTACAGCGACCTGGTGCCTAAGGGTAAAACCATTGCGGATATTGCCATTGATCAGGTGGCGGTTTATTGCGGTGGGGATGTGCATACGACTTATCGGTTGGTGCCGATTTTGCAAGGTGAGCTGAGTCAGGTGGATGCGATCGCAACGCTCTTCCGGGATATCGAAGTCCCCCTTGAAGCTGTACTAGAAGATATGGAAGCCAACGGCATCCGCATTGACGACCCCTATCTAAAACAATTTTCCGAACAGCTCGAAGCCGATCTCTACGAACTGCAAATCAAAGCCTACGACTATGCCGGAGAAGAATTTAACCTCAGCTCCCCCAAACAACTGAGCGTTTTATTGTTTGAAACCCTAGGGCTAAATAAAAAGAAAACTCGCAAAACCAAAACCGGCTACTCCACCGATGCCTCCACCCTAGAAAAACTCCAGGGTGATCACCCGGTGGTGGACTGTATCGTCAGCCATCGCACCCTATCTAAGCTGAAATCAACCTACGTAGATGCCTTGCCTAAGCTGGTCCGGGCCGACACTGGCAGAGTGCACACCGACTTTAATCAGGCCGTCACCGCTACGGGGCGACTGTCATCATCGAACCCCAACCTACAAAATATCCCTGTCCGCACAGCCTTTAGCCGTCAAATTCGTCAGGCGTTTTTACCCCAAGACGGCTGGCTGCTCGCGGCTGCCGACTACTCCCAAATTGAGCTGAGGATTCTTACCCACCTCAGCGGTGAATCCGTACTGGTGGATGCCTATCGGAATGGGGACGACGTCCATAGTCTGACGGCTCAGCTATTGCTGGATAAAGAGGACATCACATCCGACGAACGTCGCATGGGTAAAATCATCAACTTTGGCGTTATCTATGGCATGGGTGCCGTGCGGTTTGCCCGCGAAATGGGCGTCAGCCGCACTGAGGCTAAATCATTTATCGATAAATTTAACGAGCGCTACTCGCGGGTGTTCGAATATTTGCAACAAATGCAGCGTGAGGCTATCGCCCATGGCTATGTGGAAACAATTTTGGGACGACGGCGCTATTTCAACTTTTCCAGCAATAGTTTGAAACCGTTAAAAGGGAAATCTCCAGACGACATTGATCTGGATAATCTTAGACCTGGTGGCTACGATGCAGGCCAGCTGAGAGCAGCCGCAAATGCACCGATTCAGGGTTCCAGCGCTGACATCATCAAAATTGCGATGATTCAACTCCACGAGGTATTGAAGGATTACCAGGCCAGACTATTACTACAGGTCCACGATGAATTAATCTTTGAAATTCCACCCGATGAATGGCCGGAACTACAGGAAAAGATCGCAACCACCATGGAATCCGTAGTCAAGTTATCGGTACCTTTAAAGGTCGAAATCAATGCCGGGGAAAATTGGATGGATGCTAAATGAACGCGATATTCAACCGATGAAACGTACAGATCACTTGTACGGTACTTAGTTTTTCAATATCAGACTTGTCTGCTCGATCAAATAACCATCAAATAGGAAATCCTCTTCTGACAATGGGTTCAGCTATCAATGGCCTTTATCAGCAGGTTACAATCAAATAAACCTTATGCCCAATAAGGCACATATTTTTTATGCCTGCGTGATTGGTTATCGGGATCGCTAGGCTTAATTAAGCCAGCCTCTACAGTTTCACCAATAATGCGAGAAGCCTTGGCAGAGTTCTTACTTGCGATATTCAAGCGCTCACGCAGGGTAGCATTCATCATTGGAGCACGGGAAACATACTTAAGGCATGCATGCTGGTAACACGCTCGTATACGATCGGTCTTTTCCATGGATTGTAGTTTTTGGTGACCATAAAGCGTCGCTGTCATAGCCTGACTTGTCACAGTGAAATCAGGCGGGGGTAATTGATAAAGCTCGACTTGAAAGATCACCTTATCAATACCACTACCCCGTTCCTCACAGATATTCATTCGGCGCATCAGAGCCGCAAGAGACTCATTACGAGAACGTGGAGGTTCATCCAGCATACGCAAGGTATCAATTAAGGGCTGCCCTGGATTGGTAATTTCAATACGATCATCAAAAATTTCCACCATTGGTCCAGCACCTGTAATCGTAAAATCCTGATGTATTAAGGCATTCGCTACAAGTTCTCGAATAGCAAGATCTGGATACATACGTACCTGCTGACGCAAAGCTTGCCCTATCTCTTCATTTTCAGGTAGAAGAGCATTGATGTAGCTAATTGCTCCCTCAAAACCAATGGCATATCCTTTTGAACCAGGACCTTCACGTTTAGTTTTTATGCGATTTTTGCCATCGTACTGAATTACTCGTAGGCCTTTGCGTGAAAGACGTTCAAATTGACCTAAGTTTCTAGCAAATAGAATTGCCCCTAAATTTGTAATAGACAAACCATCTAGCGATTCTTTAATAAGAGAATCAGATTTTAATTTCTCTAAAATCCCACTTTTGTCAGATGGTAGAGGCTGGCCAGTCATTTCAAAGTAGTTGGGATAGTCCAGTAGTCCTATGACTTCATCACTATCAAGACCCGATTTAGCAATATCTTGCTCAAAACGGCTTGAATTAAAAATTTGCCAGAGTTCACGTTCTTTTTCAGGATAGTCCTTAAGTTTTTTCTTGAGACTACCAATACGAATGAATTCAGTCCCCCGGAACTTTATCGGAGTATGTAATGTAGCTGGAATCTCCATGAGAACAATGTTTTTACCAGCAATATCGCAAGTATAAAAACGAATATTGACCCTGGGTTCCGAAAGCCTAACAAGCCAATGCTCAAGTTCTTCGTTGCCTTGTTTTGCCTTTTCAGGCATGAAGGTAGTCCCTACAGCTTCATGGGTTTGATCGTTGATTCCCCAAACCATATAGCCATAGGGTTCGCCTCTCAAGCGAGCAGAGTTTGATAAAGCAGAAATATATTCACCAATATCTTCTGGAATAGCTCGATTTTCTTTAAATTCAACCCACTCTTTTTCAACAGAGAGATGCTGTAAACCTGATATTAGCCTTTTCAACTGAACGTTATTCATCAGGTGACCTCCCAGTAGGAGTTCAATATCGTAGATAGAGTTTGACTCTACACGCACAGATACAGCTCAAAGGCATTGAATATTTAGCCAATCAACTACTTAAGTCCAACTAAATACAACCCTAATTCAACTTCAACACTGCCATAAAGGCTTCTTGGGGCACATCCACCGTGCCGATCGCTTTCAGGCGTTTCTTACCTTTGGCTTGTTTCTTCAAAAGCTTTTTCTTACGGGAAATGTCACCGCCGTAGCACTTAGACAATACGTCTTTGCGCAGTGCAGGAATGCTGGCACTGGCGATAATTCGGCTACCAATAGCCGCCTGGATGGGAATCTTAAACTGATGTCTAGGAATCAGCTCCTTAAGCTTTTCTGCCAGAGCTTTACCCACGTAGTAGGCCTGATCGCGATGCACAATCGCTGCTAGCGGATCTACCTTGTCGCCATTAATCATCACGTCTAACTTCACAAGATAGTTAACGCGATATTCAATCAGCTGATATTCCATACTGGCGTAGCCACGAGACCGAGATTTCATTTGGTCAAAGAAATCGGTAACCACTTCTGCTAAGGGCAGCTCATAGATTAGCGTTGTGCGCCCTTCGGTCAGGTACTTCATATCTTTGAAATCGCCCCGCCGGGTTTGGCACAGATCCATTAACGTGCCGACAAATTCTTCGGGGGTGAAAATTTCTACTTTGACGTAGGGCTCCTCAATTTTTTCCCGCGCTTGGGGCTCTGGTAGTTCGCAAGGGTTATCAATGCTGAGCACGTCGCCATCAATGGTGGTCACTCGATAGACGACTGATGGTGCTGTGGTAATCAGGTCCAGGTTGTATTCTCGCTCCAGACGTTCCTGGACGATTTCCATGTGCAACAGCCCTAAAAAGCCGCAGCGAAAACCAAACCCCATGGCGCTGGAGGTTTCGGGCTCATACTGTAGAGCCGCATCACTAAGGGTTAACTTTTCTAGGGCATCGCGCAGGTCTTCGTAGCGATCAGAATCGGTGGGGAAAAGGCCGCAGAACACCATGGGATTAGCCTCTACATAACCTGGCAAGGGCTCTTCAGCTTTCTTTTTGACCAGCGTAATGGTGTCGCCAACTCGGGCATCAGCCACCGCTTTAATCGAGGCAGAAATATAACCTACTTCCCCAGCGTGGAGTTCATCGACTTCGACTTGATGGGGAGAGAGCACACCTAGCTCGTCGATTTCGTATTCTTTGCCAGAGGCCATCAGGCGGATGCGATCGCGACGGCTAAGGGTGCCATCAATGATTCGAAAATAAACAATGACACCCCGGTAGCTATCGTAATAGCTGTCGAAAATCAGAGCGCGTAATGGTTGCTCGGTGGTGTTTTCTGGTTCAGGGACAGTTTCGACAATGGACTCTAGAATTTCGTCAATGCCAATGCCTGCTTTCGCCGACGCCAAAATGGCATTGCTACAGTCCAGACCGATGATGTCTTCGATTTCTTTCTTAACTCGCTCAGGGTCAGCTCCCGGTAAATCTACTTTGTTGAGAACGGGAATAATTTCAAGATCATTTTCTAGCGCCAGATAGACATTGGCCAAGGTTTGCGCTTCTACACCCTGGGAAGCATCTACCACCAGCAGTGCGCCTTCGCAGGCGGCTAAAGCACGGGACACTTCGTAGGAAAAATCAACGTGCCCTGGCGTATCAATCAGATTCAATACGTACTTCTCATCGTCCTGCGCCGTATAGTTCATGCGGGCGGCCTGCAGTTTGATGGTAATTCCCCGTTCTCTCTCTAGGTCCATCGTGTCGAGCACCTGAGCCTTCATGTCTCGCTCGCTAATGGTTTTGGTTTCCTGTAGCAACCGGTCGGCCAAGGTTGACTTTCCATGATCGATATGGGCAATGATCGAAAAATTGCGAATACGTGATACAGCTACGTCGGTCATGGAAACAGAATGCTCAGAGGAAAGAATACAGAAGCGCTTTGCTTATCTTAATGCGTTGTCTCAATACTTTGCTTATCCTTGAAATTAATCAGGATGCATCTTGAGGGACTTCTTTTAACCAATTTGAGCCTGTAACTTAAATTTTTAGCAAGCAAAACCATCTACTGCCACGCGCCATGCCGATAAGGTTTCGAGAAAGGGATGACCGTTGCTTAATCCCATGACAAGATAAAAGATATCCAAACCGTCTTACCAACGGACGATCTAGTGTGTCTAGATACAAAGCTAACAGCATTGATTAACCTTGTGACCAGAGAATCTGGGGGGCTGTCATACTGCTGACGAGCAAGATTGGTATAGATGTTGCTGATCTAGACAGGGCAATCTCGTAAGCATTGTAAAGATAGGGCCCATAATTTCTTCCGGATTATGCGATCGCAAGTGACAGCTGACTCAGAACCTATGGTCGTTCCAGCCACAGTTGATAATTCGTCCCTCGAAGTCATTCACGATCCTGATGGCCAAATTGTGTCTATCCGGTGGCCCCAAACGCTACAAGAAAATCCTGATCGATACTTACACAAACCCATCAGTCAGCTATTTGGCCCAGTTGCGATTGCCCCCTATCTTGAGCGCGTCGCCCAGGTTTTAGCCGATGGTCAACCCCAGCAGTTTCAATGTGTTGTCCGCTGCGGTCCCCATCCCGTCGGTCTGGACTTTCTCCTTAGCAGCATCGAATCCCCCGATCAGCCTGGCCACACATTTCTCAAAGGACAGGGCTCCATTCTCACCGTTGCTGACAGTGCCAAGATGCCTCAGCAACTCAGCACCATGGGTATCGTTGCGGACCCACCAGCCAGTGCCCAGGCCAGCCTCCTGACCAACATATCCAACTACCATGGCGTTCTCACCAACATCGCCTCCAATATTCGTAAAACCCTCGAACTCAAAACGATTTGGCAACAAACCGTTGACGGCTTGGGAAATCTGTTAGACCTACACCGCTGCTTGGTCTGTGACTACTCAGTCGCCATGCAAACCTTAGATGTGGTCGCTGAATTTCACCAGCCTCAGCTGGATCCCTGTTTGGGGCAAACCTTTGAACTCGCCAACAAATCAGATTTTCGGTGCACCATCAACACCCTTAAACCAGTCCTGTCAGATTTTGAACGGGAAGATAATGATTTTGGGCCATACACCGTTTTGACAGTCGCCACCTGCTATCGCGATGAGCCCAACAGTGTGCTGCTGTTACAGATGTCGCCAGAGCGGCCCTGGCACCCGCTAGAGATTGACCTGGTTAATGAACTGACGGACCAGGTCGGTACCGCCATCGCCCATGCCAAACTCTTTGAAGCCAGTCGCACCCTGGCCGATGACCTACAGCGGGTCAACGAGAAGTTAATTGAAAAAAATGATGAGCTCGAAGAAGCCAGACGCTATGCCGAAGAAGCATCTCGGCTCAAAAGTGAATTTTTAGCCAATACATCCCACGAGCTCCGAACCCCCCTCAACGGGATGATTGGCTTCCTGCGGCTGGTGCTAGACGGCATGGCCGATGACCCAGAAGAGCAGGAAGAGTTTATCGAAGAAGCCCACAAATCGGCCCTCCATCTGCTTAATCTAATTAACGATGTCTTGGACATCGCCAAGATTGAAGCGGGCAAGATGGAAATTGATTTGACCGCCATCAGCCTCCAGGAATTGTTTTCTGATGTGGAAAACTTTACCCGACCCCAGGCAGAACAGCGGGGGCTATATTTCGATATGAAAATGCCTGCTACCTTAGATGAAATTAAGCTGTATGGCAATTATCAACGGATTTTACAGGTCCTACTCAACCTGATTGGCAATGCCATCAAATTTACACCCGAAGGGGGAGTGACCATTAGTGCCGAGGTTAAACCCCAGAGTGTTCGCTTTCAAGGGCGTGTGTGGCCAGGCCATATCAAAATTAGCGTCGAAGACACAGGCATTGGTGTCTCTTTGGAAAAGCAAAACCGGCTCTTCCAAACCTTTAGTCAGGTGGATGGTGAGCGCACTCGACAATATGGTGGCACCGGCTTGGGCTTAGCCATTTCCCAACGTCTGATTGAGGCCATGGGCGGTAAAGTGCAATTTATTAGTATGGGCGAAGGCTTGGGGTCTACGGTTACCTTCACCATCGTTCTCTACCAAGAGCCTGTCATTGTGGCCGAGACAGAAGGCAAACAATCGGCGTAGGGGCCCAGCATCAAAGGTACTTGGGACGTTCTTGCTGGGCGATGTTGAGTGCTTGCTCGAGTTCATCCCACTGGTTTGTGTTGATGAGGTCGATCAGCGTATCTAGCTGGTAGCGATATTGCTGTAGCGCCTCTAGCAGAGCTGGACGGTTGTACTGGGCCATCATGGTGCCCAATTCAGGATTGCCACCGCCCACCCGACTGGTGTCGCAAAAACCACTGCTCGCTAGCTGCTGAGCCAGGGTTTTGACCTGGCTGTCTGACTCATTTAAACAGGTGTGCAGCAAGCTGGCACTCACCATAACCGGTAGATGAGAAATAGCCGCCACTGCCCGATCGTGAGCGCTGGGTGTGGCGGTATAAACCTGGGAGCCGAGTTGGGTTGCGATCGCAACCACTTGATCAACAGCCACTGAGCGAGTCGTATCAATCGGTGTCACGACATAAGGGCGCTGGCGAAATAACCCCAGCTCAGAGGCCGCCAGCCCCGACTTTGACTTGCCCGCCATCGGGTGCCCCCCTACAAAATTAGGCCACAGCGCCGTCGCTGCCGCCACAATCTCCCCTTTCACTGAGCCCACATCCGTCACAACGGTCGACGCTGGTACAATCTCCGCCAGCTGCCTCACCGTTGGCACAATCGTCGCCATCGGCGTGCAGATAAACACCACATCTACCTCAGCCATCAGGGACAAATCACAGGTTGCCTGGGTCACCACGCCTTGTTCAATAGCCGCCGCAACAGTAGCGGGTCGACGCGCCACACCGTAAACCCTATGGCCCAGCTGTCGTAAATCTAAACCCAAACAACCGCCAATCAGTCCTAAACCAACGATGCCAACGGTAAGCGTTGGCTGTGGGGTCAAGGCATCGGTGGAGGACATTGGCATGGTGAAAAATGATAGCAATAACGCTGACAAATCAGGGTGAAAACGCTGACAGCCTGATGTCGGCCCATTAGCAATGAACAAAACACCCCAGGGGAGTATGTCACAATGAGACACACAACTTAGTTATTTCTTAGTTATTTGGCGATGGAGAGTCACAGCGAACGTGATTGAGGCAGAGGTTCACCAGCTACTCCGAAAATTTTTACGTCAGCAGGGTCATACCCAATGGCCCCACCACTTAACCATGGCACGGCTGGTGGCCAGAGCCCTGCGGCTAGGACGTAGTGCCCTGCTCCAGACGGGTAGCACCGCCGCCTATCGAGGACGCTATCGCCTCAGCTATCTTATGCCTGCCCTCGTGTGGCCAGGCCCCATTGTGTTGGTGGTTCCCGACACAATTCATCAACAGTTGGTACAGGACGAAATCCCAACGTTACTCCAAACCCTACCCACCATCAAATCGATTCAAATCGGCGATCGCTGGCCCAGTGAAACCTTTCAAGGCATTTTAATCACCACACCCAGCGCCTGGTTATCCGCTCAGCTCAGCTCCACCGACCCCGGGCATCAATCACAGCGTGGGGTACCTGCGTTTCCACCCAATATCGTTACCCTCATCGACGGCATTGACCCCCTCATAGATTGGGCTAGAACCCAGCTGACCTGCAGTCTTGATGATGCGGATTGGCACCAATTGGGGCTAGCGTATCCCGCCCAGCAAGGGGTCATTCGGGATCTACGCGTCAAGCTCACCCATCTGGCGTTTCAGCATCCAGCGAACCCCTACAGCTGCTATCTGGCCAACACGGAGGAATACGCGTTACTCACTGAGTTATACAACCGGCTATCGGCGACTCCCCTGGGGCTAGCGACATTACCCCCGGCCTGGCAACAGTTTCACCAACAGCTAGAACGTGCCAATGGGATGGCCTGGCTGCAGCTGAACCGGGACTCAGGCCAGCTCGCCTTGCAATGTGCGCCGGTTAACCTAGCTGAGATGATGGCTCCGATCTGGCAACGACAGCCCGTGGTTTTGATTGGAGCAGCGGTGGATGAAGAAAAACGGGCTGATAGCTATCGCCAACGGTTGGGATTAGACGATCTCACCTGCCTCAAGTTCACCCCCGATCGCCAACATGATGGCATCCAGCTTTATACCCCCGACCAGCTGCCCATGCCCAACAGCAGTCGATTCCCTAATGCGATCCTGCAAGAAATTCGTCATTTACTCCAGCTACCAGAAACTCGCACCCAACCAACCATAATTCTAGTGGGGGATACTCCCCTCAAAGCGCAAATTGGCTCAATTTTGGCGGCGGAATATGGGTCACGGGTACAGGTTGAAAAAACCGAACTAGAGCAAAATAGCATCCTAGTTACCGACTGGGACTTTTGGCAGGACTATCGACTTCGCTGCCCGTCTCCAGGGTTATTGATCATCACTACACTGCCCATTCCATCCTTAGAAAACCCTTTAGTGGCAGGCCAGGTGGCTTATTACAAGCGATTACGTCAGGATTGGTTTCGCTTATTTCTATTGCCGACGGCACTACAAACGCTGCAACTTGCGATCGCACCCATCAGTGCTCAGCAAGGTAAAGTTGCCCTGCTCGACAACCGCGTCAACCATCGCAGCTATGGACGCATCATTCTAAAAACCCTCAACCCCATTGCCCAAAGTACCTACCTCGACCCCAACTGGTTAGCATCCGTAAACCAGACGCTATAATCGAGTCCAATAGAGTATAAGAAACCACCATGGGAGAAGCTAAGCGACGACAGTCAAAGCTAGGTGAAAACTACGGGGAACCCGAACGCATTTTCCCTTGGCTCCCCATCACTAAGCAGCAATCAGAAGCCTTCGTCACCTGGAGCAGCCGCGGCGCCTGGGCCGGCATTGTCGCCATGATCGTCTTATGGTTGACAGTCAGGTTTATAGGCCCTTTGTTTGGCTGGTGGACCCTGGCTCAGTAGAGCATCGGCTCAGGCCATACTCAAAACAGTCAATTTTTTCATTAAAGTTAGTCAAACCGTTACAAAGAAGACCTTCTGCCTAGACAGATAGGCTTAAGGTAGCTATGGTGTGGCTAATGTCATAGTTTTATGACTGCCCTACTGGCAGTCATCCTTTAAAACCAGTTAATACATAGACGCAGCTTAACCTTACAGGCTTACACCGCGATAAAGGTGTTTCGCACATACCGTATGTCTCCCGTAGACAGATTGGGTAACTTGAATACAGCAGGCCGTCAGCGTTAGCTCACCATAATCGCAGTAAGAGTTACTCCCATTATTAACAATCGTCATAGGTCCCACCATCAATGGGCAATCGGTTGTATCGGCAAAATAAATTTATTTCTGCCTGATGGGTTTAACCCAGATTGAAAGTTAAGGAGAGCTAATAGAATAGTTTATAAAAAATATTAAGCAAAAATTAAGATTCAACATTACAATGTGACCGGTGGGAAGGAGAACGTAAATGTTTGTTCGACTTGCAGAGCAGCACCGCCAATTCGTAAAAGATTTGGTCCTAAATCTAAAGGCGTTAGCAATTGTCCTCGAAAATCAAGGATATCTAGCGTCATGTTACACCTGCGGTGATCAGCTCAACAGTGCTTCATTTATGGTCAGCTTAGGCAATGACCATCTGATCCGTTTTTTGGTTTCAGATTACGGTATCACATGGACAGAAATGCGAGATGACCGAGAGCTGATGAAACTAGAAGGTGCCGAAGCGATTAATCAGCTTCAGGAACTGGCTAATCTAGTGAAGTATCGCATTCAGCCGGTTGAGTATCAGGTTGCCTATCGTTCAGCCTAGACTTAGGTATAGGTCAATTCAATATTGACTTGTGCTTAGCTTGCTAGTAAAAAATATCAGGTGGCTTATCCTACAATCGGCAGTCACTTAAGTTGTCATTGGATGAAAAAAGCCCCCTTTGGTTGAAGCCGCATCACTAAGCTGGGAACACAAGTACGTAAAAGCCAATTCGGTAAAGCTTCACTATGTTACTCAGGGTAGTGGCAAGCTCTTGATCCTGCTCCACGGGTTATTTGAGTTTTGGTATTCTTGGCGTCATCAGCTACCTTACCTATCTCGAGAATTTAAGGTGGTCGTCCCCGATTTACGCGGTTATAACGACTCCGATAAACCCCGTAACGGCTACGACTTAGATACGCTGAGCTCTGATATTTCGGCTCTAATTCATACCCTGGGCTATGAGAAAGCCCATGTTGTTGGTCACGACTGGGGTGGTGCCATTGCCTGGCACCTGGCCCGTAGCTTCCCAAATAAGGTAGATAAACTAGCCATACTCAGTACCCCCCAACGTTGGCAAACCGTCCTGACCCAAGGCATTTCCCAGAGCTGGGGACATTTGCAACGCAACTGGCACGTATTAGCGCTGCAAACACCAGGGATACCCCAATGGCTAATCAAAGAAAACTTATCTTCTTTATTAACCTATCTTTTTCAACAGCAGGTTGTTAGAAAAAGTGCCTTTACCCAGGCAAATACAGACTTATACCAGGCAGCACTTCAAAAACCGGGTGTTATACCTGCTTTACTACAGCATGCTCGCCATTGCTTAAGCTTGAATGACTGGATCAATAGCTGGTTTAGTCCATCACGACTGTCTAATAATCCTATCGAATCACCCACGTTAATCATGTGGGGTGAAGACGATAATTTAGTACCGGCAACTGGACTTTTTTCTCCAGATTCATCACGTCAAAATATTACTAGTCGGTCCATTGCTGACTGCGGTCACTGGATTCAGCAAGAAGCTCCTAACAGCGTTAATCGAGAACTTCTAACTTTTTTAAGCTAGCTATATGTTTGAATGGAGTCTAACCAACCTACTCATATAAGGTAGGTTGGTTAGACTCCATTTTTTCATCTGATATGGAAAAAGAAAAAATACGGATGTCTTGGGGGCTTATATCCGGAAGATTAGCCATTTTTTCACAGTTTTTCCGGGCAAGCTCAAGGTTTTGTAGAAATACTGTGGCATATCCCTTATCACTTAATTTTTAACGAATACTGTACCTGGAAATTCGCTTTTTGAATCCATATAGTCAACCCGTTAATAGGGTTGAAACTTAACGTTCTTTCTGAACACTTTTATGGCTTATCCAAACAACCTAGCTGAGTATCGGATGATGCTGTCTGCTGAAAGTGAGACAGACAGCATGTCTAAGTTAGGTTTATTTCAGGCGTTCTCTAGACTCTATGAGCATGATCGTGAGCTCCTGGATGACATCCTTGCCATTGATACCAATGCTCAACTGCCGGTGGCTAACTATATACAAAGTATGGTTTGCGAGCAGCAAGTTTATATCGTCAGCAACCTCGTAACGGGTAAATCAAAACGTTTTTGCTCTACAGACAGTCTCTGGACGATTGGTCGCGATCCACGTCAGTCAGACATTGCTATCCCAGACAAACGCCTCTCTCGGTGTCACGCTGCGTTGCAGTACAGCCCTGCACAAGGATTTGTACTCTCCGATCTAGAAAGTACCAACGGCACTTACGTAAACGGGAACAAATAGCAAACGGTCTACGACCTCAGGGATGGCGATCGCATCCGCATTGGTAGCTCCCTCTTTTATTTCTTTAACTGTGGCGCAGACACGAGCCATGGAGATACATCCGCCAATGCCATCGACAGTACTGAAGGTGGTGGCAAAACTACCATCCATTAAGCCCACACCTCCCTGAGAGCACTGCTGCCAACAACAGCAATAGACGCCAAGGTAGACCATCCCATAACAAACGCCTAAGCTTTTGCTGCCTTTTTATCAGCTTTAGCCTTGCTAGCAGCTGTCCCTTTTTCAGCAGGAGCCTCATCGCTAGTGTCAGGCGGGGCAGCGGCTGTATCAATTTCTAAGACCTGGCGTAGCTGCTGATCAATCTCGGTGGTTACCTCTGGATTATCCACCAAGTAACGAATCGCATTATCACGACCCTGACTAATATTCTCGCCTTTATAGCTGTACCAGGCCCCCTTGCGGCTCAGAATATTATGCTCTTCTGCAAGGTCAACGATACAACCGAGGGTAGAAATACCTTCGCCAAAGATAATGTCGAATTCGGCAATCTTGAAAGGAGGTGCAATTTTATTCTTGGCTACTTTAACCTTGGCTCGAATACCAAACTGATCGTTTCCTTTCTTAAGCGTTTGAATACGGCGAATATCTAAACGTACCGAAGCGTAAAATTTGAGGGCATTTCCGCCGGTCGTTGTCTCAGGATTACCGTAGGTGACGCCGATCTTAAGACGCAGCTGGTTGAGGAAAATGACCGTACAGCCAGATTTACCGATATTACCTGTGATTTTCCGTAGGGCCTGACTCATCAGCCTGGCTTGAAGACCCACGTGAGTGTCACCCATTTCCCCTTCAATCTCAGCCCGAGGAACTAGAGCCGCGACGGAGTCAATCACCACCAAATCAATAGCGGATGAGCGGACAAGCTGGTCAACAATTTCTAAAGCAGCTTCCCCTGTATCTGGCTGGGATACTAGCAGATCATTAATATTGACACCGAGGGCTTCTGCATAGACCGGATCTAGAGCATGTTCAGCATCGACAAACGCGGCCACGCCACCCTCTTTTTGAGCTTCAGCAATAGCATGCAATGCCAGGGTGGTTTTACCAGAACTTTCTGGACCATAAATTTCGATAACCCGGCCCTTGGGCAACCCACCCCCCAGGGCTAAATCTAGGGTCAGCGCCCCCGTGGGAATGGTCTCAACCTTCATGCGCGTCGCATCCCCTAAGCGCATGATGGTGCCTTTACCAAAATTGCGCTCAATTTGACCGAGCACCATATCTAAGGCTTTTTTGCGCTCGTTGTTTTCGGTGGATGTTTTTGCCATGCTGCCTAAGTTTTTTTAGATAAGGGTTGCCGAGTTCAGCAATTATAAGCTCACAATGTGAAAGCGAATTGTACTGATGTGGGTCACATAATTGAGCCCAACATGCACATCATGCCCACGTTTGTGATTGTACCCAGAAAACATACAAATGTACTATTAAAATTCTCTTTAATTGTACAAATACTCCGGCCCTCTCTATGACAGCAGCGAACACATTAGACTTCAAGGCAGTGAGTGTAGCCGGTGTCACCGAATACATTCAGCTGCTGCTAGAAGGTGACGAACAGCTACGTAATATATGGGTGATCGGAGAGGTTTCTAGCGCTCGCCAGCACGGGAGTGGCTGCTTTTTTTCGCTGCAAGAAGCAGATGGATCGGCCACATTAAGTGCCGTAGTTTGGCGTAGTCAGCTGCCAAAGCTCAGTGTGATGCCAACCGTGGGTGAGCAGGTAGTGGTGCTGGGCCAGCTCAAGGTTTATCCAAAACGAGGTAGCTATCAGCTAACAACTTGGCAGGTCCTACCTGCGGGCGCAGGTCTGCAGGCGCTACGTTACCGTCAGTTGCGCAATCGATTAGCCAGTGAAGGGCTGTTAGATGACGCCAATAAGCGCCCTCTACCCACGTTTCCTAACTGTATCGCGGTGGTGACATCCCCTCAGGCCGCGGCTTGGGGGGACATTCAGCAGACTCTGACCCAACGGCATCCGGGGTTACGGGTGCTGCTATCACCGGCCATTGTTCAAGGGGAACAAGCACCCAGGTCTATTGTGAAGGCTATTGAGCGCGTCAGTGAGGATGGCCGAGCTGATGTATTGCTACTTGGCCGCGGCGGTGGCGCAACCGAGGATTTGGTATGTTTTGATGATGAGCGGGTCGTACGTGCGATCGCAACCTGTCCTATTCCTGTGATCACCGGCATTGGCCATGAACGGGATGAATCCCTCGCAGACCTGGTTGCAGACGCCTGTGCCCACACCCCCACCGCTGCCGCAGAACAAATCGTACCGGCCCTAAGCAACCTGCGTTACTTTCAAACACAGTTACTACAGCGTCTGGCCCAGGCTACAGGCACAAAGCTCTATCAAGAAAAAAACAATCTACAGCAGCTATATCTACGGCTACAGCGCTTAAAACCCGATAGCCAGCTAAAACAAGCACAGCAGGCACAGCACTGGCGCACACAACGTCTGCTCCAAGCCTTACAGCAACAGTTGCAAGCCAGACAGCATCAGCATCAGTTGCTCACCGAAAAGCTAGCTACCCTAGACCCGAATGCAGTCCTAAGGCGAGGCTATGCCCTAGTGAGAGAAGCGTCAGGCAACGTAGTCTCCCAAGCGAATACACTGTCTCCCGGCGACCACATTTCTGTCCGCCTCGGTCAGGGACATATCGAAGCAGAAGTCCTGAACATCACCCAAAAGAAGTCGTCGTAATATTCTTCAATACTATGCCTAGAGCCAAAAAATCTGCTGATAACTGGGACTATGAAGCCGCTGTTGAACAAGTGGAGGCCATCATCACCGATTTAGAAACCGGCGATCTGCCTCTGGCCAATATTTTTGAGCAATTTGAAAAAGCAGCCACTGAGCTGAAAAAATGCGACACCTTTTTACAAGCTAAGCAACAACAGGCCCAGCTACTGATTGAAACCCTGATGCCAGATGATGTTGAGTAGGTATATAGACATCTGCATTAGCGCAATGTTAGCCCTGGTAGGTACCTAGCAAGATTGTGAATGCGGTCCCTTTCCCATGAATGCTACTGACGGAAATAGACGCACCACAGTGGACCAATAGCTGCTGCACCAGGGTTAGCCCCAGACCGCTACCCTCAGACGTACTGCGATAAAACGAGTTAAAGACCTGTGGTAGAGCAGAAGGCACAATACCCTGCCCATCATCTTGAATCACTAGCGCCACTTTGCCATCGCGACGGTGATGGGCCGTCACCCAAATACGTCCATTATTTTTGGTAAATTGAATGCTATTGCTCAGCAGACTGATCAAGACCTGCTTGAGGTGAGCTTCTAATGCCAATACGGGTGGCAACTGATTGGACACCGTATAGGCCAATAAAATATCGCGCTCTGTGGCAAGGGGTTGATAGGTGCTGACGACACCAGGCACTAAATCTGACAGCTGAACTTTTTCTAGGGCAGTCGTCTGCGGCCCAAGCTGAAGCGCCAGTAACTCGAACACATTATTGATGAGGTGGCTTTGTCGATCGCAGGCCTGGCTAATCATGAGCAAATAACGCTCGCGCTGCTCTGGCTTAAGCTTAGGCGAACTAAGCAGGGTCAGGGCAGTCTTGATGGTGGTTATGGGGTTATTGAGCTCTTGGGCAGCGGTTTTGAGAAACAGAGGCGTGACCTCTGACGCAGATGAGCGCGTTGTCGACGTTATACCTCGATTGGACGAAGCTAACGCTGGTGACCTTGCCGTAGAAGCATCCATAGTGATTCCAAATGCGCCCAAGGCGGATTAGATTACGTATCTATGCCTCCTAGGGTAGTTAAGGCAAATGGGGGATAAATGAGTATTTTCACCTAACTTTCCGTACTAGCACGGAGCTGGGAATCACAGCCAAACCCCATGAATTAGGAAGCTAGACGTAGTTTGAGGGCGAGCTGAGACTGCTCACGATCGTCAAAATGAATCTTCTTAGTACCTAAAATTTGATAGTCTTCGTGGCCTTTACCTGCAATCAGCACCCCATCACCTGGCTGGGCAGAGAGAATGGCTTGCTGAATGGCGGCAGCGCGATCGCATATCACCTCATCCTCACCCAAGTCAGCCCCAATCCCAGCTACCACATCGGCTAAAATCGCCTGCGGGTCTTCAGTCCGTGGATTATCCGAGGTCACCACTATCCGATCAGCCAGCTCGTAGGCAATGCGTCCCATCTGGGGTCGCTTGGTGCGATCGCGATCGCCACCACAGCCAAATACACATACCAACTGCCCCGAAATAAATGGCCGCGCGGCCCGCAGCGCATTTTCCAAGCTGTCGGGGGTGTGGGCATAGTCCACAATCACACTGACATCTTGGCTGGCATTCACCTGCACCCGCTCCATTCGACCAGGCACACCGCTAAAGTCTCTCAAGGCAGAGGTGACAGCGTTAAGGGGTACCCCCAAATGCAACGCGGCCCCTGAGGCTGCCAATACATTCTCCAAATTAAATTTACCCACCAAAGGAGACGTAAAGGGCGCTGCCCCCATGGGGGTAACCAAGGTGCCGACCATTCCGGTGGCGCTGTAGCTGACGTCAGTGGTATGTAAATCAGCCGTGGTGTCAGTAATGTGATAAGTCCAAACGTTCTCAGGACTGAGCCGGTCCACCAGCTTTTGCCCATAGGGATCTTTACTGTTAATGATGGCCCGACCCTTTAGATAATCGGGACTAAACAGTAGGGCCTTAGCCTCAAAGTAATCCTCTAGATTTTTGTGATAATCCAGATGGTCCTGGGTGAGGTTGGTAAATACCGCCACATCAAACGGGCAGCCCCAAACTCGCTTTTGAGCTAGGGCATGGGAGCTAACTTCCATAATGGCGTGCTGACAATCTGCAGCAACCACCTTAGCCAGCTCACGTTGTAAATCAACGGGGAATGGCGTGGTATAAACCGCCGTTTCTTGATGTCCTGGCCAACGCGTGTAGAGAGTGCCGAGTAACCCAGTGGGTCTATCAGCTGCATTCAGTAAATATTCAATGATGTGGGTAGTGGTGGTATTGCCATTGGTACCGGTAACCCCCACGAGGTTTAATGCCCTGCCAGGATAGCTATAGAAAGCGGCAGCAATTTCACCACAGGCCGTAGCAATATCCTGAATGGGAATGAGCAACGTAGAACTGTCTGTGGCTGGCTGTTTGCGTAAAGCACTGGGGGAAATAATGGCTGCGATCGCACCTTTCTCCAGGGCACTTGGCCAAAACTCCCCACCGTCTACACGGGTGCCCGGCATACCAATAAACAAGTTGCCTGGCTGACAAGCCTTGGAATTAGTACACAGTCCGGTAACCGATTGATCGAGAAGCGGATGGTCAATAGCAGGCATCAACCCAACAGGGAGCTGTGCCAATAAGTCACGCAGCGTCATACAGTCCTCACCCAAATGTTTGCCATTATGCCGTCTCAAAGGGGCCTAGATAGGTTTGCAACATTTTCTCTAACTGCCGCAGCGGGGCCCTTGGTGACAAGCGAGGCAATGGCTGTTCCTTTTCGAGTTCATCCGTTTCAGGATAGTGAATCAAACGGCACAGCACCGGGATTTCATATTGATACTCCGCAAACCAAGCAGGATTTTGGGTAATGTCCCGAGATTCGATCTCAATGGGCAAATGCTCCAATTGCGCCAGTTTTTCCTCTAGACCTTCGCAGAGGTGGCAACCTGGTTTTGTGTAAAAAATGAGCTTTTTCATACCTGCCATTGTCCTACGCTAGGAGGGAAAAATTTGATCATTACGGTTAACGCCTCTAGAAAGGATCGGATTAATCTACTTTTCCCCGGTGGGTTATGAGGGATTATTGCGATAGGATATTCCAGTGATCGTTTATGGGCTAAAACCCCACTCACACCTATGGTTTCTTGTGTCGACGCACAGTCACGTAACCTGATTCAGTCCGCTAAACAGCTTAAGTTTGACCCCAGCAACCTCGATCTACCCGAGCTGAACCGCCGATTTGAAACAGCCACTCCCCAGGAAATTTTGGCTTGGGCCATAGCCACCGTTCCAAACTTGGCCCAGATGACCTCCTTTAGCATGGGGGCTGTCACCCACATGCTTTACCACGAGCTTCAGGCATCTATCCCTGTCATTTTCTTGGATACTCTACACCTATTTCCAGAGACTTTGCAGACAGCAGATAAGGCAAAACTCGTTTACAACCTAGACCTCCACACCTACCGAGCCGCCGCCAGCTATGACGACTTTGTCACCTGTTATGGAGACAACCTTTGGGAACGCGACGTGGATCGTTTTCATCACGTAACCAAGGTAGAACCGATGCAACGCGCGCTAGAGGAGCTATCGGTGCAGGCATGGATCACTGGCCGCCGTCGCGACCAGTCAACTACTCGACAGGCGATGCCAATTTTGGAACTTGACAACGATGGACGCCTAAAAATCAATCCTCTGGCCAATTGGACCCATAAGGATCTATGGCGCTATACCTTTGCCAACGGTGTTTTATATAACCCGCTGCACGATCAAGGTTATACCAGCATTGGCGATCGCCCCCTGACCACCCAAGTCAAAGTAGGTGAAGACGAGCGCGCTGGGCGCTGGAGGGGAAGCGTCAAAACCGAATGTGGCATCCATGGATAAGACAACCGGCAAAACGTATGGACACTATTGACAAATAATTCTTTATAGATTCCGAAATTTTTAAGGGCAGGCTTGATTTGTTAAGTGACAGCCAACACTATATTTGGTCAAAACCAGACCAAATACTCAGGGGCTAACATTTACTTAGCAATGGCACAGGCTCATGGAATCCTTGAATGACTCAACCGCACAGCTATGGCGCAGCGTATCCGTAGGTGGTAGCGGCGGCAGATTTTTTTCAGACATTAGCTGGCCACCCCAGGCGAGCGATCGGCTTCTGGCTCAGAAGGCCACACCGGTCGAGGTCCGAATCCGGGTAGGGCGCAATGTCGACCAGGTTCAAATGCGGTGGGAATCCGGCGAATTATCAACCCACGGCGGCGATGGCTCAACCCTAGAGTCATTTGTTCTAGATAAAAACGAATATATTACCAATGTTTTGCTGACGGCCCCTGGTGGTCGCTATGTCGGCTCCATCGAGATTCTTACTAGCCAAAATCGCAGTGTGATTTTTGGAAGACCTGCTGGCAGAGTGACTGATTTACAGGTGCCACCCAACCATCAGGTGATTGGCTTTTATGGTTCCAGCGGTCGCTGGATCGACAAACTCGGTGTAATTGCTGTGCCCGTCGTGGGTCAAACCACCCCTGGTCGTCCGACCCCGCCTAAACCGGAACGTCCTTCCGACGGGTTGCTAGGGGCGATTCCCCGCGCCGGCATTGAATTAATCAAGGAATTTGAGGGATTTGCTGAGCCCCTAGCGGATGGTCGCGCGAAAGCCTATGCCGACCCACTCCGAGGATGGGAGGTGCCCACTATTGGCTATGGCACCACTCGCTACCCTGACGGAGTCCAGGTAAAACAAGGCGACATTATCAACAAAACCCAGGCTGAAGACTATCTAATTGACCATGTGGATAAATCTTGCCGCAAATCAATGGAGAAGATTCCCACCTGGAGCCGCATGAATAATAACCAGCGAGGGGCAATCTACAGCTTTGCCTATAATCTGGGCTCAGGCTTTTATCGGGGCTATAACTTTGAGTCGATCACTCGGGTGTGTGATTCGCCTGAGCTTTGGAAAGACCATGGCTGGATAGCGGCTCAGTTTGTTAAGTATAGAAACCCAGGTACGTCAGTCGAAGAAGGATTACGCCGTCGTCGCTTGGCTGAAGCGGATTTATTCTGTCAGCCGGTGACCTCATCCACCCCCAATTGGGATGACGACCATGATGAGGCTAGTGAAGCGGGCGATCGCAAACCGGAAGATCGGCTGGAGCGCATTGAGCGCGATGTGGCTAGCAATAAAGCCGTTGGGGCTCAGCTCACCACGACTATGTCCTTTGACACGCTAATTACGCCCCACATCACCTATGGTGAATTTGCTCTGTATAACGAGGCGCGACGCTTTCGTCATAACTATCAGTGCAAAACAGCCTATGAAATCTGCCTTTTCCTAGAACGCTGCCGTGAGTATTTTGGCGGTAGTCCGCTGGTGATTACCTCCGGCTACCGTCCCCCTGAGGTCAATGCTAAAGTCGGTGGCGCTCGGCGCTCTGAGCATTTGTATGATGCTCCCGACACAGGCGCCGTAGATTTTTACATCAAGGGAGTGAGCGTTTACGAAGTGGAAGCCTGGTGCGACCAAACCTACCCTTACAGCATTGGCTATGGGGCCAAACGAGGGTTTGTCCATTTGGGCATGCGTCCTGGTAAACCTCGGGTTCGGTGGGTCTATTAAAGGCAGGCTTCTACGGGTAGGCTGGTAAAGCACAATAGCTAGATGGGCACACGGTGGATTTTTCGGCCTTGCCGACAACGGCATTTATTCGCCCTGATGGCGAAAATCGAGATGAAATCGCATCTCTTTTACACCAGGTAGTGGATCTATTGGTTGACGCCATGGCTCAGGCAGCGGCTCGCTCTCCGCTACCTGAGTCTTTGGTGTCGAAAACCTGGAGTCAGCTGCCCCAAGGATCAGTTGATGAGGACAGGCTTTTGGAAGAGTTGCGATCGCAACTCTTCCATTCCATGAATGCCGCCCATCCAGGCTACATCGGCCACATGGACTCCATCCCCACCACCATGTCTGTCATTGGAGATCTGCTGGTCGCTGCCCTCAACAACAATATGTTGAGCGTCGAAATGTCACCGCTCTTCTCACGGTTAGAAACCACCGTTTTACAACAGATCACCCAGCTATTTGGCCTGGGTCCCCAAGCTAACGGCGTCTTAGTCAGCGGTGGCAGTCTAGCCAATCTCCAAGCGCTACTTGTAGCCCGCAATATTGCATTTAATGCGCTAGACCATGGCATCCCCCAGGGAAAACAGCCCGTGTTTTTTGTCTCAGAAGTTGCCCATACATCCTTTAAAAAAGCCGCAATGGTCATGGGATTGGGAACCAAAGCAGCCATTCCAGTAGCAACCAACCACAATTCTCAAATTAACCTCGACGACCTCAAGACCCAGCTAACCACAGCCAAAAACCAGGGGCAGACTCCCTTTGCCATCGTCGCCACCGCTGGCACAACCGTCACGGGCAGCATTGATCCAATTGCCGAGATGGCTAATATTGCTAAAGCTCACCAGCTCTGGTTTCACGTCGATGCGGCCTATGGCGGAGCGGTTATGTTTTCCAACCACCATCGTCATCAGCTAGCAGGCATTGAGCAGGCTGACTCAGTCACTTTTAACCCACAGAAATGGTTATATGTGGCCAAAACCTGTGCCATGGTGATGTTCCGTCAGTTTGACCTGCTCCAGCACCAGTTCAGAGTTCTCGCCCCCTACATGAACGATCACGACGATTGGCCCAATCTGGGGGAACTCACCGTTCAAGGAACCCGGCATCCCGATATTCTCAAGCTTTGGTTATCGCTACAGCACATTGCAAAAAACGGCTACAGCGCCATCATCGATCACAACTATGCCCTGACCCAAACCTTTACGACTGCCGTCAAAGCCCGCTCTTTTCTCACGCTAGCCAGCGCCCCCCAAATGAACCTAGTGTGTTTTCGAGCAGAGCCCGCCGGACTACCCATAGAAGAGTGGGATAGCTGGAATCAAGGGTTACAGCAGTGGCTCTTAGAACAAGGCAACACCTTTCTTTCACTGCCGATATATCGAGGACAACGCTGGCTCAAGGCTGTCTTGCTCAATCCATTCACCACAGCTGAGCACATTCACACCCTATTTGCCCACATAGATTGCTATCACGCATCCCATCGAAGCTCTTAACCCTTGACGTCCCTGACTAGGACAAAGATACTGATAGCGACAGCTCACAACCACCCTCCTGAGCACAAGCACCCATGGTTAAGCTTCTTCATCTCTCCGATATCCACATGGGTAGTGGCTTTAGCCATGGACACATCAATCCGGTCACAGGTCTTAATTCCCGCTTAGAGGATTTTACGGCCACACTCAAACGCTGCATCGATCGTGCCCTCAGTGAACCCGTAGATCTGGTGCTATTTGGCGGTGATGCCTTTCCCGATGCCACCCCTTCACCCGTCATCCAACAGGCCTTTGCTCAACAGTTTCAGCGATTAGTTCAGGCCCAAATTCCCACAGTATTGCTCGTGGGCAATCACGATCAGCACTCCCAAGGCATGGGCGGAGCCAGCCTATGCATTTATCGCACCCTCGGGGTGCCCGACATTGTTGTGGGCGATAGTTTAACCACCCATCGCATCGAAACCAAAGCGGGCCCTGTCCAGGTGATTACCCTTCCCTGGCTCACCCATTCCACACTACTGACCCGTCCAGAAACCGAAGGTTTGTCCCTAGGCGAAGTCAATGAACTGATGCTCGACCGCTTACGCGTGGCCCTAGAAGGCGAGATCCGTCAGCTAGAGGCAGATATTCCCAGCATTCTCTTGGCCCACCTAATGACAGACACAGCCAGCTACGGGGCTGAGAAGTTTTTAGCCGTGGGCAAAGGGTTTACCGTTCCGATGGCCCTACTAGCTCGTCCTTGTTTTGACTATGTCGCCCTCGGCCACGTGCATAAACACCAAATCCTCTGCCAGAGCCCACTGGTGGTATATCCCGGCAGCATTGAACGGGTGGACTTTAGCGAAGAGAAAGAAGACAAAGGATTTATCCTAGCTGACGTTCAATCAGGCCATACATCAGTTAAGTTTTGTCCCCTACCCGTACGCGCCTTTAAAACCATTGAGGTAGATGTCTCTACCGCCGATTCACCCCATGCACAGTTAGAAACAGCCCTGACCCAAACCAATATCACCGATGCTGTGGTGCGCCTAGTCTACAAACTCAACCCAGCCCAAATTGAACAAATTGACCATGCCGCTTTACACCAAGTCCTGACCAAAGCCCATTCATATACCATCCATCCTGAACTGATTAGTCAACTCACTCGCCCTCGGCTACCTGAACTCACCGCCGACCATAGCCGCGACCCATTAAGTGCCCTACAAACCTATTTAGCTAATCGCGAAGACCTCGCTAAACTGAGCGACGATATGTTGCGGACAGCCCAGACGTTGCTCAACGATGAGGAGAGCAACCATGAACTAGAGACAGCCCTGGCCACAGACACTGCCAATGAAAAGCAAAACCAACAGCTGAGACTGTTGTAGGTCTTATAAAAGCTACTGCCACACTGTCACAGCTGAGATATCCCTTGCCCCAAACCCAGACAAACCCTGGTCAGAAAATCTAGATTCAGCGTATCCAGGGTATCGGTTGCGCGATGGTAATGTGGATTTCGTAAATCAGCCGTATCCGTCACCATAATTGCGTTGTAACCTTCATCCCAAAAAGGGGCATGGTCGCTGCGTCGAGTAGCCGGTAAGGGACGTCCGTAATTGACCATGGGTAAACAGGCACAGCCAACACCAGCCCCACTAAAAGCACGATTAAATCGCCACAGCATGGGTATCGTCTGCCAGTTACCAATCAGAGCAATAAAATCCCCCGTCTTGGGATAGATATATTCCATACCAGCCACCGGGTAGGTCTGACCAGGCGATGATTGGCTAGCACAGTACCCCAGCATTTCAAGCGATAGCATCAGGTGAACGGGCTCACCTTGAAGTGTCTGCACATAGGCACGGCTACCCACCAGACCATATTCTTCTAAGTCAAACGCCACTAATCGCACAGGCCGTCTTGATGGTTGCGCTGAGAACAGTCGCGCCAGCTCTAACAACACGGCTACCCCCGTGGCATTATCATCAGCACCAGGGCACCCAGGCACCGCATCATAATGAGCCCCGATCACTACAGGTGCCAATGCTTGCCGACCGGGAAGACTAAGACAGAGGTTGTAATGCTCCCGACCCCGATTACCAAAGGCCATGGGTACAACAGTCCCCCACTGCTCTAACTGTGACTGAATATAACGCTGAACATAATAATGCCCGTAGGTGGCTATGTAAGGGTCTCTCTCACGAATCAACTCCTCTAGATGCGAAACTAAACGGGTTTTGAGCGTGTCATTAGCCATATGAGCCTGCGGTGACAGTCATCAGGGTTTATAGATGAACGCTATCACTATCAAGTATTTTTTCTGGCCAAAAGATTATTTTTACTTATTAGCGATCTCAAAGTACAAACATCTTATTCCCCGGCAACGGCTTATACCTTCTAGTGTTTACCCATTAGATTTCACTAGCCCGAGTCTCTAAGCAGTTTAGGAACTGCTGACAGGACCTATCAATGCTTAGAACAGACTGTATACTTAGGAGATTGTGATTTTAGATACAACATCTGGGCCAGACACCAGCGTTATTTTCCTCTTCTGGCAGCAGCTACCATCAAAAGTTTTGAGATTACGATTTCAAAATTTGACTTGGAGTTGCTTTTTGACCAAAGTGTTCATCTGTCAGTTCATCTATGTTTGATGTACCGGTTCTGGAAGTAACCGTCTCCTCAGCTCCCACAGTTATTAACAGTGTGAGCAATACCAATCCACTATATTTATCCAAATCGACGATTTCTTTAGCTTTATTAAGCGCTTTAGCCGCACTGCCAACACCAGTCAGTGCCAGCCCAGATATAACAGCCGCAGATATAGAATCGACCGAACTCTCAAATCAGACCTTATTTTCTCAGAACTCTTTTCAGCTGCTAGAACCACTCGACCTAGCCGATGCAGCAGACTCCTTAGAGACGATTTTTTCTCTACCGTTGCAGCTCAATGCTCCGTCTGAGTCTTCGGATGCCAAGCCTTCGCTTGCCACATCCCCACCTGAAAATGCAATACCGCCCCTAAAGGCAACGGCATCAGATAGTGCTGATAAAGCAGCCGTTAGTAATTTACAACCTGTAGTTACAGATCTGGCTAAGCCCACTCCAGCTGGGTTAAGCGAGCATTTGAATCAATGTTTGGATGCACCTCCTGGGCATACTCAGGGCATTACAACGTTTCAAATTTTGCGCCAAGGTACGGTCATTGGTGAAGCGAGTGACATCAATAGTCCTGACAAAGCCGTAGAGTTTTTGCAAGCAATACTGCTGTCTGAAGAACTTATTCCCCATGAGATTACCCCCATTTTGGGCGGTGAACAGCCCGCCATTCGCTTAAGTAGCGAGGTACTAGTACAGGTGACGCATCAACCTGGGGCCGACAGCAATATTGCCTCTGGGCATCAACCTGAAATCAGCAGCGAGTGGGCCGCCATCACCTGGAGCGACCATTTACGCCAGGTGATGGGAGCTCCTCCTTTAGACGCTGGCGATGTTCAAGTCATGCTCAAGGGGTTTCAACCCTCTGATCAACAGCTCAATGGCCTTGCATCTTGGTATGGGCCCTATTTTCACGGACGTCTAACCGCCAATGGAGAAACGTTTGACCAAAACACTCTGACGGCTGCCCACAAATCCTTACCGTTTAATACGGTTCTACAGGTACGCAATCTAAAGAACAATCGCTCGGTCGTCGTCCGCATCAACGACCGAGGGCCTTATATCGGGAAACGATCTCTAGATTTATCTAAGGCCGCAGCTCAGTGTCTGGGCAGTGAAAAGCTAGGAGTAATTCCTTACGAGGCAGTGATTTTAGAACAGCCTTCGGAAGAGTTAGCAGCCAACTAAACCCATAAAACAACGCGTATCCCGCCAATCAATACCTCGACTGAAGGGACATGTTTATGACATGGGGTCAACTAACCAGCCTGTCCCCGATTACTGATTACCAGGTTGGGTCGACATACAGGTTAATCACATAGGGAGACTGGGTTTCGGGTACCGCAGAAATACATGCACAAATAGGATCCTCTTGCCCCTCAATTTCAACCTCACACGCATGACATGACCCCATCAGGCAGCCAGTGGGGATACTGACTCCCGCTCGCTCAGCCACTTGCAAAATGGGCTCTCCTGGGGCTGCCGACACCGTGACATTGTCAGGCAGAAAACGAACCTCAACACTCATAGAATGTCCGTTGATTTGAATTGACAAGAAACAGTCTTAATCCTATCGCAAGATTTCTCGAGGCAGGTGATTGACTCCCATAGTCATCGTCTGAGCTACCTCAGCAGATGCTTCTAAATAGAGACGTTTGGTATGCCACCATGCCTGCATTTCACGGGAAAATGTGTGGGTGTATAGGGTAATCACAATAGGCTGGGCGCGATACCCCTGGCCGACAATTTCAACACAGTAAGATGGGTGACGCTTAGTAGATAAATCAACGATAAATCGGCGGCCAATCCGTCGCCAGCTCGGTTCCTTACCCCGCCACTGCAGGCGACAACAGGGCCAAGGCAGCTGCTCGCGATCAAATAGTCGACAACAGGGCCCGCTAACACGATATGTCAAATGGGCACCAGGGCTTTGAAAAATATGCCCCGTAGGCCAGGGATGCTCACCGATGGGAGGCTGGGAGGATACTATCAACTGACTGAGCCCGAAAAAATAGGTTTAGACTGATGGCACAAATTACTGCACTAGAGAAATCGTGCCACAGCCCAGCCTATGATTTAGAACAGTAGTGTACGAAATTTTGTAGGAAAATTCTATGGCTGATACCATCACTCCAGCTGTTAGCGATCGCATCTGCAAACATATGAATGACGACCACGCTGACGCAGTACTACTCTACGCCCAGAAATTTGGCGATGCCATCGCCGCCACTGCTGCCACCATGAAAGCTATCGACACTGATGGCATGGACCTAGACGCCATCGTTGACGGTCAAAATACCATCGTACGTATCAGCTTTGAACGTCCCTTGGTTGACGCCAAGGACGCTCACCATGTGCTAGTCGACATGCTAAAGCAGGTAAAGCAGCCTAGCTAAAGCCAGCCATGAGTTTTGAGTCATCAGTAATGCTCAAGTTGGTGGGCACTCGTCCATTGGGCATGAACTACTCAAAACTCATACACATACCCACTTATCTATGGGGCATACGTGGGGAAACTACAGCTCTAAATCAGTCACCGGAACATTACAAGCCCGTCTGTAATCATTGCCACCCCAGTAGGTAGAACCACAGAGGTTGGCTCCCCTGAGGTCAATGTCGTGGACAAACGTGGATTCAAAATTCGTGCGCTGTAGCTGGGAGCCCACAAACTGAGTTTTATCAATGAATGCTTCAAAAAAATTGGCCTCCGTCATATCTGCACCGGAGAAATCACCATAGTTGAGCAGTGCGCCCGTCAAATCTGCTCCCACAAATTTAGCCGGAAACTCAATTAGTTCCCCCTGAGTATCAGTAATATCACTCACCAGAGTCAGCGCCCTGACATAAGACAAATTTGTCGAGCGCAGGTCAGCACCTGAGAGATTAGCGCCATCTAAAACGGCATAGAAAAAGTTGGCTTCTTCCAGGTTGGCACCTTCTAGATTGGCACCCGAGAGATCCAACCGTCGCAAATCTGCTTGCCGCAGGTCACAGCCTGGACATTCATTGGTCTCGATCAAACGTTTGAGGTCAGCATCATCCACAGCTTGAGCCGTAGATGCGTGGAGCAAGACTAGGGTAAATGCTGTGACGACTGGCAAAGCGACCGGACTGCCACCGCAGTGCCGTAACCACTGGGTTATTCCTTGAACCATGGGTTGCATCCTCTAACGGGTCTTCCAAAACACCTCTATCGTGTCAAATTCACCACGAAGGCGGCAAGCCCCTGCCCTCGATCACTCTAAAAAAAATAAAAGGGCGTGGCGAAGCCTCAGGGTGATTTTATTTACAAGATGTAGAGGTATGGAATTTCTAAGCGAACGGTGTATCCCCTTAACTCAGCAACGGTAATAGAAGTTTTGGCATAAAGAGTAGGCCCTAGGGTACAGATACTTAAGCCAACCCCTAAGGTATCTAAACTAACGCTTCCATCAAGAAAAATTACTGTACTGTCACATCCCTGGGTCTATTAAGCCATAGTCAATTCAGGTCCTGCTCTATAGTTCAATGCAAAAGAACAACACAATGAAACCACTACGCTTAGCAATTGCTGCCGCCACCGCAGCCACCCTGACGATGTTTGGCGCTACTACCCGCGTAGATGCCCAATCCTTTGACAACATAGAAGCCAATCAAGAGGACTTTGTCCTGGTAGCGGCTCCTGGTGGAGGTCTACTGGGTCGGCCAGAATTTATGATCATCGAACAAAAGACCGATGCTCAGCAATGTTGGGGCGAGGCAGGATCACAACCTACCCAGATTGAGCCACTGCTATTGAACTTTGACTTTAGTGGCATTTGCGGACGCAGCACCGACAGCAATGGTTACTCCATTCGCGCGGGTGATGGCGATGCGGGTAGTCGTTTCAACCTAGCCATTGACGAAGAAGAAGGTGAATATCTCCTAATTGCGACGCCCAGCACCTTCCCCACCAATCCCTATCGCAACTCTCCCCCGCTAACGCTGGGTCGGACCTTTGGTAAAGCTGAGAACGGCTTTACTAAAATTTTTCTCAACCCCGGTTGGCGTTTAACTCGTCGCTCCTTTGAAGGACGCACCCTGGGTCATCTTTATCTAACTAACGATGCAACGTTGGCTGCTCTGGTTGAAGCCGGCGGTGGTCCCATCGCCACTGAGCCACCGGTAACGCCTCCCACTACAGAACCACCCACCACAATTGCCTTTCGCGATGTCACCAACGATGTCTACGCAGCTCAGATTAGCCGAGCCGTAGAAATTGGCTTTATTGCAGGCTTTGAGGACGGGACTTTCAGACCCCGTACCGCCCTAACCCGTGAGCAGTTGGTGTCCATGGTGATTGAAGCATTAGATGCCCAAGATAATATTTCCATTGCACTACCCAGTGCGGTGACCAGTTCTCCCTTTACGGATGTTGCAAGCAATCGCTGGAGCGCGGCTAAGATTCAGTTTGCTAGTCAGAGCGGCATTGTCAGCGGTGACCCAGAAGGAACATTCCGCCCTGGGGATGAAGTGACTCGCGCTGAAATGATGGCGGTGCTACGTCGGGCAGCTGAATATCGCAAACGCGTTCTAGGGCAGGGCACAGCCTTAACACCGACACAGGCAGCTTTCACCTTCTCAGATACCGAAGGCCACTGGGCTGCTGATGTGATTTCTAATCTTTCAGGCTATTGCGGTATTGCTAGCCCGGTGAATGAGTCGGGTACGGCATTTATCCCCAATAGTGACGCTCTGCGTAACTATGCGGCCACCGCTGTTGTGCGTCTGGTAGATTGCGCTAGCTAGTCGAACAGTTCAAAACCATGGAGTTAGGGCGAGCAATTGCCAGCTAAAGCTCATTTAAATGAAAGAAGGGGGTTATTCCGATGGAATAACCCCCTTCTTTCATAGATCGTACCCATAGGGATTAAACTCATTTCCATTGATAGAAGACAACGTCCTAAAATTGACCGATACGTAATGTAGCGGTGCAACAGATTGGGCCAATACACTGATCGTTCTAACAGCTGCAAGCGCCATGCTGGGGTAAGGATATGCGAGTAGAACACCGATGACCGTTTCAAGAACTGTATGTATTGGGTTTTTGACCGTAATTACCGTTGGTACGTTATTACTCATGCTGCCCTTTGCAACGGCTAGCGGTGAGTGGAACAATCCAATTGTGGCTCTTTTTACAGCGACATCGGCTGTGTGTGTCACAGGCCTGATTGTGGTGGATACGGGGTCGTATTTCTCTCCTGGGGGTCAGGGAATTATTTTGTTACTGATCCAGCTGGGGGGTCTGGGCTATATGACGGCAACGACCCTCTTACTGCTGCTGCTGGGAAAACGGTTAGGGCTGAAAGACCGGCTGGCAATTCAACAGTCGTTGGATACGGCGGAACTGTCGTCTGCCGCATCGCTCATTAAGTCCATCATTGCGATGACACTGATTTTTGAGCTCAGTGGGGTATTTTTGCTGATGCCTCGTTTTGCGAATGATTACAGCACGAGTCGAAGTTTATGGCTCTCGCTTTTTCACAGCATCAGCGCGTTTAATAATGCTGGGTTTAGCCTATTTGCAGATAGCTTGGTGCAATATGCCCGATCGCCTTGGATTAATGGGGTGATTGCTGCGCTGGTTATTCTTGGCGGTATTGGCTACCAGGTGATTATGGAGATGTTTATTTGGGTTCGCGATCGCATTCGTCGTCAACGCAAATGCCAGGTGTTTTCGCTGCACTTTAAGGTGGTTACCAGCACATCCTTTGTCTTACTAGCCCTTGGCACCCTCGCCTTTTTTGCAGTCGAATTTTTTAATCCGGCTACCCTGGGGAATGAGCCCCTAAATATGAAACTATTGGAAGCGGGTTTTCAGTCAGTGATTATGCGTACCGCTGGGTTTAACTCCATTGATATTGGGGCCATGGAGACCAGCTCTCTATTTATTGCGATCGCACTCATGTTTATTGGCGCTAGCCCTGGCAGTACGGGTGGCGGCATCAAAACCACCACAATCAGAATTTTGCTCAACTGCACCCGCACCGTACTCAAGGGCGAAGACGAAGTTCTGGCCTATCAGCGGGAAATCCCGGATAAACGGGTGCTCAAGGCAATTGGCGTTGTCGTTGCTTCTGCAATGACGGTGGTCATGGTGACTATTTTGCTATCGCTAACGGACCCAGGTATTGAGTTTATCGACCTGCTATTTGAGACTGTATCCGCCTTTGCAACGGTGGGACTGTCCACAGGTATCACCTCAGAACTATCCACCCTGGGTCAGCTGATCATCATTGTCACCATGTACATTGGCCGAGTAGGGATTTTATTACTCATGTCCGCCTTATTGGGTGACCCCAGACCCACTACTATCCATTATCCAGAAGAAGACCTACTCGTTGGGTAAAACAAACGCATTCCATCGCTTGAATCAACGCTCATTTGAGCTGCCTCAGCGAAACATCAGATTAAGTTCACGGCGACGTTTAGACTGATGGGTCTGGAATCGTAATATCTATGGGGGTAATTTTCACTTCTTCTGCCAGAGTGCCCAGCGACGGATCAATCGCGTCGATGTTACCCACCACAATGGTGACTAAATCGCTGGGTTTCAGATTACGCTGGGCTGCGGCTAACACCTGCTCCACGGTGGCAGACTCCACAGCTTTCTGAAACTTAAAGACAAAGTCCGACGGATAGCCGTAATACTCGTAGCGAATCAGCCGAGACAGGGTTTGCTCGGGGGTGGCAAAGTTAAACACAAAGCTATTGAGCACGGCATCTTTAGCAAACTGGAGTTCCTCAGCGGAGATCGGCTCCTGGCGCACTCGCTGGATCTCTTGATACATGGTTTCAATAAACGGCACCGTCGCCTCAGAGCGTGTCTGACCACCTCCGATAAATAAGCCAGGATAGTCATAGCGTGGGCTCCAGAACGCATAGACCACATAGGCCAGCCCCTGGCGGGAGCGAATATCGTTAAACAGTCGCCCCCCAAAGCCATTGAGTACTTCATTCAAAACCACCATGGGCGCATGGTCAGGGTTATCCAAGCGTCCGCCCAGATGACCAATATGAATATAGCTCTGGGTTAGCTGAGGCTGGTCAACCACATATAGGCCATTGGTTTGTTGCTGTACCTGGGGTAAATCCACATTAGCTTTTGCCCTCACTGACGGTGACCAGTCAGCAAAGAACTCTGCAATCAGCGCCTTCATCTGAGCAGGCTCAAAATCACCGCTGATGCCTAAAATCGTGCCCCTGGGCTGGATTGCTGTTTGATAAAAGTCAACGACATCATCCCGTGAAATATTCTCAACGTCGCTATACTCCACCATGCGAGCAAACGGGCTCTCGTCGCCGTAGATCAGCTTACGAAACTCACGGGTGGTAACGTCATCCGGGTCGTCATTACGGCGGGCAATACTGCCGCGATACTGGCTTTTAATCAGGTCAATTTTCTCTGGGGAAAAAGCTGGCTGCTGAACCACCTCAGCAAAAATTGAAAATACATCGCCCAGGTCTTCACTGAGAGCACTAAAATTAGCGCTGCCGCTGGTGGCATCTAAACTAGTTTCAACAGACGCAGCCCGCTGCTCTAAAAACTGATTGAGTTGATCCGGCGTATAGCTAGTGGTGCCCCCCACCCGCATGGCTTCTCCCATCATGCCAGCCAGTCCTGTTTTACCGTCAGGCTCCATAAACTCGCCGGCCCTAAAGGTGACTGAGCCACTCACTAAAGGCAGGTCATGCTTTTCTAGCAGGTAGACCACCATGCCATTGGGCAGCTCATAGCGCTCAAACTCAGGAATTTGAATTTCTCCTAGGGGCGCAAACTCTAATTCGTTATAGTCACGCGCCGTTACTGCATTGGCAGGTTTACTCCACCCCAACGTGAGCGCCAAGCCTAAGGTGGCTATGGCTAAGAAAAACCCTGTGGTCAGACGACGCTTGGAAAACCAGAACATAGGAGATATAGAAAATGGGCATTGGAATGATGGGCACAGTCCATCGAAAAACAGGCCTTATTCGATGGACATTCCGTAACTATGAGTCTGCCGATAGCAGTTTACCAACGGTACGATTGCTAGGTACAAAGGTTGATTGAGCCACCCGCTGGACGTCTTCAGCCGTAACAGCTTCGATCGCTTTCAGCTCTTCGAAAACATTGCGCCAATTGTTCGTTTTAGCCTCGTACTCAGTGAGTAAGCTGGCCATCCCTGAGTTGGAATCGAGACTGCGCAGCATTGATGCTCTAGCCTGGGTTTTTACGCGTTCTAACTCTTCTGGCGTCACGGGTTCTTGCTTCAGCTGGTTAAGCAAAGCATCCATGCGCTCAGATATTTCATCCACAGTATGACCCGGTGCCGTCAGCCCATAAAGCAACAGGATATTGCCGTAGCGATCGCCAGGAAAGCCATTAGCGCTGCCGATGTTGAGGGAAATCTGGGATTGCTCCACCAGGTCTTGATACATGCGTGAGGTGCGACCACCCACCAAAATGCTCTCAATCATGGAGTAGACCACATGGTCAGGGTGATTAATACCAGGACGATGAAAGCCTTCGAGGTACCAGGGTTGGCTGGGCAATGTCAGCTCAAAGGATTTTTCTTCAGTTTGAGGCGGTTCTTCGATGGTGACGTCTGGGGGTAAGCTACGGGCTTTTGAACGTCCAAAGTAAGCTTCGGCTAAAGCTTGGACGTTATCGGGGTCAACATCACCGACCACGGCAGCAATTAAATTACTGGGTCCATAATAGGCGTCAAAAAATTCAGCAATATCTTCGCGGGTGGCGGTGCGCAGATCCTCCTGATAGCCAATTACCGGGCGACGATAGGGGTGCTGATCAAAGGCTACTTCTAGAAACTTTTCAACGATTTGGCCGATGGGGGAATTGTCCACCCGCATGCGACGTTCTTCGAGAATGACTTGCTTTTCTTTGTAGAACTCGCGGAAAACTGGGTCAAGAAAACGCGCCGACTCTAAGGACATCCACAGCTCTAGCTTATTGGAGGGCAGGCTGTAGAAGTATCGAGTGGCGTCGGCGGAGGTTGTGGCGTTAAGTCCTCGACCGCCAGACTGTTCGATAATTTGACCAAATTTGTTTTGCTCGACGTAATCTGAAGCTTGGGCTTGAAGTGTTTCAAACTGCGATCGCAACGCCGCCACACTCTCTTCGTCTGCCGCCTGCTCAGCCGCCATCAGCTGATCAAACACCACATCCATCTCTTGCAACAGGGGCGCTTCTGCCTGGTAGTCCTTAGTACCGATTTTAGTCGTCCCCTTAAAGGCCAAATGCTCCAAGTAGTGGGCAACACCGGTGTGACCATCCGCTTCATTAACCGCCCCTACCTTGGCATAGAGCATCATCGACACCACCGGAGCCTGATGACGTTCCAGCACAATGAACTTCATGCCGTTATCCAGGGTAAACTCGCTAACGCCATTCGCCACCCGATCAATGTATGGCTGAATAGAGTTTTCATTGCGTGTATTAACCAACCGGTCTTGAGCAACCTCAACCGATGACTGAGCCCAAGCCGGTTCCCCTAGCCCTAGCCAAACCGACATCGCCAAAACGGCTGCCCACAAAACCATTACCTTCGCCCTAGCCAACGGAGTTACGCCCATAGCACCTCAGCGCAAAATACCGTTACCAGCATAGATACTTTCTTATATCTTGTGTTGATAAGATAACGACAATTCCGCGAAATCACCGATACTCAAGTCCCTAACCTGGGCATAAACACAGAGCCACTCCGTAGCGACATGCTCCGTGCAATCCTTTCATAGCCCCTATCTTACGTAGATTTTAAGTAGGTGTATTTGTAAAACGCAAACATCTCAAACAACCCACCGACAACGCTCAGCGTTAGACAAATACTCACAACACCCTGCCAAACATCACCAGCGCCAAAGGTGATCAAAAATTCCATCAGGCGATCTTTCCCCTGAACGCTCATGACTGCCAAGGGAGACCATGACCCCAACGTCAGCACCCCTAAGGCTATCCCCAACGTGACAGCGGGCAAAAGGAAACACATCCCCGACGTCAGTACTAAAGCTATAAATAGCTGTAAACCCATCTTTACCTCCCACCACATCACAACTAGATGGGTGTAAGAAACCATCCCAACCATAGGGGCTATTGATGGCAAGAAACGTCAGCTTGAGAAATCTTAAATTTTCATAAAATTACAGAGCATTTAGAACCTTACCTTCATCCTTTGCTTAACCGATTAAAATAAACGGGCCTTTACAACCCCCATTAGCTAAAGGAGTTGTCTGTCTTGTCCGCCTCATTTTCCTCATCCAGCCTTGCTAGGTGGAGTCAGCGTCTCTTGGCTGCCATCCTCCTCGGCGGTCAAGTCATCGTTCATTTAGTCACCAAGCCGCTACACCGACGCAACACCGTCGAGCAAATGGCGGCCGTGGGACCGGAGTCGTTACTCATCACCTTAGTCACGGCTAGCTTTGTCGGCATGGTGTTTACCATTCAGGTCACCCGAGAGTTTATTAACTTTGGGGCAACCACCGCCGTTGGTGGGGTCCTAGCCCTGACATTAGCTAGGGAACTAGCTCCTGTGTTAACTGCCGTGATCATTGCCGGTCGTGTCGGATCAGCCTTTGCAGCTGAAATTGGCACCATGCAAGTGACCGAACAAATTGATGCATTACAGCTGCTAAAGACAGATCCGGTTGATTATCTGGTCATTCCCCGGGTCATTGCCTGCGCCCTGATGCTGCCCCTACTCACCATCCTGTCGTTTATTACAGGTATGACTGGGGGGTTAGTCATTACGACCACCATGTTCTACATTTCCCAGACGGTTTTTTTAGACTCGGCTCGGGTGTTTATGAGCGTTTGGGATTTAGTCAGTGCCATGATCAAAGCGGTTGTGTTTGGCGGACTGCTCGCAATTATTGGCTCTAGCTGGGGGCTAACCACAACCGGTGGTGCCAAAGGCGTCGGTCAGTCTACTACCACCGCCGTCGTCACGGCCCTACTGGCCATTTTCATCACCAACTTTTTTCTATCTTGGCTAATGTTCCAAAGCTCCGCACTAAATTTCTGACGCGATCCTCTGGCGGGTATTACCAAACCGACAAGACTACCGCTCCACCTCAGTCAGCTTATTTAGATAGCGCTCAATCAGCAAAATTGCCACGATGTCATCAATGGGTCGAGGAATACTGCGCATGCGCTGGGGCAACAGACGATTAAGACCGGTGGGGGGAAACATTTCCCAGTAGCGATCGCGAGCCTCCAAACTGCTGTAGCGTTCATCGACCAAAATTACATTCGGTCCTTCCTTCAGCCGTGACAGCTCTTGTTTCCAAATCTTGGCCCCGGTCTGATCACCCATCACAATCAGAGAAATCGGATAGGTCTGACGTAGCGCTTCAATGTGGTCGATCACATTCTCTACCAAGATCACCTCGTGGTAACACAGTGAACGATCCACACCCAAAATGGCTAAACCACATTTGTAACGGCCTGGGTCAAAGCCCAAAATTACAGGTTGCGATAGCTTGGAAAAAACGGTGGAGGTCACAGAGCAAATGTTACAGAACAATCAATGGCAAGCAATATAGGCCGACACTAGGCGAATCAGGCCTTGGCCTTCAATATCCTCATTTTACGCTCATCTTTAGGGTGCCTGCATGAGAACTAGCAATTCTGCAAATTGAATAACGATAGCTTGCGCTTTCAACAAAATCTGGCAAACTGTAGTCTGGCAAAATAATTAGGATGCGCACCCAAGGTGATCAGGAGCGTTCTATCTATTTCTCTGATTGGCCGGTCCAGGGTACAGCCATCCATTCTAAACAGATTAAGCAGATGTTAATAGCGTTGACACTGGCTGTGAATGGAGCACCAATGCTATGGTCAAAGTACACTTGTACGCACTAGTTCGGGTGCGCCTGATTTGTGCATGTAAAGCGAGTTGAATTATCTCACTTTAAGTCTTTTGGAGGAACGACCCAAGTTCCTCTGCTCCAGGGGTTTACCGTTATTTCTGGTCCCAATGGCTCGGGGAAGTCGAACATCCTCGATGCTCTTTTGTTTTGTTTGGGATTAGCTAGCTCTAAGGGCATGCGGGCAGAGCGTCTGCCAGATTTAGTTAATCAGAATCACGCCAATCGACGTTCCACCTCAGAAGCCAGCGTCACCGCCACATTTGATATCAGTGATATTCCAGCAGAGCTGCTGCAGGAGGATGAAGACGAAGCTCCAGCAGCTAATCACGAACCTGAGAACACACCGGAACAGACTGAGGGTGATTTAACAGACGCAGCAGCGGACTCTGAGTCCTCGCCTACGACTGACACCGACACTGACACAACCAGCACCCAGACCGACGAGAGTGGTCCTGTAGGAGAGGGTACGGCAGAAGATAAAGATGCGGCGGCGGGCACCCCTGATAACGTTGTGCCCTTGCCCAGGGAATGGAGCGTCACTCGCCGCTTGCGAGTCACTCCCCAGGGCACCTACACATCCAACTACTTTATTAATGGTCAGCCCTGTACCCTAACCGAGCTGCATGAGCAGCTTCAGCGGTTTCGTATTTATCCCGAAGGTTACAACGTGGTGCTCCAGGGGGATGTCACCAGCATCATCTCGATGAAATCGCGAGAGCGGCGGGAAATTATTGATGAGCTGGCAGGTGTAGCCTCGTTTGATCGAAAAATTGATCAGGCTAAACTCAAGCTGGATATGGTGCGTGAGCGGGAAGAACGTTTTCGCATTGTGGAACGGGAACTCATTGACCAGCTAGAACGGCTCGATCAGGACCGCAAAAAAGCTGAAAAATACAAGCAACTGAAGGCTACGCTACAGGATAAAACCCAGTGGCAAGCAGTGCTGGTGTGGCGACAACAGCAGCAGCAGGCACAACAACTAGAGCAGCAGATTGCCAAAGGCAAAGAACAAACAACCACCTTAACCCAGCAAAAAGAGGTGCTGATTGCGCTGATTAACACCACGGCTACCGAGCTAGATGCGCTCAATCTTAAGGTCAAGGCCCTGGGGGAAGATGAGCATTTGGCTCTCCAAGCCAAGCTGGCCACCCAAGAGGCAGAGCTACGTCAACTGGAACGTCAGGAACAGGCCCTGAGCCAGTCCACCCGCGAACTGGCTGCCAAATTGCAGGCGACCCAGACAGCGTTACAGAGCCAAAGCCAAGAGTTAAAAACCTTAGGCCAACAGTTAACCCAACTGAGTGAGACTGAAATCACCCAGCTACAGGCAGCCAAAGACCGAGCCGCACAGGCGGTGGAGGAAAGCCGGGAAGCAACCAGTGCGATCGCAACGGCCTCCCAAGCTTGGGTTGAAACCCAAACCACCCTGCGTCGAGAAGTTGAGTCTCTGCTCAGCGCCCTCGAGCCCCAGCGCACTGAGCAAGTACGGCTACAGGAACGACTCAATCAGCTCCAAAGCCAAATCACCGCCCAAACAGAGGCTATTCAGACCCTAGAAACCGAACTCACCGCCTCACCGACCACCATAGGCACCGAGGCCTCAACCCTAGAAACCACCATCCAAACCCTTGCCCAATCGGTGGCAGCAGCCGAGCAAGACCTCAAAACCCAACGAGAAACACGAGATCGACTGCTGCGCGAACAGCGAGAAAAGCAGCGAGAGCTGGATAAACTGGAGGCCCAAGAGCAGGCTTTACAAGAAACCCGTGGCACCCAGGCCACCGAGGTTTTGGTAAAAAGCGGTCTCACCGGCATCTGTGGTCTCGTGGCGCAGCTAGGTCGAGTCGACCCCAAGTATCAGACCGCCCTAGAAATTGCAGCTGGGGCTCGCCTTGGCTACTTGGTCGTCGACAATGATGGCGTTGCGGCCAAGGGCATCGATATCCTCAAACGTCAGCGGGCTGGTCGCGCCACCTTCTTACCCCTCAATGCCATACGCGCTCCCCGCAGTCAGCAGCTGGGACGTTGGGAACGCCCCGATGGATTTGTAGACTACGCCGTAGAACTGATTGAATGCGATGACGTCTATCGCCAGGTATTTGCCTTTGTGTTTGGCAATACGGCGGTGTTTGAGCGCCTGAGCGATGCCCGCCGTCACCTGGGCAAGTTTCGCATGGTCACCCTGGATGGTGAGGTGCTAGAAAGCAGCGGTGCCATGACCGGGGGCAGTTTACGTCGACAGGGCCGTCTGCATTTTGGCACCGTTGAAGCTGGGGAATCGTCTGAGGCCAAGGCTTTACGCGAAAGACTACAGGAGATTGAGCGGATTTTGGGACGTTGCGATCGCGCCTTAGCCAACGCCGATGCCACCGCCAAAGCCCAATCCAAAACCCTGATTGAAACCCGCCAACGCCATCGCGAACAGCAATTACAAAATAATCAAGCCCAGCAACAGCGTCAGCAGCTGCAGCAACGCCTCGACAAAGCCCAGCAACAGCTGCAGCAGTACCAGTCAGAATATACTGCCGCCCAATCACGTCTCCAAACCTTAGAAACAACCCTGCCCGAGCAGGAAACACAGCTACAGCAAAAACGCCAGGAGTTAACTGCCCTAGAAGAATCCCAAACCCATAGCGAATGGCAGCAGGCCCAGGGCAAAGTACGTGCCTTAGAAGCAGAACTCACCGAACGGCAGCAGGCACTGCAAACGGCTCAGCAGCGGCGCAATCAGCTAGACGCCCAGCGTCAACGCTTAGAAGAAAAAATCCAGATTGCCCAGCAAAGCATCGACCAAGGACGTCAGCAGCAGCAAACCCAAATTAACCAGCAAACCGAATTTAATCAGCAGCAAGCGGCGTTAAAGCAAGAAATCATCACCACCCAAGCCGCCCTGGCCGAGCTTGATAAAACCTTGGCCGGTGAAAAGACCGAACGCGATCGCAAAGAACACCAGCTACGGGACCAGCGCAACCAGCTCCAGCAACTAGAGTGGAAGCAACAAAAACTCAGTGAAACCCAGCAGGAACGCCAACAGCAGCTAAGCGCACTGCACACAGCCATTGAAACCCAGCAGGCAGAATTACCGGACCCCCTACCCGAAATACCAGACGATCTTGATCTCGAGACATTACAGAAGCAGCTCAAGTCACTCCAGCGACGGCTAGAGGCCATGGAACCGGTTAACATGCTCGCCCTAGAAGAATATGAACGCACCCAGGAACGTTTAGAAGAGCTCACCTCCAAGCTCACCACCCTAGAAGACGAGCGCACCGAGCTTTTGCTAAGGATCGAAAACTTCACCACCCTGCGTCGCCACGCCTTTCAAGAAGCTTTTGAGGCCGTTAACAAAAACTTCCAAGCCATTTTTGCAGAGCTATCTGACGGTGACGGCTATCTCCAGCTTGACGACCCCCAAGATCCCTTCAACGGGGGTCTTAACCTAGTTGCCCACCCCAAAGGCAAACCCGTTCGGCGGTTAGCCTCCATGTCTGGTGGTGAAAAATCCCTCACAGCCCTCAGCTTTATCTTTGCCCTTCAGCGCTACCGCCCCTCACCGTTCTACGCCTTTGACGAAGTGGATATGTTCCTAGACGGTGCCAACGTCGAACGCCTCTCAAAAATGATCCGCCACCAGGCCCAACAAGCCCAGTTTATTGTGGTTAGTTTGCGCCGCCCCATGATTGAATCGGCCGAACGCACTATCGGTGTTACCCAGGCGCGGGGAGCCTACACCCAAGTCCTGGGTATCAATCTGCAGCGAGCAACGGCTGGCGGATAGCTCCCCCCTTACGGTTTCACACACTGTCAAAAAAACGAAGTATAGGGTGTAATGTGATGAAGCACGTTTTTTTAATAAGCTAAGAAACATGCTCTTTAGTGACATAGACCGCTTAGACCCCTCACATTAGACCCCAGCGATGAGTTTTGAACAAAGTCGGCTGCGCTCCGACATGATTGGCACCCAAGTGATTACCCGCTCTACAGGCCGTCGCCTCGGCGTAGTCAGTCAGCTTTGGGTCGATATAGATAGAGGTCGAGGTGAAGGCGGCGAAGTCGTGGCCCTGGGTCTACGGGACAATATTCTATCTAAGGTCGTGTCTGGGCCTGAACAAGTCATGCTGCTGAGCAGCATTCGCAAAATTGGAGATGTCATCTTAGTCGATGATGATACGGTCATTGAAGATGACATTAGCGTGGCCAACTACACTAATTTGATCAAAAGCGAGGTCATTACCGAGTCAGGTGAGGGGTTGGGGCGCGTCCGTGGGTTCAAATTTGATGTGGTTAGTGGCAAGCTCCAGTCCCTGGTCATCGCCTCCATGGGGCTACCCCAAATCCCAGACCAAGTGATTAGCTCCTACGAGCTACCGGTCGAAGAAATTGTCAGCACCGGCCCAGATCGCATCATTGTCTTTGAAGGGTCAGAGGAAAAGCTCAAGCAGATTAGTGTGGGGCTATTGGAACGGCTAGGTTTGGGCACCGCTCCCTGGGAGCGCGAAGACGATGGTTACATCATGCCAACATCAGCTAGCAATCAGCTGCCTTCGGGCATCAAACAACAGGCGCCACAGGCACGTCGTGAAGTGGCACCGCCACAGCGGCTCGAACTTGAACAGCCCGTTCGTCCCCCTGTAGAACAGCCCATACCTGAGGCAGAACCTTACCAGGCCCAGCCCCTAAACATTCCTCAAAAGAAAAAAGTTATGGAATACGAAGAGGAAGATTTTTAATCTGGTGTTGCTGCTCCTTGAGATGATTTATCTGCAAGAGGCTATCCAACAGCACCTCTAAGCGATCAGGTTTATCTTCTAAATCAGCAAGGGCCTTAATCTTGTGTCAGGATAGGGCTTGTCATTACCAATCAACGGATATACCGTGTGCGTGGCACCCTTAGGTCACTTAAATCGTTTTGTGCTCAGTAGCTTGTCGTGACTGTTCTTCCTGCTCCGCTCAAAAAGCTATTTGTCATGGGTTTACCGGTACATGCAAGTACCGACTATGTGGGCTGGCTGCTGGAAACGATGCAGTCAGGAGTCGGTGGCCATGTAATCACCCTGAATGCGGAAATGTGCGTCCAGGCTGAAACCAATATCGATCTACAAAAGATTGTTCAGAACGCCACACTAGTGATTCCCGACGGAGCTGGTGTAGAGCTCTATTTTCGGTGGGTGCAGCGGCGCAAACTCAAGCGATATGCAGGTATTGAGTTTGCCGCAGATATACTAAAACGGCTCCAGCCCACTGAACCAGTGGTGTTTTATGGTGGGGCTCCAGATTTAGCTCAGTCTGCCGCCCAACATTGGCAGCGGCAATGTCCAGATTTAAAGGTTGCGATCGCACAGCACGGCTATCTCTCAGATCCCGAGCAGCTAGAGTTCCAAGCCCAACTCCAGAAACTACAGCCCAGCATCATCTTTGTCGGTCTAGGGGTACCCCGCCAAGAGTTATGGATTGCAGCCCACCGTCAGCTTTGCCCCCATGCAATCTGGATCGGTGTGGGCGGCAGCTTTGATATTTGGGCCGGGACCAAGCAGCGAGCCCCCCGTTGGATGTGCAATAACAATCTCGAATGGCTCTATCGGCTCTACCAAGAGCCCTGGCGCTGGCGACGGATGCTGGCACTACCCAAATTTGTCTGGCGCTCCATCGGCTATGACCTAGGTTGGCGTTCTTAAGCTGATTGACCATTTCAGTTTAAGAACGCCAAACACATGAGCCCAAAACCCTATAAAATTTTGTCAAGAGACTGGACATTTGTCGCATTACCTATATTCTTGTACAGAGACAAAGTGCCGCCCCAAACTTCTGAGTCCAATCTCTGCCCCTAGTAATACCGTGCCCCCCTATGACATCTGCCGTGACTCCGCCTAAAACCCATTACAACCGTCGCCAACAAACTCAAACAAGACGTGCTGTAAGGTTTCAGACAGCTGCGGTAGTGCCTCCAATAGCATCACCAACCCAGCAATCAGCTCCAAAAACACAGGCAGCTGCTGCCCCTAGCCCCAAACCAACACTGGTGACACTAGCTGGCGTCAATAAGACCTACGACAATGGTAGTCAGGCACTGAAAAATCTAAATCTGACGGTCAAAAAAGGCGATTTCTTATTTGTCACAGGGCCATCCGGTGCAGGAAAATCCACGCTGCTGAAACTGCTATATGGCCAAGAGCGGGCGACCTCAGGTGACATTATTGTCGATGAGCAAAACCTCGCTAAGCTCAAGGGTAATCGACTCGCCATGCTCCGTCGGCGCATTGGTATTGTATTTCAAGATTACAAACTCATCCCCCGACGCACCGTTGCTGAGAATGTATCCTTTGTCCTTTGGGCCCAAGGGTATAGCCGCCGGGAGATTACCCGACGCTTACGCCCCACCCTACGCATGGTAGGTCTGCAACATAAAGCCAGCTGTTTTCCCGATCAGCTCTCGGGGGGCGAGCAGCAGCGAGTGAGCATCGCCCGTGCCGTTGTTAGCACCCCACCGCTATTACTAGCCGATGAACCCACAGGCAATTTAGATGGGGACAACTCACGCCAGGTGATCAAAATTTTAGAAAAGCTCAACACCATGGGCATCACGGTCATCGTGACCACCCATGATGAGCAGCTCGTGCGAGCGTCCAATCATCCCGTTGTGCAAATTCAGGATGGACGTCTAACCTACATTAGACATTAAACCGCTCTAAAATTAGTGTGGCTTCTCACAACCGTCGCCTCAAAATTGCAGACCCAGTCCACCAGGTTGATATCTATCTGGGGTCGCTCTTGGGGCAATGCTCGCTTAACTAGCAGAGCTACATAGCGCTGATGGCGGTACACAACAATAATATTGCCGATCTTCGTACGAATCATCACGTGCTCTAATTCAGGCAGCTCCATGGCAGAAGTCATGAGCTGTTGAAGCCCTAAAGACTGAAAAACCAACTGCACCCATCCAGTGTCTTTATGTTGCGGCGTGATAAAACAGTCACACGGCAACCCCATGGAATCAAAGACCGCCAACCCTAAAATTTGGTCAACATTAGGCACACCAACCGCTTTTAATGGCTGTAGATTCGAAATAGACACCAAAACGCGGAGACTTTTAACGTGCAGATAGATTAGCAGATTTTAGCTTCCACACTAAACTTGACACTAAATTGGTAAACACATGGGCCACAACAGGAACCAGTAAATTTTGACTAGCCAGGGCGCTGTAACCGAGCAAACCACCGACACAGGTGGCCCACAGCATATAAGGCCATTGGCGTAAGTCACTCATGTGTAACAACCCAAAACAGAGGCTAGATAATCCCAATGCCAAAAAGTTAGCGCCCAACGCAGGTAACATCACCCCTCGAAAAAGGAGTTCTTCGCTAATCCCAGGCAACAGACCTAACCAAACAACATCTGGTAGAACCAGGGGCTTTAATATGTAGTCCAAGTACACTTCAGCGCTGCGGCGATAGGTGGGCCATACACGATAAAGCACGCCACTAACCGCCGTAATCCCTAGGCCTAGCAGCAAGCCGATGGCCACCGGATACAGCCCTAGCTGACTCGGTAGCTGCTCCACTGAATCAAACAGGAGCCAAAGGCGAGCCACTAAAAACAACACGAGGGCCGTTGCTGCGATCGCAACCAGCACCTGAGTGCGTGTCAAAGGCTCCATACTGGAGTTAGGCGGGACAGGCTGATTCAAAAAACCAAAACGGCAACAGCATGCCGTGCTAGACAAGCGATACCATCTTACGCTGTCTCAGGTCGCTCGCCCATCAGAAAACCTCCATTATCTGACAGCCATCACAACTTGCAAGCCCTCCATATTTCTCTCAGCTGCCATCATGCCAGCTTCAACTCCCCCTAGCTCAGAAAGTTGCTATCTATCATAGACAAAAGGCTCTTTTTATCTGATGTAACTAATCCATCAGTGACAACTCTCTATCCAAAGCAAAAATCAAATTTAATCAATAGAAAATCTATGTATAAATTCAACAAGAGCTTGTAACAAACCTGATATTCAACCAACAAAAGCGCCAAAAGCAGACTGATATCAATAGTTTTAGATTTTAAAAAGCAGATTCAATATTTAAATTCAAAGCCTATATTGAATACAATTAATTTTATTTTTTACCCTCAATTCTTCCCTTCAAACATTCACAAAATCAATTCAACCTGATGTTACAAAATGCAAAAAAGCGGGATTTATTTATATAGCAATCTTCAAGTACGGTAACTATTTTTGCCTTGCTCACATAGTCTAAACAACCTTATGGCAACATCCTTCAACATATCGGACCAGAACGACAACGTTAATATCTATGAATGTGAGGTGCGTCTTAAGTTTCGAATCATTGAGGATCAAGTAGCCATCGACGAGCGTGATAACAGCGCCCTCATAGAAACATTGGTCGATGCCTATGCCTATGGTGATGATGAGTATCTAGAATCCCTGGAATCCCAAATCGATATCCATGCAATTCAAGCCCTAGAAGCTTCTCCGGAAATGCGTCGCCAGCTCATTCGCCTACGAAACTGTCGGAAATTAGACTAATGACCTCCAGCAGCAGTATCTCAAATGGAAAACATCAGAAAAAACTACCGCCAAAAATTTGACATTAATTCCCTCTCATTTGTATATTTATAAAGGCCCTGAGAGAGCAAGGCTTCATGCCCCCATCGTCTAGAGGCCTAGGACACCTCCCTTTCACGGAGGCGACGGGGATTCGAATTCCCCTGGGGGTATTAACATATTGAGGCCATAGGTTACTTAACCTGTGGCCTCAATACCTTTAAAGTCAACGTTTGCATATGCTGAAGCGTTTGCAGGGTTAGCCGCGCCAAATCAGATCCCGCCTTAGTTTTCTGACAACGTAGCAAGAATCTAAGCCTAATATTGGTCACCCTGGTTAGGACCAAGGCTTAGTCCCTAACACTGTTAAGGGACAATGGCTGGCGAACAAATGCCCTAATGCATCTAAAACATTTACCACTAAGCAAAGCTCTGTGGCAAACCACTCTATATATAAGAGAGCAGAAAATCTCAAAACGTTTAATGGGGAAAACCGACTCGCATCGGTGACTCTCAGTGAGTGGTTAGGCAAATTGCTGTGTGGTGCGATCGCAAATAGCTAACAAATTTTGAGTCAGGTTATGACAAATGTGATGTTCGATCAGCTGAACAGGCATTGCCAGTGGCGGCTGCACAATGAGCTCATAGGAGAGCACAGTAGCAGTCTGCTCACCCAGTAATGCTGGCTGCAAGGACCATCGGCCTAAAAATTTCTTAAAATCACCCTCAACCATCGAGAAACCTATTTCCCGAGGAAAAACTTCCGTCATATCCAAAATGACGCGCGCACAAAATTTAAAATTTAGAAAGCACTGGGCACCGATTTGCTCTAATCGAATGCCTCCATCAGGACGACTGAGTAATCGACTGCGGGTCAAGTTAGGGACAAACTCCGCTAGCCCTTCATAGTCAGTCAAAACACTCCAGACCTGGTCAAGCGCACAGGGTATGGCCACATTTGCCACAATCTGCCGCTGCCGGGGCGAAAGCTTTTCCGTTCTGATACTTACCTGCTGACATACAGAAGAACTCAATCGAATGACCGAGTCATCAGGTACTGCATTGGGAGTAAGCGATAAAGCGTCCTGACTCACAGTTAATCCAGCCTATAAAACAGCAGAGCAGCCACTAGGTATATTTCCTTAGTAGCTTAACCTATCTACCTTCGAGATTCGCATCCATAAAAGAAAAATATCACTCTTTTCCCATAGGAGCCGATTATTAGGCCATAGCATCACTCACATAAGCATACTAGACAGACCTCACTTCCATAGAGTGCCCCACCTAAGAGAACTTCACGCATACAAGCCTGTCTGCGCCCAAAGGGTATAACTCCTACTACAAAAGCCCCCATACAAGCTAGATTGGCATATCTCGATTTAGAATTTCTCTCTATATATGTAACCAGATTTTCATCATGGCCACTTGTGACCATGAGCCTATCTATATATTGGCTCTATGCTTCTTTTTTTCAGCCAGGGATAGTTCCATCAAGCCCCATCCCATCCCCCCAATCAACCAGTCCACATACATACACAATTCTCGCTGAGCAATATGCTCACTAAAATCCTTAAATCCCCAACATAAGCAACAGATCCAGTCCACTCCCAAGCCTTTAATATGGACAGGTATCACGGTTTCTAAAAGAAAAGCCGCCTAACTCGGAGTAACGTCGTGCTGCTGTCAAAAGGGTTTGAAGTTGAAATGTACACTGGCCGCACCGATGGAGAGATCGTCGGTCTAGCAGACAAAATCACTAAATCCGTTAGCGGATTTGTACGAGAGCCAGATAGTCGCAATGTTGAATACACCACCCCTCCTCTACAGCAATACGAACAATTACTGTGCGAACTCGTTGCCCCCCGGCGCCGCTTAAGGCACTTCTTACACAGCCTCGATTCACGCTATACCCTCATCCCCGGAAGCACACTATCCACTGGTAATAGCAAAGTTTTCTACCGTTCTGACCCTAAAAATCCTTATCACGCTTATATCGAGAATACCTACGGCACCGATGTCGTTACTGCCAGTATCCATATCAACCTGGGCATTAGTGATCCAGAGGTACTTATGCGAGCATGCCGCTTAGTTAGAGCGGAAGCCCCCCTCATACTTGCTTTGAGTGCATCTTCTCCATTTCTCGATAGCTGCACCACAGGCTATCACTCCACCCGCTGGCACATCTTTCCTCAAACCCCCAAACAGGTTCCCCTCTTCGAAAGTCACGATCACTTTATTAAATGGACAGAAGCCCAACTTCAGCTAGGCACAATGCAAAATGTGCGCCATCTCTGGATTTCTGTACGCCCCAACGGAGACTGTCGTCCTTACAATCTCAATCGGATCGAAATCAGAATTTCAGACCTAGTCACCGACCCGATTCATTTACTGGCCATTACGGCTTTGCTAGAATCTCGCATTCTTCAACTCCAACAAGATCCAAGCCTAGATCCATTCCTTTCTAGCCAACTCCCCAGCAGTAGTCGACAGGATGATCTACTGGCTCTTATTACTGACAATGAAAAACACGTAGCCAAGGCCAGTCTGAATGCTCAACTCCGCCATTGGTACGACGGGCGCTCCATTAAGGCCTCCGATTGGATAACGCAGATCTACAACGAAGTTCTACCAATCGCAAAAGCCGAGGGCATTGCCTGCTTCTTGACCCCAATCAAACAGATTTTACGCGAAGGTAACCAGTCACAGAATTGGTTAAAGCAAATTGACGCCGGCATGGATGTCTCTGACGTAATTGCTCAAACCACAACAGTCATGGAACGGCAGGAACAAGCACTCCAGAGTGATTTATGCTTGCCTGCATGAGCTGACAAATCTCTAGCACAGCTAAAAAGCTAACGTCTTGGCTGTGACACCTATTTTTGTGACTAGTATCGGAGTTTCATAGCAACATCAGCCCTTTCACAACATCAGGACACCTGAAAAGTGACAACGGCCAAGAATTCACCTCGATTGATTAGCAACGCCTATATAAAGACCATCCGCAATAGCCCTTGAGCCTCTATTTAGGAAAAGTTGCCGTCAACAATCCACTATTCATAATTCTGTCAATGCCCAAAATCGTTCTTGTTCATCCAGAAATCCCACCTAACACTGGCAATATCGCCCGAACCTGTGCCGCCACTGCCACTGAGCTGCATCTAGTGGAGCCCCTTGGCTTTGAGCTTAGTGACCGATACCTCAAGAGGGCAGGCTTAGATTACTGGCCCCATGTCAATTTACAGCTCCACACAGACGTAGAAAGCTTTTGCCAATATCAACACTCCATAGGTGGCAGGCTCATAGGATTTACCGCCAAAAGCACATATAGCTATGTAGAGATTAAATATCAAGATGACGACTGGCTCTTATTTGGTAGCGAGAGTCAAGGTCTGCCTAAAGCAGTGCTAGACACGTGTGCATATCGTGCCAAAATCCCCATGCCCCATAGCAGCGTTCGCAGCCTCAATCTGTCAGTATGTGCAGCGGTTGGGTTGTTTGAAGCACTGCGCCAGATCGGTCACTTAACCTCACTCCCCGAGGGTTCAGCATCACACAAGCAACCGTAGGGCCTACCGCAGCCGATAGTCTCCAGCAAACTATATATCTATGGGTTCATAGATATATAGAGAAACAACTGCATATGCCTATCGAGCGAACCTGGCCTATGCACTGTGGTCAGAAGCATGCCCGTACCATCCTCAAGTGCCGATACAGGTTGATTTCCCATCAAAATCCAGGTTGTTTCGTCCGTATACCATGGCGCCAAGACAGTCACCTAAGATACAAACAACCCATTCCTGCGATAAAAATTTTCTATATCGTTCAAGACGTAGGCGCGTTCACATATCGATCAAATGGGTGAAATAACTGGGCAGCCTAAGAAAGAAGGCTTTTTGGAGGACACTGCCCCAAAACATGAACAGCATCAAAAACTAGGGTTGTTTTTCCCGAAACTCCATCTGTAATCACACAAAGGCAAAAAGCTTAAACAGTCCCCAACACTAGGATTCAAGAGATTTCAACTAAAGAACTTCACCCCTTGTCAGAATAAAAATCCATGGCAAATTCAATTTCATGTTGATTTTAGAGAATCTAATGGAACTTGTTTTATGCAGGATTGATCTTTTGATTAAGTCGTGTAAACTTGCCTAAGTTGGGTACGAAG
>ERZ1740059.65-NODE-65-length-51353-cov-15.173535_pt1 | contig 51353 bp, 54 predicted proteins | sample MGYA00581744_ERZ1740059 | MGnify/ENA primary metagenome ERZ1740059 (study PRJEB43018, sample SAMN04849738) | marine metagenome | isolation source: floating plastic debris | place: Pacific Ocean | collected 2008-08-28 | study: EMG produced TPA metagenomics assembly... | reverse complement strand
AAGATTTAAATGTAATAGATCCAAAAGATTTAAAACCTAAACAAAATAACTCAAAAATTAAAGAAGATTCTGATGAGAATAATGATTCTGAAGCTAAGACCAGTCCAGAAACAGACAATACATCACCTACCGAGGAAGAAGATATAGAAAAGGAAGAGAACGAATCCTCTGATAATAATACTGGTCCCGATGATTCTAACGATGATTCAAAAGAGAGTAATGATTAAGTGCTACTTTCCTTCGAATCTCTCTCAGAAATATAATAAAATTAAGAGATTAACAAATGAAAACTAGAAAATCTGTGGCAAAACGCTATAAAATTACGGCAAGTAAAAAAATTAAACGAAAAAAAGCCTTTAAAAGTCATATTCTAGAAAAAAAGCTCCCAAAGCGTAAGGCTAGATTATCGAATTCGATTTGTTTAAAAAAATCAGATTCAAAAGTAATTATAAGACTTATCGAAGGATTAAAATTGAAACGATAGGATAAATGAGAATAACAAATAAAAAGAATAAACGAAAAGTTTTTAAAATAACATCAGGCTTCCGGGGAGCTCCTAATAGACTTTACCGAAGCGCCTTACAATACGGAGTGCATGCTATGGTTCAATCTTACAAAGGGAGAAAATTAAAAAAACGATCCTTTCGTAGATTGTGGATAACTCGAATAAACTCTATTGCAAGAACCAACGATACAAATTATAGCGCTCTTATATCCACTTTAAAGCGCAAACAGATTCATATCAACAGAAAGATATTAGCTCAAATTTCTTGCTTTGATCCATTCATCGTTAATTCCATAACAAAAATTTAACGTATAAGTTTTTCAGCAAAAGCATTACTGCTAGATCTTAATTCAAAGAATTTGAATAGGTCTAACTCGAATAAGTTAGAATGTCACATACAGTTAAGATATATGATACATGTATCGGATGTACACAATGTGTACGTGCATGCCCAACAGACGTACTAGAGATGGTTCCCTGGGATGGATGTAAAGCATCGCAGATTGCTTCTGCTCCTCGAACTGAGGATTGTGTAGGATGTAAAAGATGTGAAACAGCATGTCCAACAGACTTCCTTAGTATACGTGTTTATCTTGGTGCAGAAACAACCCGATCTATGGGATTAGCTTATTAATTACCAAAATTAATGACACACTTTCAAAAAAAATGAAAGTGTGTTAATATCAAAAGTGTGCCGCTGGTATAGCTCAATTGGTAGAGCAACTGACTTGTAATCAGTAGGTTGAAGGTTCAAGTCCTTTTACCAGCTTCTAAAATATTAGGCTCTGTAGCTCAGTGGTTAGAGCAGGGGATTCATAAGCCCAAGGTCGCAAGTTCAAATCTAGCCAGAGCCAAGTTTGGAGAGATGGCTGAGTGGTCGAAAGCGACAGATTGCTAATCTGTTATATGAGATTTTTCATATCGAGGGTTCAAATCCCTTTCTCTCCTTGAAAGCGTCCTTAGTTCAGTTGGTAGAACGTTGGTCTCCAAAACCAAATGTCGAGGGTTCAAGTCCTTCAGGACGCGAAAAATATCCAGCTGTCAAAGACGAAACTTTCAAAAAAGCCTTATGTCAAAAAAAGTAGTGGCTATTATAAAATTGGCCTTGCCTGCAGGAAAAGCTACTGCAAGTCCACCGGTTGGTCCAGCTCTAGGTCAACATGGAGTAAACATTGCAGCGTTCGTAAAAGAATATAATGCTAGGACAAACGGACAAGGCGATCTTATTATTCCAGTAGAGATTTCAGTTTTCGAAGACCGATCTTTCAATTTTATACTAAAAACACCTCCAGCTTCAGTATTATTAGCAAAAGCAGCCGGAATAAAAAAAGGTTCAGCGCAACCAAATAAACAAAATGGAGGTTCTATTAATTTGCAAGATATTGAGGAAATCGCAAAAACTAAAATGCCTGATTTGAATGCAAATGATCTAGAAGCGGCTATAAAAATTATCAGCGGCACAGCTAAATCTATGGGTTTAAAAGTAATTAGTTAATCTTATCTGATTTATGAAAAAACTATCAAAACGACTTCAAATCATTTCACAAAAATTTAGCAAGATAACAGAATGTGCCCCCAAAGAGGCTATTCATTTATTAAAAGAGCATTCCTTAACTAAATTCACAGAAACCGTAGAGGCTCACATACATCTAAATATTAATACGAAATATTCTGATCAACAATTAAGGAGTACATTGATTTTGCCTTATGGTACCGGAAAATCAGTAAAATTAGCTGTCTTGATACCAAAAGAAAAAATATCTCCCGAAATAAGGCAAGCTGTTGATATAATTGGAGAGGATGATCTTTTAGAAGATATCAGTAGTGGAAATATAAATTTTGATATACTTTTAACTATACCTTCTATGATGTCAAAGGTTGCAAGATTAGGTCGTATACTCGGTCCTCGAGGATTGATGCCAACCCCTAAAGCCGGTACCGTTGTAGAATTGGACCATATCTTGAATGCTATTGAAGAATTTAAAAAAGGGAAGATTGAATATAGGGCTGATAAGACAGGAATAGTGCATGTTGGATTCGGGAAATTGAACTTCGAAGAAGAAAAATTAATGGAAAACCTTAACGCATTATACAATTCTATCCTTCAAAACAAACCGAAAGGTGTAAAAGGAAAATATGTTAAAACTTTTTACATTTGTAATACTATGAGCCCTTCCATTAAATTAGATTTAACAAAATTATAAAAAATCAATGACAAAATTAGACGATATTTTAACGCAATTAAAAGAATTAAAACTGTTTGAAGTAGTTGAGCTTATCGACATGATAGAAGAAGCATTTGATGTAGATGCATCTGCTGGGGGTGGAGGAATGGTTATGATGGCTCCAGGTATGTCCGGAAGCGAAGGTGAAGGTGAAAATAAATCAGAGAAAACAGAGTTTGATGTTTTCTTAGCAGAAGTTCCTAGTGATAAAAAAATTGCGGTGCTTAAAGTAGTTAGAAATATTACAGGATTAGGTCTAAAAGAAGCAAAGGGTCTTGTTGAATCTACACCTGTTAGCTTGAAGGAATCAGTTGGGAAAGAGGAAGCACAGGAAATGAAAAAACAATTAGAAGAAGCTGGTGCAACAGTTGATTTGAAATAAATTTTATTTTCAAATGCATCATAGGTTTTTTATTGAATTTAAATAGAATTTAAATCCAATAATCTAAATTGAATAAAAAATATGGGCGGATTGTGAAAAATACTAAAACCTTAATCTCAAACGTATAATTTAACCCAAAGAATCTAGGTAATGAGCATTATTGATCTAGGATGGGCCAGTTTAATGGGTATATTTACTTTCTCCTTAGCACTTGTTGTTTGGGGTCGAAACGGATTTTAAGATCAAATCAACATAAATCTATTCCATTTGAGCCTCTAGAATGAGGAAAAAGTTATTTAATAAAATAAGATTAATCTCATATCAATGAGATATAACCTGACTAAAAAATTAAAAAAATGTTATTAGAAATACTTAGCATATCTACCGTATGCTCTGCCATGACAATATTAGGGCTAATGTTAGGATTCTTTTTACTTAGAATACAAGATTATTAATCATGTAAATTAAAGCTTTATATATTCTATATAAAGCGGTTCTTTATTTATCTACAAACGCTAAATTTTAAAGATAGAAAAGGTTATACAAATAAATAAATACTCTCTATTCAAAAGGCTATTTTAAATGGAACTTCTCGTCTATTTTTCACGTATTAGTCAATTGTTGAATTTTATTTGGATGCTTGTTAACGCAGTTTTAATTATATTAGTAATTGTAAACAAGCCAGATGACGAATTATTCAAAAGTTTTTTCAATTCAACGCAAGTCGTAAAAAGTATCAAAGGTGAGAAAAGAATTGAATATATCATTTGGATTTTAATAGTTTCTCAAATAATTCTTGGTTCCTACTTGTACAATATAAACTGATAAAAAATATACTGCGTTCAACCGACATTTATGTAATATTGATTTATTATATAAATGCAATCCTTACTATTACGGACGGAGAGAATTGAACTCTCATGAGATTACCTCACTAGAACCTAAATCTAGCGCGTCTACCAATTCCGCCACGTCCGCGACTTGAGCTCGCTTTATTACAATTAAAAGTGAAGCGGGTAACGCGATTCGAACGCGCGACATCAACCTTGGCAAGGTTGCGCTCTACCACTGAGCTATACCCGCTATAGGATATATATTAGACAATAACACAAGCTTTTGTCAACATTTTGAGTTAAACAATAGAAATATTACTATGAATAATGAATTTTTAAAAATAGGAGAAAAGGTATTCACATCTCGTTTAATGTTGGGAACTGGGCGATTTGACACAGAAACAATTAGAGCAAAGGCAATTGAAGAAAGTAAGTGTGAAATAGTCACAGTAGCGGTACGTCGAATAGAAAAGCTTACGAAAAATAATAAATCGACTTTTCTCAAAAACATAAATTGGAAGAAAATCTGGCTTTTACCAAATACCTCTGGTGCACAAACTGCCGAAGAAGCAATACGCTTAGCATATCTTGGTCGTGAGCTTGCTAAACAACTAGGACAAGATGACAACAATTTTGTCAAACTAGAAGTTATTTCAGATAAGAAATATCTTCTACCAGATCCTCTTGGAACTTTTAAGGCAGCAAAATTCTTAGTTGATAATGGTTTCACTGTTTTACCATATATTAATGCGGATTTAATATTAGCAAAGCATTTAGAAGATATAGGCTGTTCTGCGATTATGCCTTTAGGTTCGCCAATTGGATCAGGGCAAGGTCTGAAGAACTTATATAATTTACAGTTATTTTCTGATGAGATACGAAAGCCGCTTATCCTTGATGCTGGAATCGGTAAACCAAGTGATGCTACTGTCGCATTGGAAATCGGATTTGACGGTATTCTCTTAAATACTGCCATAGCGAAATCAAAAAATCCTCCTTTGATGGCTAGAGCTATGGCTTTGGGTGTCGAAGCCGGGAGACTAAGTTTTATTTCTGGTCAAATGAAGAAAGTAAGCTTAGCAACGCCTAGCTCGACGCCTAAAGGTCAAATGTTTTAAAATCTAAAATAAGCCTAGTGTTACAGCTTTATCAATTGGTAGGCAAGCACCAATTCCTAACCATATAGAAACAAAAGTTCCTAATAGAAAAACTGCAGTAGCAATAGGACGACGGAATGGATTTTGGAATTTGTTAAAGTTTTCAATAAATGGTACAAATATTAATCCTAACGGTACTGACGCCATAGACAACACACCTAGCAATTTATTAGGAAGAACCCTTAATAAATTAAAAGTTGGGAAGAAGTACCACTCTGGTAAAATTTCTAAAGGAGTAGCAAATGGATCTGCTGGTTCACCGATAGCGGAAGGTTCTAATACAGCAAGACCAATAACAATGGCAAATGTACCTGCGATTACTATTGGAAATACATACAATAAATCATTAGGCCATGCAGGTTCACCGTAATAGTTATGACCCATCCCTTTTGCTAATTTAGCACGTAATTTTGGATCCGTAAGATCCGGTTTTTTCATTACTGACATTTTATTATTATTATGTTAGTTAAATCTGAATAATTTTATAGAGGGCCTGAAATTCCTTGTGCTCTAATCATCAAGAAATGAATTAGCATCAAAGCCACTGCTAATAACGGTAAAACAAATGTATGAAGACTATAAAAGCGTGTCAAAGTCGATTGACCTACGCTTACTCCACCACGAAGTAATTCAACAAGCGGTGGTCCTACAAAAGGTACCGCCTCTGGTACGCCTGTAACAATTTTACATGCCCAGTAACCTACTTGATCCCATGGTAATGAGTATCCTGTTACACCAAAAGATACCGTAACGACAGCTAATATGACGCCTGTAACCCATGTTAACTCACGAGGTTTTTTAAAACCTCCTGTCAGATATACACGGAATACATGCAAGATCATCATAAGAACCATCATACTTGCTGACCAACGATGTATAGATCGGATTAGCCAGCCAAAATTAACATCTGTCATTAGATATTCAACGGAAGAGAATGCGTCACTTACGCTTGGACGGTAATAAAACGTCATCGCAAATCCAGTAGCTACTTGAACTAAGAAGCAAGTCAATGTTATACCTCCGAAGCAATAAAATATGTTAACATGAGGTGGAACGTATTTACTACTAATATCGTCTGCTATAGCTTGAATTTCTAATCGCTCTTCAAACCAGTTATAAACTTTACCCATGAATATATGTCATTCAAAGTTTATGTTAATTTCCGCAATTAGGCTTTACACTCTTACAAATGATTGAGTTTTAATGCCAAGAACCAGATTCGAACTGGTGACACGAGGAACTTCAATCCACTGCTCTACCAACTGAGCTATCCCGGCTTCAACACTAATTTATTTTAACTAAATAATCTGTATTTATCAAAATCAATTCTATGATTTTGATAAACTTTCATTATCCAGCTCCAAAAGTTTACTTTGTTTTTCTAGATCTGGAACAACTCCTACCATTTGATCATTGCTTTTACCTGGAGCTACCATTGGGTAACAGTTTTCATCAGAAACAACTTGAAAATCAATTAAAACGGGACCTTCTGTATTTATCATCATATCAATAGCCTCCTCTAAACCATCTGGTGAGTTCACAGAATGAGCTTTAATTTGATAAGAATTCGCTAATCTTACAAAATCTGGCATACCTTCTGCCATGCTCGAATTAGAGTAGCGGTTATCATAAAATGCCTGTTGCCATTGTCTTACCATTCCTTGCCATTTGTTATTTATTAGAGCAATCTTTATAGGTAAATTGTATTGAGCAATCGTACCAAGTTCTTGTAGATTCATTTGAAAACTTGCATCTCCACTAATACAAATAACAACATCGTCTGGAAAAGCAAATTGTGTCCCTATTGCCGCGGGTAATCCATAACCCATTGTACCTAATCCTGCACTTGACATCCATCGCCTTTGTTTACATTGAATAAATTGCGCAGCCCACATTTGATGTTGCCCAACATCTGTCGTAAAATATGCATTTGGAGCGATACGACCGAGTGTATGTATGACATGCTGAGGAGATAAGGCATCTTTCGGACGTGGTATTAATAAAGGATACGCTCGCTGCCAATATCTAATTCGTTTTCTCCAATATTTTGCATTGATTGAAATAAAAGGGGGACGATTTCTTTCAATACTAATTAATTCTTGCAAAATTTTACGAACATCACCAATAATAGCAATTTCAGGAACCCGATTTTTACCAACTTCAGCAGCATCAATGTCTATATGTATCACTTTAGCTCGGCATGCAAACTCATCTAGCTTACCAGTGACTCTATCATCGAACCGAGCTCCAATTGCTAATAAGAGATCACACTCACTAACTGCAAAGTTCGCATAAGCAGTACCATGCATTCCTAGCATGCCTAATGAAAATCTATTACTCTCATTGATAGATCCTTTACCTGTCAGTGTATTTGTAATAGGTAATCTAAAATAGTTCACTAACTCCTCAATTTCTTTTGCTGCATTTGCAATAACTGCGCCTCCTCCAACATATGCTAATGGTTGAGAGGCCTGTCTTATTAATTGACATGCTTGCTCCAATTTTGATTGGCTCGTGTAATGATCGAATCGATAATATCTCGAAGTTATTACTTGCTTTTTCTTAATAGGATAATAATCGGGAACAGTCTCCAATCCAACATCCTTTGGAATATCAATTAAAATGGGACCTGGTCTACCATTTTTAGCAATGTAGAATGCCTCTGGAATAATTTCAACTAAAGATTTAGCTTCTCTTACGACATATGAATGCTTAACAATTGGGAGTGTTATACCAAAAATATCTGTCTCTTGAAAAGCGTCTGTTCCTATGAAGCTACGTGCAACTTGACCAGTAATTATCACTAATGGAACGGAATCCATTTGCGCTGTTGCTATACCTGTAACTAGATTAGTTGCACCGGGTCCTGAAGTAGCAAAGCAAACACCTATCTTACCACTAGAGCGCGCATATGCATCTGCAGCGTGAATAGCTCCTTGTTCATGTCGAACTAAGACATGCTTTATCAATTTATCTTTTTCCCAGAAGAAAAGCTCATCGTAAATAGGAAGAATAGCACCTCCAGGATACCCAAAAATATGTTTTGTACCATTTCTAACTAAGCTATCCATCAGAACATACGCACCATTAATCATTGCGTCGTTTTGTTCTATTTCATTATTTACATTTATAAGATCTGCCATTTTAAAATTAACGCTATTATATTATATTACCTCAATCATGTTAGATAGACTAAAATAGAGAAATAGTACTACTAATATGAATAAGCCTATATATATAAGCTTATTTGTTGTATTCTTGAATAAGTAAATAAAAGGAGAAATTATAGTTAAAACTAGTCCACTCAAACTAACTATAAAAAACTTCGGATAACGTAACAGATTCTCCCAAAAATTAATCATTAAATATTTCTTAGAATTTTATGAAAAAGCGTTGATTTATATTCAAGTTATGCATCAAAACTTGATAAGCCTTTAAATTTGATTGTAGCTGGATCTGGATTTTTTCCAATTGAAAATTCTCGTTGCCCTACTCCTATGCGACCAGCATTAACTTTCTCCGGAAATGTACCATCTTTAGGATGTAAAAATTGGACTTCTCCACTTGGAAATATACGATATATTTTGTAATCATTTATTTTGAAGCTTCTAAGTTGCTTTCCTAAAGCTAGGCATTGTTCTTTTCTAGCTAAATACATCAAGTTATCTCCCTGCAACATTATTGCTGATCCACCAGTGGGCATTTCAAAGATCTGCTCTTTTTTTGATGGCCACATTATTGCATACTTTTCCTCAATTTCTGCAGCACGCAGCCACCCACCTGTGCTTCCTCCAAAAACGGGATAAACAGATTTAAATGGAGTTGACATACTTTTATCTCTCACAATATTAATTAATATTTTAGTTACATTAAAAGGAGTTATAGCGGAGAATGGATTTGAACCATTGACCTTCGGGTTATGAGCCCAACGAGCTGCCAGACTGCTCTACTCCGCGATATAAAATTTTATGACAAATTTATACAATAGTGCTATAATAAAAAGATATTAATTTAACATTATATATAAGTCAATGAACAACAATATAAAAGAAACTACATTGAACGAGGAGTTGGAAAAAATGCGCAAATTTGCTGAAACCTATGCGAAAAGAACGAATACATTTTTCTGCAAAGATTTAGGAATAACTTCTGCAGTCATTGAAGGGTTGGCTAGAAACAAGATAGATACTGGAAGTGCTCTCTGCCCGTGTCGACACTATGATGATAAAAAAGCGGAAGCAGAATCTACTTTTTGGAATTGCCCGTGCATCCCAATGAGAGAACGAAAAGATTGCCATTGCATGCTGTTTTTGACTGAAGAAAACGATTACTCATCGGAAAATCAAAGCATAAGTTTTGACGAATTGATGGAAAATCGTTAGTATAATATTGTGCATAATAAATGATTGAAATGAAGCTTAGATCTAGTGAGAATTCTGTCTAGTGCTAGATCATAAGCAATCTATTTCATATATCATTTCATAATAGTTAAAGGTTTCCACGACGTAAAAATAGAAAGAACACAACAGCCGGACCAGATAGTAGGATCAAGGTTGCCGAGAGTAATTGACCTATAACTTGCCAATTAATCATATTATCTTCGCTTTGTTCTTTACTTAATTTTTTTATTACATTATAATAAAATATTGTATCAAAGACAATTCAGGTTTTTCTGGGTCGCTAACTCAACGGTAGAGTACTCGGCTTTTAACCGAATAGTTCTGGGTTCAAATCCCAGGCGACCCAAACTAAAGAGTCCACTTTCACCTTTATTACATATAATAATAAGATAAAAGTAGACTATATTCGTATAGTGCATTTATTTTACTTATACCCCCAAGGGAATTCGAATCCCTGTCCCCTCCGTGAAAGGGAGATGTCCTAGGCCACTAGACGATGGGGGCTTTTAAATGTGAGACAAAACTCAATAAATTTTTGATGTCAAATAATATATTTTTTTGCACGTATATATTCCTATTGAATATAACATTTTTATTTTTTAATTTTATTATAGCTAAAAACCTTATTTCTACTCTCTCTATTAAAAGAAAATTCACTTCTTATAAATCTCTTGTGAAGTTTGACTCGAGCAAATTGTTCGACGTAGCCAAAATCATGTTTGATAGAGGTCTTAGTGCTGAATCTTACATTTTGTTTTCTTTGAGTGATAAAGTAAGCAGTAAAAGGGATAACGTTTCGCAATCGTTGATTTACTTTTACTTAGGTCAAATTAGTTATAAATCTAATAACTTTGATAAAGCTCTATTTTTCTTACGGAAATCGTTAAATAGGTCATCAGGCTTTAATAACGCAAGGTATCTATTAATTCAGCTCTATTATAAAAAAAGATTATTTTACAATTTAGCTAGGCAGTCGTCACTAAAATACTGTGGATATCAAGCTAGTAATTCAGAAGTAAGGTCAATTTTCGAAAGTGTCGATCGGGATGACAGGATTTGAACCTGTGACACCCTGCTCCCAAAGCAGATGCGCTACCAAGCTGCGCTACATCCCGATAGCTCCAAATCAAGTTGGAGCATAATACCATCTTATAATTCACGACTATCGAATTCATCCCAAAATTTATCTTCTTCTAGCAGGGTTTGAACATTTTGTTCAATGATTTTTTCCTGTATGAATTTCACACTGTCATCTAATGTATTTATATTAGCAGCTTCATCATCAGGTATATCTATATGGAATTTTCCTTCTAGGCTCATTATTAATTCTACTAAATCCAGTGAGTCGGCATTCAGATCTTCTATAAAATGCGCTGTTGGGGTTACATCTTTAAGGTCAACGCATAGTTGCTCCGCAATAATTAACCTAACCTTTCTATATAATCTTTTTTTTAGTAGTTTAACGTCCATGTATATGCTCATGATTGTTTTTATATTGCTTTTATTTTTACTTTAGGGCACTTTTTTATTTATTAATATGAGTATTATTAAACAAAATCTTATAGTTTTCTATTTCCATAGGCCTATATATATAACAAGATATTATACACTTATTGTTATTGATTTATCAAGGTTTATTAAATTATTTAAAGAATTTCTTTAGATACTAATATAAATTACGAATTATTGGTAGAATAGTTCGAGTGCTTAAATTTGGTAAAACATAAACTAATTGATTAGTGTAATCAAAATCCTTGAATAAGGAAATCTTAAATTTTAAGAATGTCCTGATAAGTATAATTACATTTGCTTGCTTGATATCATCCGTTAGAATTGATCCATCGTTGAAAGGCGTAAATAATTTGCTTAATTTCCGTTTTCCAATTCCAGAAATAAAAATTTTTAAAGTTGGAAGTGTCTTAAATATACTTTGCTGCCGTAGGACATCTGTGTAAGTTGTCGGTAAGAAGTTAAGTCGGTAAACTTTGCTCAACTTGATACTAGCTTTTTGTGAAAAAGAATATGATATGTTTTCATAATAAGAAAGAAAATTATAGATAACAAAGTTGCCCTCTGGAGTTGAATAACGTAATTGTACATCTGGTGATATATCCTGCAAGAAAAAATCAACAGATTTTTCTACATTCATATGAACTACCCAATTTTCTCTTGTTTTTATTTCAACCGCAATCTGAAAAGTCGATGAATATTTCCGCTCAACAATGCTTTTCTGCGTTTGCCTTCTCTTTGCTTCATCATCTCCTAGCGTCACTGCTTGAATTCCACCAATAAGGTCAGTTAAAGTTGGATTTTTTATTAAATTTTCTAACGAATTTCCATGAGCAGTACCTACTAATTGCACCCCACGTTCTGCTATTGTTCGTGCAGCTAATGCTTCTAATTCTGTGCCTATTTCATCAATAACTATACATTGGGGCATATGATTTTCCACTGCTTCTATCATGACTCGGTGTTGGAGATCAGATCGTTTTACCTGCATCCGTCGTGCTTTTCCTATACCAGAATGAGGTACATCATTATCACCAGCTATTTCATTTGACGTATCAATAATAATTACTCGTTTGTTCAACTCATCAGAAAGAACTCGACTAATTTCACGTATAGCCGTAGTTTTTCCTACTCCGGGTGGTCCTAGAATCAAAAGAGATTTACCTAATTTTATCAAATCGTGTAAAATCGAAATTGTTCCTAATCGTGATCGCCCAAATCGACATGTTAAACCAATTATTTTTCCTTGACGATTTCTAATACAACTGATTCTATGTAAAGTTCGTTCAATCCCGGCACGATTAGAATCAGTAAATTTCCCTACCCTTTTAAGACAATATTCTAAATCTTGCCAAGATATAACTTGGTTGGAAATATATGCAAATCCATCTCTAAACCTTGCTTCCGGTCTTCTACCGATATCGATAATGATTTCTATTAAATCTATTTTTTTTGGGTGATTTTGAATAGATTGTCGGACATAATCAGGAAAAATTTTCAACAATTCTAACAAATTATTTTCTATAAACATAATTTTAATATTTATTTATACAGGCACACAATAATATTGAATTAATTGTTTTATTATTATTATAATAAATGTAACAGTGTATCTAAATCTGTTTAGAAACTCACTTCTGGATATTATTCAATATTTGAGGATTTGAGAGTTCGATATTTAGTATTTTTTCTAATACAACCTTAAATGAAAACAGGTTCTAACATCAACGAAAAGGCAAAAGTTCGAATTCTAGTTGACAAAAATGTTGTAGAAACTAATTTCGAAAAATGGGCAAACCCAGGGCATTTTTCTAGAACGTTAGCTAAAGGACCGAAAACAACGACCTGGATTTGGAACTTGCACGCAGATGCTCATGATTTTGATATTCAAACTAAATCATTAGAAGACGTGTCTAGAAAAATCTTCAGTGCACATTTCGGTCAATTAGCGGTTATATTCCTTTGGATCAGTGGGATGCATTTCCATGGAGCATATTTTTCTAACTATCTGGCATGGTTAAATGATCCAACAGGTGTCAAGCCTAGTGCTCAAACAGTTTGGCCAATAGTTGGTCAGGAAATATTGAATGGAGACGTTGGTGGTAATTTCCAAGGTGTTCAAATTACCTCAGGTTTTTTCCAGATTTGGCGTAGCGAAGGAATAACAAGCGAATTAGAACTATACTGGACAGCAATTGGAGGTCTTGTTATGGCAGGACTTATGGTTTTTGCTGGATGGTTCCATTACCATAAAGCAGCACCTAAGTTGGAATGGTTCCAAAATGCAGAATCTATGCTAAACCACCATTTATCAGGATTACTGGGTTTAGGATGCCTATCTTGGGCAGGACACCAAATTCACGTTGCTTTACCAATTAATAAGCTTTTAGATGCAGGGGTTTCAATCCAGGAAATTCCACTTCCTTATGAATTTATAATAAATCGTGAATTAATTGCCCAATTATATCCTAGTTTTGAGAAAGGTTTAGTTCCATTCTTCTCTTTGAATTGGGGCGAGTATAGTGATTTTCTAACTTTTAAGGGCGGTCTGAATCCAGTAACAGGTAGTTTATGGCTAACCGATGTAGCACATCATCACCTTGCATTAGCAGTAATGTTTATAATTGCAGGCCATATGTATAGAACAAACTTTGGAATTGGCCATAGTCTAAAAGAGATTTTAGAGGCTCATAAGGGGCCTTTTACAGGTGAGGGACATACTGGTTTATATGAAGTTCTAACAACGTCATGGCATGCTCAGTTGGCTATAAACTTAGCAATGTTAGGTTCGTTAAGTATCTTGGTAGCCCATCACATGTATGCTATGCCACCATATGCCTACATTGGGATTGATTATCCAACCCAACTTTCAATATTTACGCATCACATGTGGATAGGAGGATTTTGTGTTGTAGGTGCTGGTGCACATGCAGCAATATTTATGGTTCGAGATTATAGCCCAGTTACTAACTACAATAATCTTCTTGATCGTGTTATAAGACATAGAGATGCCATAATTTCTCATTTAAATTGGGTGTGCATATTTCTAGGATTTCATTCATTTGGACTTTATATCCATAATGATACGATGCGTGCGTTGGGACGATCACAAGATATGTTCTCGGATAAAGCAATTCAGTTGAAGCCAATATTTGCTCAATGGATACAGAATATTCATACAATTGCACCTGAAGTAACTGCACCTAATTCAATGGCAACAACTAGTTATGCTTTTGGTGGTGATGTGATATCAATTGGGTCGAAAATCGCGATAATGCCTATACAGTTAGGGACGGCCGATTTCATGGTACATCACATTCATGCTTTTACGATTCATGTTACAGTGTTAATCTTGCTGAAGGGTGTGTTATACGCTAGAAGTTCGAAGCTAATACCAGATAAAGCGAACTTAGGATTCCGTTTTCCTTGTGACGGTCCAGGTCGTGGTGGTACTTGTCAAGTATCTGGATGGGATCATGTATTTTTAGGTCTATTTTGGATGTATAATTCATTATCGATTGTAATATTTCACTTCAGTTGGAAAATGCAATCAGATGTCTGGGGAACAATCAATGGAAATACAGTATCACACATCACTGGTGGAAACTTTGCTCAAGGAGCTATAACGATTAACGGATGGTTACGTGATTTCCTATGGTCACAAGCATCTCAAGTTATTCAATCATATGGATCAGCTTTATCGGCATATGGTTTAATTTTCTTAGGAGCACACTTTATTTGGGCCTTCAGTTTAATGTTCCTTTTCAGTGGACGTGGATACTGGCAAGAATTAATTGAATCAATTGTTTGGGCTCACAACAAGTTAAAAGTTGCGCCTTCAATTCAACCACGTGCTCTAAGCATCACCCAAGGTCGTGCTGTAGGACTTGCACATTATTTACTAGGGGGTATCGGAACAACATGGTCCTTCTTCTTAGCACGAATTATTTCTGTTGGATAAAGAAAAGTTATAAAGTAAAGAAGAATAAAAATTATGGTAGCAAAATTCCCAAAATTTAGTCAAGCTATAGCACAAGATCCAACTACCCGTCGAATCTGGTACGGTATAGCAACTTCACATGATTTTGAAAGTCATGACGGAATAACGGAAGAAAACTTATATCAAAAAATATTTGCATCTCATTTTGGCCACCTAGCCATAATATTTTTATGGACATCGGGCAATCTTTTTCATGTCGCATGGCAAGGAAATTTTGAACAGTGGGTTCTTAATCCTCTTAAAGTTAAACCAATAGCGCATACAATCTGGGATCCCCACTTTGGTGAGCCTGCTCTTAAAGCATTTACTAAAGGGGGAGCCTTTTATCCGGTAAATATAGCATATTCGGGCGTCTATCAATGGTGGTACACTATTGGAATGCGAACAAATACTGACTTATATGTAGGTTCAGTTTTCCTACTTGTCTTGTCAGCATTGCTATTATTCGCTGGTTGGTTACACTTACAACCAAAATTCCGTCCTAGTTTATCATGGTTTAAAAATAACGAATCACGTTTGAATCACCATCTATCGGGACTATTTGGTGTAAGCTCACTAGCATGGACAGGTCACCTTGTTCATGTAGCTATTCCTGAATCGCGTGGAGTACATGTTGGTTGGGATAATTTCTTAACAACATCTCCACATCCAGAAGGATTAACTCCATTTTTCAGTGGAAACTGGCAAGCTTATGCCATGAATCCTGATTCAACTGCTCATGTTTTTGGTACAAATAGTGGAAGTGGAACAGCAATACTAACATTCTTAGGAGGATTTCATCCTCAGACACAATCTCTTTGGTTAACAGATATGGCCCATCACCATCTTGCTATTGCGGTGATATTCATAGTAGCTGGTCATATGTATAGGACAAATTTCGGAATTGGTCACAGCTTAAAAGAAATTTTAGATGCCCACCGCCCCCCAAGTGGACGTTTGGGTGCAGGTCATAAGGGGCTTTTTGATACAATTACAGAATCACTTCACATGCAATTAGGCCTTGCTCTAGCAAGTTTAGGGGTCATTACTTCCTTAGTTGCACAACATATGTATGCTTTGACTCCATATGCATATTTATCAAAGGATTTTACAACAGAAGCAGCTCTATATACTCATCACCAATATATTGCTGGATTCTTAATGGTAGGTGCTTTTGCGCATGGAGCAATATTTTTCGTTCGTGACTACGATCCCGAGATGAATAAAGATAATGTTTTAGCACGTATGCTTGAACACAAAGAAGCCATCATTTCACATTTAAGTTGGGTTTCTCTTTTCTTAGGATTCCACACTTTAGGTCTGTACATTCATAATGATACAGTAGTAGCTTTTGGTCAACCAGAAAAACAAATCTTAGTTGAGCCAGTTTTTGCTCAATGGATTCAATCTGCATCTGGAAAAGCTCTTTATGGATTTGATATTTTATTAAACTCTTCGAGTAGTCCCGCAACACAGGCTAGTAGTCAGATTTGGCTCCCCAATTGGTTAGAGGCTATAAATAATGACAAAAATTCATTATTTTTAACTATTGGACCTGGAGATTTTTTAGTACACCATGCTATTGCGTTAGGTCTTCATACTACAACTCTGATTCTAGTTAAGGGTGCCTTAGATGCTCGTGGTTCAAAACTAATGCCAGATAAAAAAGATTTTGGTTATAGTTTCCCTTGCGACGGCCCTGGTCGTGGTGGTACTTGTGATATCTCGGGTTGGGATGCATTTTATCTAGCCATGTTTTGGATGTTGAATACAATCGGATGGGTAACGTTCTATTGGCATTGGAAACATATTACATTATGGCAAGGAAATGCTGCCCAGTTTGATGAATCATCTAATTATTTGATGGGATGGTTACGTGATTACTTATGGTTAAATTCATCTCCTTTAATCAATGGTTATAATCCATATGGTATGAATAGTCTATCCGTTTGGGCCTGGATGTTCCTATTTGGTCACTTAGTGTGGGCAACTGGATTTATGTTTTTGATATCTTGGCGTGGATATTGGCAGGAATTAATTGAGACTCTTGCATGGGCTCATGAGAGAACTCCACTAGCGAATTTAGTTCGTTGGAGAGATAAACCTGTAGCACTTTCAATTGTTCAAGCGCGTCTTGTTGGTCTTGCACATTTTGCCGTAGGATATATACTGACGTACGCTGCTTTTGTAATTGCATCAACTGCCGGAAAATTTGGTTAATTTTTTTCATCGATGTTCTATTTGCGGATAATACTTGACAAATATCCAAAATTGTCTATATTCATTAATAGAGGGACTATTTAGTCCTTCTATTAATAATGGAGAGGTGGCAGAGTTGGTCGATTGCGTCTGATTTGAAATCAGATGAATTTTACGATTCCGTGGGTTCGAATCCCACCCTCTCCTGTTTACACTAGTTCAAGCAGATCTTTGAGCATGTAGCTCAGTGGATAGAGCATCAGATTCCGATTCTGAAAGTCGAAGGTTCAACTCCTTTCATGCTCATCTGTCGACTTTTGCACAATTATAAAATTGGGGCTGTAAGGATTCGACTTTTTATAAAAAAATTTTTTTATACAGATAAAGAAAAATGCAACAAAAATAATAAATGCAAACTTCCTAAATAAAATTTTTCGTAATGAGCATAGCTTGAACTTAGGATATGCTTAAATAGAATAACCTATATGAATTAGAATAGAAATCACAATCGACTCTAATCAAAAGAATACCATGTGCGAACTTACATTAAATAAGTTAATATTAAAAATTTGAAAATTAACTTTCTATTATTTGCTTTGAAAAGCTACTGCTGTGAAAAGGAAAAATTTTTTGTGAAAAGGACGTGGGTTCAATTCCCACCAGCTCCATATCTTTAGATATTTTTGCATCTGTGGCCGAGCGGTTTAAGGCAGTGGACTCATAATCCATCTTCGTTTCACGAAATCACTGGTTCAAATCCAGTCAGATGCACTCTAACCGCTACATAGATTTTTTTATTGTTTAATAAAACTTCCTTTTCAATCTAGCAGCTTTTCCTGATCTTAGTCTCAGAAAATAAAGCTTTGACCTTCTCACTTTACTATTTTGTTTTACAATTAAGCTATCTACTCGTGGTGAGTGTAATAAAAAGTTTCGTTCTACACCAACACCGTAACTAGTTTTTCTCGTTGTATATGATAAATTAATACCACTATTTTTCTTTGAAATAGTTGTCCCTTCATAATATTGGGCTCTTTCTTTATTTCCCTCTCTTATTTTGAATCCGATCTTTACAATATCACCAATTCGAGGAATTATCTTATCGTTTTCAGTGAAATACCTTTCAATAATTTTGATCTCCTCTTGAGTTCGTCTGTGTGGCTTTCTTTTCCAGTTTATTCTAGTATTATTATTGTAAAGTTTTTGTAAACTTATTTTTAAAAATAAGTTGAAAATTACCATTGAATTATTAAATTATTTAATATAGATATATAATTAAACTAAATTTCTTTAGCTTAGAGCATTTAAAAATAATGCCTTCAAACTATGATAAAAATAAAAAATATAGTTTGTCAATAATTTCTTTACCTAGCTTTAATACCATAAAACTGTCACGAGAATAGATGATAGAAAAATGTAAATATTACACAGAAATTAAATAAGTCATTAAAAAAATCAAAATTCAAAATGTTTGAACGTTTCACAGAGAAGGCTCTTCAAGCTATAATGCTTGCTCAGGAGGAATCTAGAAGATTAGGTCATAATTTTGTAGGCACGGAACAAATCTTTCTAGGTATTGTAGGACAAGGCTCAGGTCCCGGCTTTGACACACTTAGAGAAGCTGGTGTCACATTAAGAAATACAAGAATGGAAGTTGAGCGTATGATTGGTCGAGGTTCGGGATTTGTCGCAGTAGAAATTCCTTTTACACCAAGAGCTAAGAGAGTATTAGAAGATTCTATGCAAAGTGCACGTGAGTTTGAACATACTTATATAGGTATTGAGCATCTTTTTTTAGGATTACTTGAAGATACTGATGGTGTTGCAACTCGGGTTATGTTAAACTTAGGTGTAGATCTTGATCGTTTAAGAGGCGAGATATTTGAATATATGGGTGAAGATACAAGACAGGTTAGTTTCTTCGAAGAGTTAGATGATGATGAACCTGATGATGATGATGTATTTATCACAAATACATTAAATGAATATGTTGTAAACTTAACAGAATTAGCAGAAACAAATAAATTAGACCCTGTAATAGGGAGACAAAAGGAAATTGAGCGTGTTATTCAAATTTTATCACGTCGTAGAAAAAACAATCCAATTCTTATTGGAGAACCTGGTGTTGGTAAGACAGCTGTGGCGGAAGGACTTGCACAAAGAATTATGCAGCAGGATGTTCCTTATACCCTTCAAGAAAAAAAATTGATACAATTAGATATTAGCTTGCTTCTTGCTGGAACAAAATATCGTGGTGAATTTGAAGATCGATTAAAACGTGTTATTGAAGAAATTGAAGCATCAGAACATTTAGTAGTAGTTATAGATGAGGTTCACACTCTAATTGGGGCTGGTGCTGCTGAAGGAGCAATGGATGCAGCAAATACATTAAAACCCGCCTTAGCACGTGGTCATTTTCAATGTATCGGAGCAACAACTATTGAAGAATACCGACAATATATAGAAAAAGATAAAGCATTAGAAAGACGTTTTCAACCTGTATACGTGAATGAGCCTTCGGTTGAAGAAACTGTTGAAATATTGAAAGGTCTTAGACAGAAATATGAGAGTTATCACAATCTCACAATTGAGGATTCAGCATTGATGGCTGCTGCGCGGATGGGATCTCAATACATTGCTGATCGCTATTTACCAGACAAAGCTATCGATCTTATAGACGAAGCAAGTTCAAGAGTTCGTTTACTATCATATGAAATTCCAGAAGAAGCAATCGAGTTAGATCGAGAATTGCGAGCAATGGTTTTCGAAAAAAATGAAGCTGTTAGATTACAAAATTTTGAATTAGCTATTCGATTACGAAACAGAGAAAATGAGTTAAGACGACAAATTGCTACTATTATCAAAGCAAAAAAATTACAAATTGATGCGGCAATAGAAGCTGAAAAAGTTCAGGCAGAGAAAGAAAGGTTAGAAAAAGAACAGTTAGCTGATATTCCAGATCCAAATCTAAGAAATGTAGTTGAAGAAGAAAACAAAGATAAGGAAATACTAGAAAGGTTCATAAATCCAGATCCATCTGACAAAAAATCAGATTCAGGTAATATGAAATCAGTTACACAATCTGATTTCGAGAACGATGATGAATGGGAGTATCAAGATGAATTAGAACCATATATTTATAATGATGATGATAATGATTTAGAAGATTCGATGGACGAATTTAAAAATTTTGAGAAAAAGACTGACGAAAACGATAAAAAAGAAAGTTCTGACGATTCTGAAACGAAGGCTCAACATTCAGAGAAAGAAAATACACTGGATGAAGAAATGTTTTTTAATCAATATGCAGAACGCCAATTGCTAATAAGTCGAGATCTATACGAAGAACAATTATGTAAGGATGATGAATCAGATTCTAACCGCGTTTATGATTTTGACGAAAATGGGCCAGGTTGGGAACCCCTTATTGAAAAATCAGATGATGGAGATGATACAAATTATTTAGATAGTTTTAATGACGATGACGATGATGATTTTTATAAGTTCAACAGTTTTGATCGATTTATAAATCCATTTAGACGTTAAGGTCAAAAATAAATTTTAAGGATGTTCAAAAAAAATTTAAGAATTTTTAGTAAAAGCTTAATACAATTATTTATGCAGAATAACCCAAATCCTGTCAAAAACCCACCTAACGTGGTAGAGGAAGAAAAACAAAAAGAAGAAATTCAAGAAGTAAAAGAAGAAAAAGAGTTTACTTATGAACCTCCTTTAGTTACTGACGAAGATATAGCTTACGTTGTTTCATCTTGGAGTGGTATACCGGTTAGTCGAATAACAAAAACCGAAACTCAAAAGTTAGTAGATATGGAGGAGATACTTCAACAGAGGGTAGTTGGACAAAAATCCGCAATAGCATCAGTAGCAAAAGCTATACGACGAGCGCGGATCGGACTAAAAAATCCAAATCGTCCTATTGCCAGCTTTTTATTCTCTGGTCCAACTGGTGTCGGTAAAACAGAGCTGTCCAAGTCTTTAGCGACTTATTTCTTTGGTTCTGAAGATTCGCTTGTACGACTAGATATGTCCGAGTTTATGGAACGTCATACTGTAGCAAAATTAATTGGTTCACCTCCTGGATACGTTGGGTACAGCGAAGGTGGGCAATTAACCGAAGCAGTTCGAAGAAAACCTTATGCATTGTTGTTATTCGATGAAATAGAGAAGGCACATCCTGATGTTTTTAATTTACTATTGCAAGTATTGGATGAAGGTAGATTAACTGATTCGAAAGGCAGAACAATCGATTTTACAAATACACTAACAATAATGACTTCTAATTTAGGTTCTCGATCAATTGAAAAAGCAAGATCAGAAGAACCAATGGGTTTTAGTACAGATAAACAAACTGAAGGGAAACAATACGAAAAATTACAAGATGTTGTAAATGAAGAACTGAAACGATTTTTTAGACCTGAATTTTTGAATAGAATTGACGAGATAATTGTATTCCAACAATTAACTCGTTATGAAATTGGTGAGATTGCTGATATAATGCTTAATCAACTAAGTAAAAGAATGCGAAATCAAGGTATGATTTTAGATATCACACGTCGAGCTAAAAGTGTTGTTGTTCAGCAAGGATTTGATCCAGTTTATGGAGCCCGTCCTTTAAGAAGAGCAATTATTAGACTTATAGAAGATAAGATTGCTTCTAGCTTTCTATCTCAAACTTTAATAGGTGATGTTAATGTCTTTGTTGATTGTAATGAAGGCGCAGAGGAACTCACAGTCACTGTTATTCCTACGAAAAAAACGCAAATTTTTGAAGAAAAATTAAGTGAGGGCCTTACTAATAAAGAGGAGTTTTCCTTGAGCACGATGGCAATTCTTATACGATATACCTTATCCTCTGATAATGATGACAACTAACTAGTTGTCATCTCCATTTCAACTATATCAACATATGAACTTCCGTTCTTTCTTTTAAAATTAACTATTCCTTTTTCTAGAGCAAATAGTGTGTAGTCACGTCCAACTCCAACATTTAGACCTGGTTTAAATTTTAGACCTCTCTGCCTTACAATGATATTTCCAGCTTTTACAGGGTGTCCTCCAAAGCATTTTACGCCTAGACGCTTTGCATTAGAATCCCGTCCATTCTTTGTGCTTCCTGCACCTTTTTTATGTGCCATTTGTTTACAAGTATTTTATTAAATTTCAATTAATCTAAAAATCTTTTTATGATTTATGCATAAACTTCTTTAATTCGAATTTGAGTAAATTGATGTCGGTAACCATTTTTACGACGATATTTCTTTTTGGGTTTCATCTTATATACAATTAATTTAGGTCCTTTCAGATGATTCACAATTTCGACTAAAACTTTAGTATTACTTAAATACGGTTGTCCAATGAAGCGTTTATTCTTAGAACTAATTAACAGAACTCTATTAACCCATAATGCTTCACCTTTAGAAGCAAATATCTTATTTACATTGTAATATTTATTTTTTTCTACCCAAACCTGTTTTCCGCCTATTTCTATTATAAGGTAATTAGCCATATTCTATGCTAAATTTATATGTATGGTAATCATTTATTACGTCTATATCTAATATTAAAATAAATTAAACTATTGAAATTTTCAATATCATTTTGGGCCGAGTCGGATTTGAACCAACGTAGGATAAACCAATGGATTTACAATCCACCCCCTTTAACCACTCGGGCATCGACCCATTCTTGTCTTATGTATTTTATATTAATAAATATATTGAAAATTTTTCAAGCCCTTTAACTTTTTTAATAAGATAAAGGACTTTTTATTTCGTCACTAGGGGCTTGAAACTCAAAAAATGTTACACTTTCGTTTAGTCTTAAATTTAATATTGAGATAAAAGTTTTTGTACACGACAAGATTACAAAATTCTCTTTTTCTTTATCTACGTTTTTTATAACTAGCGGTAAGAACCCAGGATTTTTTATTATCCATGTATCAAAGAAAGTATTCTGCTTTTTATGGTAAAAGGCTCTTTCTCTAAAAACTTCTTCGAGTGGTTCGGAACGTAATACCTCGAGCTCATTTATTAAAAGGCCATAAAACATTGTCATAATTCAATAAGAGGTGCCCTGTATTTAAAGGATTTCAACATACAATTCTTATTCTAGTTCTAACTCAATTTTTTTTAATTTAGAGTTAGATACAAAACTCACATTATCTGGATCTCTTAGTAAAGATTTAGCAATTGAAAAAGCTTTATTGGCTTGCTTAGAAGCTTTTTTTTTCCAATTCGCAAATCGTGAGCGTCGCTTAGATAATGAAGTTCGTTTTTTAGGTACAGCCATATTTTGTTATCGTATTTATCTAGAAACTAAACGATTAAGTTGTTGTAAAGCTACTCGTCCTATGTTATATAGTGCCCAAGATGCTGCTAGTAAAACTGGAATGAAAACAACAATTAAGCGAGTATCCATCGGATAGCTAAGAATTAATAATCTAGATTATTTTAACGTGTTCAGAACAAATATGAATCTTAATTCAATATTATATATGCCTAAATTATGGAAATTCCTTTCACTTTGGAGCAATTACAAATTTTAAAGGCTATAACCTCAGAGGGGAGCTTTAGAAAAGCAGCAGTAAGTCTATTCTTATCTCAACCAGCCGTAAGCTTACAAATTAGAAACCTCGAAAAGCATATAGATATTGTAATATTTGAACGAAATAAAAAAAAAGTTATTCTGACTGACGGAGGAATATTGCTGCTGAAATATGCAAATAGAATCTTGGCTCTATGTGAAGAAGCTTATCGGGCCTTAAAAAGTTTGAAAACTTTACAATCCGGTAGTTTAATCATTGGAGCAAGTCAAACAATTGGAACATACCTTATGCCGCGAATTATCGGATTGTTCAAGCAACGGTATCCCAATGTCAGTATTCAACTTCAAGTACATTCTACCCGTAAAATTTGTTGGGCAGTCTCAAATGGTCTAGTAGATATCGCAATTGTCGGAGGTGAAATACCATTTGAACTAGTTTCAATACTTAAAATAACTCCTTATGCTGAAGACGAACTTGCTCTTGTAATGGCTCCAACTCATCCGTTTGTTTTATTCAAAACCATTAAAAAAGAGGATCTTTATAAATTACGCTTTATAACATTGAATAATGAATCAACAATTCGAAGAGTAATAGAGAAGACACTAAATAATAGTGGAATTGATGTAAACCGCTTAAAAATAGAAATGGAGTTGAACTCAGTGGAAGCAATAAAAAATGCAGTACAATCAGGATTAGGAGTTTCATTTATCTCCATCTCTGCTATTGTCAAAGAAGTTGAATTTGACTTATTGCATATAGCAAAAGTAGAAAATATCTTAATTAAAAGAGTTCTATCAGTTATTATAAATCCAAATAAATATCAATCAAAAGTTTCGGAAAGCTTCTGTGATGATGTCTTAAAATTATTTCTTAGCTTATCAGAATTACAAGCCTCAGAATAACAACGTTCTATTACTTTTTAAGAAATTCACGGTTAAGACTCTCTAATTCTTTTTTTATATTAATTTTTGAGCGGTTGGCTTCTCCTCCTATTAATGAAATATCACCCAAATTTGAGATCCAAAACTGAGAGAAAGACAGGTAAGATAAAAAGACACTGATTAAAAGCAATGCGAAACCTAAATAAAGAGTTGGAATACCTGGATCTGTTTTAATTTGCAAACCTGTACAGGGTATAAGATCGATTATACTAAAAATGTTGTTAGATTCAGTTGAATAAAATTGACTTGAATTCAATATTTTTACTAGTTCTCCTTTTTTATCATAAATACGATTAGATCCATCTATTGCATCTATAAGAATTGAAAATTCATTCGTTTTATCTTTAAACCAAGTAATCCAAAAATCATTGCCTAAAATATTTTTTTTAACAATTGGGAGCTGCATAATTTTTTCGCTCTTCTCATCATTTTTAAAGAAGATTCTTAAACCAAGCAATGTCCAATCAGTTTGGTAAATAGTAATATCCTGATAACGTAATGGCGTATTAACGGAAATCGTCTTTCTTTTTAACTCTTTTCCATTCTCATTTAGAATCGAGATATTAGAATAAAATTGTTTTATCGTTTTATTATCATCATATTGAATCCAAAAGTCATTGACTCGCATATTAAGAGAGTTAAGTTGACTTAATTTTCCTTTTTTTATTAAGTTTTGGATATGGAAAATTTCTGTTTTTGGTACAAGCTCCTGAGCTGTAAAACCCTGAAATGTTCCTTGAAGAGCTCCTAGCAAAACGAGAATCAGGCTAATATGAACAAAGATTGGAGCAATACGACCAACCAACCCTTTATAACCATAAAAAAAGTTATTTTGTTGAAAAATAGAGTAACCTTGTATTTGCAGTTTTGATAAGAAGTTTCCAAAATTTTTACTTCTTGTTTTTTCTCTATAATTTAACTTCTTAAATTGTGTGGCACTATAAAGTAATCTACATCTGCTGAAAAACTTTAAACTAGGATACTGCTGAGTGATAGTGCAACAAATTAAGCTTAAACCGAGAATTAAGATAAGACTATTGAACCAAAAGTTTGTATAAATTTGATCAATTCCAAAAATTTGAATAAATCTCCAGTTGAAAATCCACTTGATTCCATCGCCAGAAGGATAATTAGACTTATAATACTCTATAGATTTTTCCTGCTCAATCAAGGTACCGATAATACTAAAAAATCCAATACTTAACAAATTAAGTATAGCAAATTTTAGATTAGATAAAATACGTACAAAATAGAAAATCATTCAATTTAAAAACATTTTAAAAGTTTTTAACAGTAGTTAAAACTATTTAGATGCGGAAAGACGCTTACGCCCTTTTCTTCTTCTCGAATTTAAAATTTTTTTACCACTTTTAGTTTGACTTCGTTTTCGAAATCCAGAAGTTTTAATTTTTTTTCTGTTCGTACCACCAAATGTTTGTTTAACCATATTTTATTTATAAAATTTAAAATTCTTTCTTATTTTAATTCGTCTGTACAATAGTTCAGAGTGCATATAATTCAAAACTGCTTTATACCTAAGCTCGTCTAACGTTGCAACAAATCGCTGTGATGACATTTTTCTGTACTCAGAAATGGGTTCAGTTTGAGCAAAAGCTGCGAAAGATGCGCTATCGCGTAGATTTGTCATAGCTTGTAAGTGTTGTTTCCAACTTTCATCTATTGCTTGTAGAATACAATATCTTTCGACAACATAAATTAATCCAGGTTCATACAATTCAATTTCTACTTGTTTCAGGTCATAAGACACCCATGCTTGATCTAATGCAAATGATCGTATTTTTTGCGTCTCAAACTTACGCACAACTTGCCGACACCCACTTAAATTAACCCAAAAGACTTCACCTAAAAACTGTAAAAACTTTTCTAATCGAAGTCCAAAAGGTAGATCAATTTCACTATTCTTACCAAAAAAGTTAGAATAACGGCTAAGAACCAAAAAGTCAAAATAATCCAATAATATATCTCTACAGATTTCATTTTTTAAGACTTTTTGTCTCTCTCGATAAACAAGTTTACGATGAACATCTAAGACTTTGTCATATTGAAATAAATCTTTTCTTATTCCGTAATTGTAATTTTCCACTCTTTGTTGAGCATTATCGATGGCTTTAGTTAAAAAATCAAAAGATAGAGGCGTTTCATCTAGAGGATCTATGCTTTGTAGTATGGTTCTAATTTTTTCGCTTCCAAACAAGCGTAATAACTTGTCTTCTAAACTTAAAAAGAATTGAGAACTCCCAGGATCACCTTGACGACCTGCGCGACCCCGTAATTGATCATCGATTCTTCGAGAATCATGTCTTTCTGTTCCAATTACATGTAATCCACCAAGATTTCTGATCAGATTTGCCTGATGTATACAAGATAGTTTTACCTCTACTGATAAAAGCTTAATCAAATTGTAAATATATTGATTCAAGTAAATTTTACTATTATATTGTTTTCCAACTCGAAAAAGAGCTAATCTAAAAATATTTAAGGATTTAAGAGTCTCATTAACTTCTCGATCAGGAACATCAAGGGTTTTTAATATCATAGAAAGATGATCAATTAGCTTGTCATCGACAAGTAATTTTGGATTACCACCTAGAATTATATCAGTACCTCTCCCTGCCATATTCGTTGCAATTGTTATAGTTTTAAAACACCCCGCTTTAGCTATTATTCTCGCTTCTTTTTGAACATTTTCGGGTTTTGCATTTAGAACATTATGACTTATCCTATAATTTTTTAATAATTGTGATAATAGCTCAGAATTTTCTATACTGGTTGTTCCAACCAAAATTGGTCTTCCAATTTTATACATTTCAACACATTGATTTCGAATTGCTTTCCATTTTCCAACATCATCAGCAAATATCAAATCTGGTAAATCTTCTCGAATAATAGGACGTGCCGTAGGAACTTGATAAACTTTTGTATTGTATATTTTGGAAAATTCAACTTCTGAACTTTTAGCCGTACCTGTCATTCCAGCAAAACGTTCATAAAGTAAGAAAAAGTTTTGATAAGTAATTGAAGCAATAGCTAGAGAATTTTTTTTAATAGTCACATCTTCCTTAGCTTCAACGGATTGGTGTAAACCTTCGCTCCATCTTCGTCCTGGCAAAATACGTCCCGTAAATTCATCAACGATTAATACGTCATCATTTTGAACTATGTAATCAATATTAACTGTATAGAAATTTTTCGCTTTTAATGCGTTAATCACATAGGCAAGCCATCCATGACTAATATTGAATAAATCATTTATTCCTAATATTTTTTCAAATTTTTTAATACCTTTCTCTGTTAAAAAAATATTTTTTGTTTTTTCATTTATTTTAAAATCTACATCTCTCTTCACATATTTTACTGCTTCAGCAGCAAACCTATATTTTTCTGTCCTCACTTGTAATTCACCAGAAATTATCAATGGCGTTCGAGCTTCATCGATTAATATTGAATCAACCTCATCAATTATACAGTAATTCAGTTTTCTTAAAACTAATTCATTTAGATCACTAGCTAAATTATCACGCAAATAATCAAAGCCTAATTCACTGTTAGTTACATAAGTGATATCTCGTCCATAATTTTCTCTTTTTTCTCGGCAACTCATTTGAGATTGAATTAAGCCTGTGCTTAATCCTAACATTTGGAAAATTTTTCCCATCCATTCACAATCCCGCTTTGCTAAATATTCATTTACTGTTACAACATGGGTTCCTTGTTGAGATAAGCTTTGAGCAACCGTAGGTAAAGTAGCCGCTAATGTTTTTCCTTCCCCAGTTTTCATATCGGTTATAAAACCATCATTCAAAATAAGTCCAGCTAGCACTTGCGTATCAAAGGGCCGTAATCCTATAAAACGACGAGAGGCTTCACGTGTTATTGCAAAGATATCACAAATATTTTTTTTCGATAATTTCTTTTTATAAGATTTCTTTATTTCAATCTGTAATTTATTAACCTTTTCTTTAAGATCTACATCAGATAGATCTAGAAGTTCACCTTCTAAATAATTAATATTTTTAACAACGTCCTTATATGACGATAATTCTTCTCTCTTTATTGAGGAAACAATTTTAGCTAGATTTAAGTTCATTTTTTGTCTCTCGTATTATTCGGATCTGGTTCAGTAAATTTTTGTCTTTGATCTCCAATATAAAAAATGATAGCTTTCAAAAAGAAGTCACGGCATTTAAACCTTCCTTTTATTGCTTCTTTAAAAGCTTCAGTTATTATTAAGATGTAAAAAGCTAAAATGCCTAAGATAAGAATCGAAGTCCCTGATTGAAAGACTTTATTTAATGCATTACCATTTGCGCTTGAAATGTAATACGGACTACGTGGATCGTTAAAAAAAGGTTCTAATACAGGTAAATAAATTTTACCTAAGAGTAATTTCCTTTTTCTTGGGGAGATCAAATCAAAAACAATTTGATCAACGAATCCTTGCAATATATTCAATAATATCGAATGTGTTAGATGAAAGCGAACAAAATAAGATAGATTTATAACTTTACCTCTTATGAAAAAATTGTAGAGCAATATACTCCATGTTAAATTTATCAATTCAGGAGCTCGCAACGGTTCAAAAAATATTGGTAAAAATAGAAATGTTTTTCGATTATACAGATGAATTGCTACACCCGAGTATAAAACATATGTGTTAAAAATTGGCAAGAGATAAGTTAAACAAGCAACAAGACGCTCATAAAATCTTACTTTATACTGCTTGCCAGCTTCTCTCATTTTATCCCATGTCCAAGGTAGAATAAGAAAACCTATAATTGTTAAAAGTGTGGCAGTGTTTTTCGAAGAAATTTGCATTTAAATCTATATAGTGATATAATGATACATATAAAATAGGAGAGAATGTAAATCTATATTTTTTATATTTATATAAATCTATCAAGGGATTGTAGTTCAATTGGTTAGAGCACCGCCCTGTCACGGCGGAAGTTGCGGGTTCGAGTCCCGTCAGTCCCGATACACTTTACATAGATTCACACAGAACATAGAATTTATTCGTGTAAAAACATAGGTTTTATTTTATTCTCTAATCATTTAATACAGTATGGCAAAAAAAAGTATGATAAATCGAAATATCAAAAGACAAAAGTTGGTCAAAAAATTTTCCGAAAAAAGAAGTATATTATTAACTTCTTTTAAAAAGGCTGAAGATTTTGAGCAAAAGCTAGTCGCCCATGGAAAAATACAAAAATTACCGAGAAATAGTTTCAAAGTCCGATTAAGAAACCGATGTTGGAAGACAGGTAGACCTAGAGCAGTTTTTCGTGATTTTGGTTTATCAAGGCATTCTTTGCGTCGCTTGGCTCATATGGGATATCTTCCAGGTGTTAAAAAGTCAAGCTGGTAAGAATTTAAACTCCAAGTCGATTTCCTCGACGGTACTGCAAATATGCTGCAACAAATAGTCCGATAAGTGTGATAGGAATCATTCCTAAAACGATACCAAATAATAATGGTTCGATCATTTTTAAAACAAAGGAAAGGTTTGAATAATAAGTTTTTTATAAAAAGATTAGATTAGCGATGGAAAACGTTTGCGCTTAATAGCAGCACTTCATGCTTTTTATACCTAATACTAATCTTAAAAATTACGTTTTTATCTAAATCCAATAGAGGCTTGCCAAACAAAAGCTAGAAGCAAAAATAGTATAGGTATCACAGGTAAGATATCAACTATTGGGCTGAATATAACATACGCTTCTGGTAGTTTAGATAATATTATTTCCATAAATAACTAAACGTAAGGATTTAACCTTTTATTCTTAAAATTATAACATCTGTTTAACTTTTATCTTAAGTTTGAATATATTATTAAATATAATAATATCTCTCTTTTAAGGAGAGATACGCTTGAAAACTTCAAGACAGTATGGATTAATCAACTTAGTTGATCTATTTATTTGAATAAAAATTTTTAGCTTTTTACGGTAGTTTTTGATATGATTTTTGTGATTCAATTACTAACGGTTCTTTTAGTATTATTATCTTTTAGTCTAATAATCGCAGTTCCTGTAGCTTTAGCTACACCAGGGGTTTGGGATGAATCAAAAAGTACATTTTACAATCTTTTGACATTGTGGGTGTCAATAGTGATAATAACAGGCTTAGCAAATAACTTTATATAAAAATATAAATTCAATGTCGACAACATTTTTACCTTCAATTCTCGTACCGTTAGTTGGGTTGATATTCCCAGGATTAGCAATGGCTCTATTGTTTGTATATATTGAGAAAGACAGTATTGAATAATATTAAAAAATAAAAAAGGTATAAGAGCATCAAGGTACCTTTTTTATTCTTAAAGGTACCCTCACCCTTTTCACTTCTTATTTATATTAAAAAAATTATAAAGAAGAGCCTAGACCTGAATAAGCTCCATAAATAAAGATTCCTAAAACTCCAATAACTCCTAATCCAGCTACTAAAGCGACAATCCAAAGAGGTAAACGACCGGTTCCTGCCATGAAAATAACTCCTTATAAAGAAAACTTAATTGAAAAAATAACTTGAAAAAAGAACTGCCAGTACAAAAATTAATAATAGACCCCAAAAAAGGGATGTACGATTTAATTCTACAGGCTGTTTATTTGGGTTTGGGCCACTCATATATATTTATTTATAAAATTCTTTATCGTTGAATAAATTGCATTGCTGTAATTGAACCTAGAAAAAAGATTGTTGGAACAGCTAACGCGTGTATTGCTAACCAGCGGAAAGTAAAAATTGGATACGCCACTGGTTGATTTGTTTCTCTACTCATTAATATAACTTATAATCCTCGTGTTAAATCTTCTAGTTCCTGCTTAGCACTAAATCTATCATTTACTAATGGAACTTGTTGTCTATCTTGCGAAAAGTATTCATTAGGTCTTGGTGTTCCAAATACATCATAAGCCAATCCTGTTGCCACAAATAGCCACCCGGAAATGAACAAAGATGGAATTGTTATACTATGAATGATCCAGTATCTTACACTAGTTATAATATCTGAGAAGGGACGTTCACCTGTAGATCCACCACTCATAAAATTTAATAACTGTTTACTCAAATTAAGTAAAATTTTTACCCAATCCACAGTTAAACTCAAAAATTGAGCGGGTAGCGGGAATCGAACCCGCATCACTAGCTTGGAAGGCTAAGGTTTTACCACTAAACTATACCCGCGTATACTTTAGACTAATTTTACTGTAAATTAATCCAAGTAACTATAAAATCTTTTATAATAAAATTAATATTAGTATGTTTCTAGATTTACATCAAGAAACAAAGCTAGTTCTAAAGCCTCTTTCTCAATTAGAGCTAGCGGTTTAGGTTGATCGATTTGTGTTAAGGGTATCTGTCTTTCGTCTTTTGTATTAAGATAAATCGTACGGCGAGGATTCAATCCCTCTCTAACAAGCACTTTTATTGAGTTTATGCTATCGATTGGATATACCAGTAATATCTGTTTATTCTTTCCTGGAAAGCCCTTTCGTACTATTCTAACAACATTATTAGACTTATCAAACTCATTATATCCTCCACCTATGTCCCAAATTATAGTTAAAAGTAAAAAAATACTAAGAGTAACTGCCAATGTTCCATAGAACATCATGATTATTCCTTGAGGTATAAAGATTAATTTGCTAGTTTTTATAAAGAATAATAAATCAGTTTTAGCATAACTCGACAAACCTGCAATCAAAAAACCACATCCACCAATGAATAATGCAATTAACCAAAAATAATTACTGATCCTTCTTGAACCTACAATGACATCACGCCGAATACATTCATTCATAATCGAAAAATTATTAAATCAATTTTATTGCTTTTAATCCTAAAAATAGACCACAGGCTAAGCTAAAATAGAAGGCCAAAACACTTGTATAGTTTATTAACAAACTCATTGTTATTGTCATGAAAAAAGTTTAATTTAGCGTTGTTATTTATCAAAGATTAAAATTTTATTTGGATATAAACTCGTTTTAACATATAATATATATTATACGTTGTTTTTTACAATTGTATTTCTTAGTATTCAGAGTTAGACAAAAATCATTTACTGCTTTAACATTTGCATCTGTGAAAATAAAAAATGTCAAATTTTATAAAACCATATAATAACGATCCTTTCGTTGGTCATCTATCGACCCCTGTAACAGCTTCTTCAACAACAAAAGTATTTTTAGGGAATCTACCAGCATACAGACAAGGGTTATCACCTCTACTACGTGGATTAGAAATTGGTATGGCACATGGTTACTTCTTATTAGGTCCTTTCGAGAAGTTAGGCCCTTTACGAAATTCTTCTGCAGCCTTATTAGCAGGCTTTTTATCAACAGTAGGGTTAATAATAATATTAACAATGTGTCTTTATATTTATGGTGGTGCTAGCTTTCAAACTGAAGAAGTAAATTCCTCTGAACGCTTATCGACAAAAGCGCTACAAACGCGTGAAGGTTGGGAACAGTTTACAGGAGGCTTTTTAGTTGGAGCATGTGGTGGAGCTGGTTTCTCTTACTTAATATTATTAAATTTTTCTAGTTTCTTTTAAAAAAAGATTTTTTCGATTAAGGATATAGTTATCCTTAATTAGACAAAGATTTTGTTATATTGTAAAATCGATTTATTTTTGGATTAAAATATAATTTTACAAGTCCTAATGGACCGTTACGATGCTTCGCTATTTGCAATTCAATTATATTTGGTGTTACCGTTTTTTTGTTGTAATATTCATCGCGATACAACATTATCACTAAGTCTGCATCTTGTTCAATTGAATTATGTAACACAAAACCTTCACATATAAAATTTCTTGTACTACTTACATCTAGATCATACGTTGAACGAATTCCGAAATAGAGAATTTTTTTTACGCATACATACGTTTTTTCTAAGCCATACTTTGAATTCTTTGACTGAATCAAATAATGTGCCACTTCATCATTCCTTTCCAATTCATCAACGCGCTTCCATCCTCTAGAAGTCAAGATTTTGTGATTACTTGTTAAAATTAATTCTATATTTGAGTAGAATTTTAGTTTGTAGCAAGGTTTTGTACCAGAAAAGCTTAATGAGAATTTTTCGTTTAGAACGAGCGTGTCCTCCTTATGACTTATCAAATATTTATCAGATAAATTTTGAGTCCAAACTAATTGTGTATTACAAACGCAACCACTTTCTCTTAAATCAGAAAGTATTGGTCTTTTGTTTGTTCTGGATTCAACATTTCGACTTAATTGAGATAGTGCTAAAATAGTAATGTCAAACTCCCTTGCGAATGCTTTTAATAATCTAGTAATTTCCGAAATCTCTTGTACACGATTACTTTTCTGTGATGGTGCTGGCAACAATTGTAAATAATCGATGACAACTAATCCTAAATCAATCTTTTCGATTATAAGCTCTCTAATTTTCAAACGAATTTGGCTTAGAGTTGATGAAGGGTTATCATCAATAAATATTGTTAAATTGGACAATTTTTTTATACTGTGATTCAATTTTGCTAACTCATTCTCCCTCACACGCCCAGTTCTTAAACGACTCAGTTCAATACCACAATCGCTTGATAAAAGTCTATAAGAAAGTTGTTCCTTCGACATTTCAAGACTAAACAATAATATCGCTTTCTTATATTTTAAAGCTATATTTCTCGTTAAATTCAAACAGAAAGCAGTTTTACCCATCGAAGGTCTTCCGGCAATTATTACTAAATCAGATTTTTGAAATCCTTGCGTAATTGCATCGAGGTCATAAAATAATGACATTAATCCTATTTCAGACGTACGTGTTGCTTTTTCTTTTACATTTTTTAAAATCGATGAAATAACTTCTGCAGTCGATAAAAGAGGACCTGATGAATTCTTTTTACTCAAATCGAATAATTTTGTTTCAACTTGCTTTAGTGCCTGCTCTAGAGGTACTTTAGTTCTATATCCAGCTTCAATTGTTTCATAACCTAGATTTATTAATGAACGGCGGATATACTTATCTTGAATTAAGCCTAAATACTCTATCACATTTATTCCTGTATTGGATATTCTAACCAAATCCGTAAGTATTTTTACCCCACCAATATCATCTAGCAAAAATTTATCTTTTAAAGCTGTCGTAACTGTTAATAAATCTACAGGTTTATCCTTAGAATTCAATTCTTGAATTGCTGCAAAAATAATTTGATGTTTTTGTAGATAAAAAGCATCCAGGCTTAATGTTTTACAGATTATTGTCGTAGTTTCAGCTTTGTTAATAGCTAAACTCAAAATTAACCTTTCAGCATCAAGATTGTATGGTAGTGTATTCACGTTTATTCTGGAATAATTCTTACAACTATAGCTGCTTCAACCTCTTTATGCAATTTCAAAGAGATATTATAATCATCCTTTTTTCTAATTTCTGGTAAATGGATTATATCAATCAAGTTTAAATCTGTGCTCTTTTCATTAATCGTTTCTAATACTACATTAATAATTTGCTTCCTTGTTACCTTACTAAAAGTTTTCTCGTTATCTTTTAATCGCTTCTTCACTTCAAATATACTAACTTTTTCTATTTCTTTTTTTAAGTTATAAGCTTTTTCTTTAATTTCTTTCAGTCTAAGGGTTTCTTCTTCTTTCTTTATGTTGAATTGTAATAAAATTTCTTCATTTGCGTAAACGGCTTTTTTCTTCGGAACTAAAAAGTTACTGGCGTAGCCAGGTTTTACTTTACTTACACTATTTCTCTTTCCTAAATGTTGGACATCCTCAGATAGTAAAATAGAAATGACCTTCTTTTTTTTGTTGTTTTTTTTCATCATTAAAAATAATAAGATTATTATGAGTATTATACATTCAGTATACTCATAATATTAATATGGTCAAGAGAAAACTAATAGCCTATTGAATCTAGTTGATTTGTTTTTAAGGCAAAAGACATATCAGTAGGAATATCCTCATTAATTAGAGTAACGAGATCATATTTAGTCAGCATGTTATCACCTGTATCAAAAATACGATTTGCCTGACGCATTCGAGCTTTATCAAGAAGATTTTTAACGCTTCGAGCATTAGCAAATAAAGGTTCATCCATAAGCTTCTTAATTTCATTTAAAAAATCACCTTCAGCCTCATCAGTCATCATATACTGTTGCTCTGCAATCATTAATTTTGCAATCTGTAACAATTCTTTAGGGGTATAATCAGGAAAATTAACATGATTAGTAATTCTTGAAGATAAACCAGGATTTGATTGATAAAATTTATCCATTCTATCTTTATAACCCGCTAGGATAACGACTAAATCATCTCTTTGATTCTCCATTACTTGCAAAAGGATTTCGATTGCTTCTGCTCCATAATCCCTTTCGTTATCCGGCTTATATAAATAATAAGCTTCATCGATAAACAATATACCACCCATAGCTTTCTTTAAAACTTCTTTAGTTTTTGGAGCTGTATGACCAATGTATTGACCAACTAAATCATCTCGGGTTACTGTTATAAGATGGCCTTTTCTACTATAGCCAAGCTTGAATAAAATGTCTGCCATTTTTAGTGCTACAGTAGTTTTTCCTGTTCCGGGACTACCTGTGAATGACATATGTAGTCCTGGATTACTAGAACTTAATTGTAGATTCTTTCTTAAACGATCAATTAATAATAAAGCAGCTATTTCACGTATTCTCTTTTTAACTGGAACTAATCCTATTAATTCCTCTTCTAGTATATCAAGAACCTTTTGTATTTCAGTTTTTTTATATTCTTCTTGAAGATTAAGCTTTTCCATAGTAGAATTTTTAAAAATAAAAAATATGCATACGTAGTTTTCAGAATCTACTGAAAGATTCTGAAAATAAGTTAGATTAAGCAGAGTAACGACTTCCTTCAGGACCCGCCTGAACTGCGTAACTTTTGATTGTGTAGACAATATTACGGCTTTTACCTTCTTGTCTTTCTAAGTAGAATCCAGGCTCAGTTGTAGGGCGTTGAACTAAAAATGCTAAACCTGTACTTTCTACACCACGACGTGCATCGAATGCATTTACTTTGATATAACCATTTGGTGTAGACTTACGACATTCATTAATTTCGTATAAAATCGCTGCTGCATCTTTTACATCAAATAATGGTAGACCCCATAATTCCCAATAAGAATTTCTTGGATGTGGATCGTCAGTCCATTCGATACTTACGGAAAAATTGTTATCAATGCAATATTGGATCTGTTTTGTAATTTGCTCGTCTGTTAAATCACGAAGAAAAGAGAAGCTACCTTGTGTTACACGAATTCCCATTTTTATATAAAGAATTAATTTATTAAATAATTAAGAAAAGTCCTTGTTGAATTTTTCATTTAAATTGTGTATCGAAAGATACACAATTTAATCTGTACTATTTGTTTTCTGTCGGTGTTTCAACGAAATCTGCTGTATCAGTAGATGTGTAGTTAAACGTAATACCTTTCCAAAGGTCTAAAGCGGTACGTAATGGTTGGCATAAAACTGCCGCTTCACGTAGGATTTCTGGACCTTCTGTTAAATAATCACGTCCTTCGTTTTTAGCTAAAACCATAGCTTCTAACGCAACACGGTTTGCTGTAGCACCAGCTTGAATACCATCTGGGTGACCAATTGTACCACCACCAAATTGTAGAACTACGTCTTCACCTAAGTAATGGATAAGTTGGTGCATTTGACCACAGTGTATACCACCAGATGCTACTGGGCAGCATTTTCTAAGAGATGCCCAATCCATTTCGAAGAATAAACCTTGTGGTAAGTTGATATCTAGTTTTGTAAGCAAAAGTGTATTGTAGAAACCTTTTACCATTAAAGGATCACCTTCTAGTTTACCAACAACAGTACCCGCGTGAATATGGTCCACACCTGACATACGCATCCATTTACAAATCACACGGAAATTAATACCATGGTTCTTTTGACGTGCGTATGTAGAGTTACCGGCACGGTGTAAGTGAAGAATCATATCATTCTTGCGTGCCCAGATTGCCATTGTTTGAATAGCTGTGTAACCAATAACTAAGTCAATCATGATAATGATCGAACCGATATCTTTCGCGAATTCTGCACGCTCGTACATTTCTTCCATTGTTGAACAAGTCACATTTAGGTACGAACCTTTAACTTCACCAGAAGCCGCTGCAGCTCTATTCACACCTTCCATTACGTAAAGGAAACGTTCTTTCCAACGCATGAATGGCTGTGAGTTAATATTCTCATCATCTTTAAGGAAGTCTAAACCACCTCTTAAACCTTCGTATACAACACGACCATAGTTTTTACCAGAAAGTCCTAATTTTGGCTTAACTGTAGCTCCTAAGAAAGGTCGTCCAAACTTATCCATACGTTCACGTTCCACAACCACACCTGTAGCAGGTCCTTGGAACGTTTTAAGGTAAGCATAAGGAATACGCATATCTTCTAGACGTAAAGCTGTAACAGCTTTGAAACCAAATACATTACCAATAATTGAAGCTGTTAAGTTAGGAAGAGAGCCCTCTTCAAATAAATCACATTCGTATGCAATATAGGCAAAGAATTGATCTGTTGTATTAGGTACTGGGTCTACACGGTAAGCTTTAGCACGGTAAACATCACAAGCAGTTAGTAGATCTGTCCATACAACTGTCCATGTTGCAGTTGATGATTCACCTGCAACTGCTGCGGCTGCTTCTACAGGGTCTACACCGGGTTGTGGAGTAACTCTGAAAAGTGCTAAAACGTCTGTTTCTTTTACTGGATATTCGCTATCCCAGTAACCCATTTTCGCGTACGGAATTACACCAGATTCATAACGTTCGTTCTTGATTCGAGTACGTTCGTATACTTCTAAACCCATAATAATAATTTATTTCTCTATTAGGACTCGACGAAGAATGATATCCTATTACGTACCAATATTTTAGCAATAAGTACGACCAAACTTTAATAATAAAAGTATATAATATTAATAAGTTTTATTAATATTAAATTAATACAATTTAAGGGCTTGTATAATATGTAACAATGTATTATCATCATTCTAAGGATGGCGGTATAGCCAAGTGGTAAGGCAGAGGATTGCAAATCCTTTATCCCCAGTTCGAATCTGGGTGCCGCCTCCATTGAATATGTAGGGGATGTGGTGGAATGGTAGACACGATGGACTTATAATTGAGATTTGAGCTATGATGTTATATATAGTAACCAGTCAAATTCAGCGAAATCCCGAAATTTGGGATAACCCTGAGCCAATTAGAAGAGATGAAAGGTGCAGAGACTCTACGGCTGGTACCTGATTAATTAATGAGGTAAAGATAGAGTCCAGTTTTACTATTGAAAAAAATCGGTAAAATGAAAATCCATTGACTGCAAAACAGTCGTGAGGGTTCAAGTCCCTCCATCCCCAGTAGTTATAATATATTCATTATACTAACATCAGTTTGCTTCAAGGATTCTGTATCAATTCCTGCCTGTCTCGCTAGAGCAATCTTACCTGTCCTTACAATGTTAACAATTCCAAATTTTTCTAGGAGTTTTTCTAAAACCGCAACTTTACCCGGATCGCCCGTGATTTCTATTATTAAAGAATTTTCAGCAAAATCGACAATTTTAGCTCTGAATGTGCTAACAACATCTATTATAGCTTTTTGAGTTGAAGGAAAACTACAAACTTTTATCAAAACTAGTTCTCGCTCGACACAAGCAACATTAGTGAGATCTTCAACTCTAATAATATTTATCAGTTTATATAATTGTTTTATGAGTTGTTCTACTATTCTATTATCAGCAGGTATTACCATTATAATTCTTGATATTCCTGCTTTTTCGCTTGGACCTACGACTAAACTCTCAATATTGAATCCACGTCGTGAAAATAAATTCGTGATTCTTGTTAGTACACCTGGTTGATCTTCAACTAGTACAGACAATGTATATTTCATAGACAAATAGAAAAAATTTTTATTGGATTAAATTTATTTTAAAACTAACAATCTCAAGTTTTAACATTATTAGTATATTAACAATTTGTAAAACATTGCAAAAATATAATTAGAAAGATTTATGATTCAAACAGAAAAAGCAACACCAAAAAGATCTGAAGACTTATCAAAAGATCTCGCGTTAACTTTATATAAAGACATGGTACTCGGTCGAACTTTCGAAGACATGTGCGCACAGATGTACTATAGAGGAAAAATGTTTGGGTTCGTTCATTTATATAATGGACAAGAGGCCGTATCAACAGGTGTAATTAAAGCTCTTAAAGATAAAGATTATATTTGTAGTACATACCGTGACCATGTCCATGCGCTAAGTAAGGGAGTTCCACCTAACCAAGTAATGGCTGAGCTTTTCGGAAAAGAAACAGGATGTAGTCGTGGTAGAGGAGGATCAATGCATATCTTTTCTAGTACCTATAATGTTTTAGGTGGATTTGCCTTTATTGGAGAGGGTATACCTGTAGCAACAGGAGCAGCTTTACAGACCGTTTATAGAAAACAAGTCTTAAAAGATAGTAATTCCGATCAAGTAACAGCTTGTTTTTTTGGTGATGGAACAACCAATAATGGGCAATTTTACGAATGCTTAAATATAGCAAGCTTGTGGAAATTACCCATAATTTTTGTTGTAGAGAATAATCAATGGGCTATTGGAATGGCGCACCACCGTTCAACTTCTATTCCAGAGATACACAAAAAAGCCGAAGGATTTGGTTTACCAGGAATAGAAGTTGATGGTATGGATGTCCTTGCGGTACGGGATATAACCTTGAAAGCAATCGAACGTGCGCGAAAAGGTGAAGGACCTACTCTAATCGAAGCTTTAACTTATCGATTCAGAGGCCATTCTCTAGCGGATCCAGATGAATTACGTTCAAATGAAGAAAAACAAGCTTGGTTACAACGAGATCCGATCAAAAGATTTGAACAAGTTGTCTTAGAAAATAAAATTGCTGAAAATAATGAATTGGAAAATATTAAAGAAGAGATCAAATCAATAGTACAAGATTCTGTTAAGTTTGCTGAGGAAAGTCCGAATCCAGATTTGAAAGATTTGCACAAATATTTATTTGTTTAAAAATAACAATTTTATTTACTCATATTATAAAAATTCATTGCGAATATACTTTTACAAAAATTAAGACATGAAAAAAATTTTATTATACGAAGCATTAAGAGAAGCAATAGATGAAGAAATGGCACATAACGCCAACGTTTTTGTTATAGGAGAAGATGTGGGACATTATGGAGGGTCCTACAAAGTGACTAAGGATTTACATGCAAAATACGGTGATTTCCGCGTTTTAGATACACCCATTGCAGAAAATAGCTTTACAGGAATTGGTGTTGGAGCCGCTATGACAGGTCTAAGACCTATAGTCGAAGGAATGAATATGAGTTTTTTACTTCTTGCTTTTAATCAGATTTCAAATAATGTTGGAATGTTGAGATATACTTCAGGTGGAAACTATACTATTCCTATGGTAATTCGAGGACCAGGTGGTATCGGTAGGCAATTAGGAGCAGAACATTCACAGCGATTAGAAGCTTATTTTCATGCTGTTCCTGGAATAAAAATTGTGGCTTGCTCGACACCTTACAATGCTAAAGGATTACTTAAATCTGCTATACAAGATGAAAATCCTGTTTTATTTTTCGAACATGTATTATTGTATAATATTAAAGAGGAAATTCCTGAAAAAGAATATTATTTACCACTAGATAAAGCAGAAATAGTTGAAGAAGGAACTGATATAACTATATTAACCTATTCACGAATGAGATATCATGCTATTGATGCAAATAAGGAATTAAAGAAAAAAAATATTAGCGCCGAAATTATTGATTTGATAAGCTTGAAACCATTCGATTTAGAGACGATTGGAAAATCAATTAAAAAAACCCACAATGTTCTGATCGTAGAAGAATGTACCAAAACAGGTGGAATTGCGGCAGAATTGACCTCATTGATAAATGAAAACTTTTACAATCATATTGATTCACCGATAACTAGGTTATCTACTGAAGACTTACCCACTCCATACAATGGTATATTAGAGAATGCCATACTAGTTACACCTAATAAAATTGTTTCAATGGCGGAAGCTTTATTGAAACTAAAAGTATAAAATATATAAGGCATACAATAGTAAATAGATGCCTTAATATTTTATAATCAAAATTAAAAGTTTAATTCAGTAGCCTGAACTTTTTCGTATTGTTTTTTCTTAAGTACTAAGAATATTTGCCCTACCGTAATACTGATACAAAATGCTACATAACCTATAACACGATTAGCATTTTGAAGCACAATTTCAGTTTCTCCTTGACCGAATCCACCAACGTTTGGATCTTTTGTTAACGGCTGGTCCAATTGAATTTTTGATCCTGATTTAACTAATATATCAAGGTTTATAGGAACAAACTGAGTAACTTCATTTCCTTCATTTGTTTTTACGATAATATTAGAACCTTTATCAATTTGATCGATTTTAATTACTTCTCCATCAACCGAAGATATTATAGGGACGTTATTGCTCTTTTCTCCTGTAGGATAAACTTGGCCTCTTCCACGATTACCTCCAACATAAATAGGGTACTTAAGAAAATGAATGCTTTTATCATTCGATGGGTCGGGAGCTAACACTGGGAACAAAATTTCTTGATGTGTATCTCCAAGAATTGGACCCACTACCAATATATTTTCTTTATTAGGACTGTATGGTGTTATGTATACCCCTTTGTTTTTTTCTGTTACCTCTTTAGAAATTTTATCTTTAGGAGCCAGTTTGAATCCTTCTGGTAAAATAACAACGGCGCCTACATTAAGTGACCCCAATTTTCCATTACCTAATACTTGCTTTGACTTTAAATCATAAGGAATTTTAACTTCAACGTTAAAAACCTTGTTAGGTAAGACAGATTGTGGTGTTTCTACACTAACTTCTTTTTGAGCCAAATGACAATTGGCGCATGCGATACGTCCGTTAGCCTCTCTTGGATTCTCATAAGCTTGTTGTGCATAAATCGGATAAGCTGACGCATTGTTTATATAGCTGAAAAATATTGTTGATACAAGTACCAGTATCTTTGAGAATTTTTTCATAAAAATTTTTATAGGAATGTCTTAATAAAATTAGTTTTATATCTATATCTATATTGCCTTTTTGTCAAAGCAATAATGATTGCTTTTTACTATTTAAGCTTGATTTCTGCTCTTTTTTTTCTTATTTCATCTTGCAGTATCTTACTTAAAATTGCACCACTCATATAAAGCGAAAATAAGGCACCAGCTAATAAAATCTGTGTAATAGGATCAGCTGATGGAGTAATTATAGCTGCAATTATTACCGACCAAATGAGCATATAAGGGCCAAAATTGATCATTTCTGTAGGATCCAATATTTTTGCAAATGATAGGATAATCTGTAAAATTGGTAACTGAAAAATGAATCCGCTCATCAAAATAAGCGATAAGACAAACTCTAAGTAATCTATAAAAGACCAAAATGGTTCAATTATAGTACTTGTATAAACTAAGAAAAAGCTTAAGGCCGCGGGGACTAACAAAAAAAATGAGAAAAACAGTCCCAATATAAAAAGTAGGAATGAGCATATTATAAGTATGGAGATAGAACTCCTTTCAATTATACTTAATCCAGGTGATAAAAATAGGATAAGCTGAGATAATCCGACTGGAATACTAACAAGTAGTCCTATATAAAAACAAACTTTGATTGTTGAGACAATATACTCACTAGGAGAAATTTGAAAAAACTTTATGTTTCGTATGGGTGTCTTTAATAACTCAAGAGTTGGGTTAAGATAAAAGAAAGTTATCAGAGTAGAAATCATAATGAAAACGAAAACATAACTCGACCGTGTTATTACCTCATTAAAATGATCGTCAAAAAGTAAATCAACATTACCTTTTAGCCCTTTATACTTTTGTCTTAGACAAAACTGAATTACGCTCATATTGAATGATTCCTAATTATAAAATTGTAATTTCACGTACTATCTTCAAGTCGCTAGACAAATATTTCTAGCAACTTGAAAATAAATTACTTATTAACTAATTGAACAGCTTGAAGACGAGCTGCAGCTTTCTTAACTCGTTGAGAGGCTTCAATTTTTTGTTTTTTTGTCTCGACGGTTGCAAGAAAATCAGTAGCAATTCGGATCTGCTCTTCTGCTTCTGGTATTGTCAGATCAGACACATTTTCTACCCCATTTATCAGTACAGTAGCATTGTTTCCTTTAATAACAGCGAAACCTCCAAGAACAACAATAGGTGCCCACACATTATTGATTTTAACTCTTAGAACCCCTATTTCCAATGCCGTTATTAATGGCGCATGACCTTCAAGAATACCAATCAATCCTGTTGCGCCTGGAAGTATCATTTCATCAACCTCTTTAGTCCAAACAACTCTGTCTGGTGCAATTACTCGAATGTTTAATGCCATTTTTTATTACTCTTTTAAAGTTTCTGCCTTTTGTAATGCTTCTTCGATATCCCCTACTAAATAAAAAGACTGTTCAGGTAAACTATCTAATTCACCACTCAAAATCATATTAAAACCACGAATTGTTTCTTCTAAAGTAACATATTTTCCTGGAGATCCCGTGAAAACTTCTGCTACAAAGAACGGTTGAGATAAAAACCGCTCGACTTTTCTTGCTCGAGATACTACCTGTTTGTCTTCGTCTGATAACTCGTCAATTCCAAGAATAGCAATAATATCCTGTAATTCCTTATAACGCTGCAAAGTTTCTTTCACAGATTGTGCTGTATTGTAATGAGCATCACCAACAATTCCTGGTTGTAGCATCGTTGAAGTGGAATCTAGAGGATCTACTGCGGGATAAATTCCTTTCGCTGCTAATCCACGAGATAGCACTGTTGTTGCATCAAGGTGTGAAAATGTCGTCGCTGGAGCTGGGTCAGTTAAATCATCTGCTGGAACATACACGGCTTGTATTGAAGTGATTGAACCTTTTTTTGTTGATGTTATTCTTTCTTGTAGTCCACCCATATCCGTACCTAACGTCGGTTGGTAACCTACAGCTGATGGCATTCTACCTAGTAATGCTGAAACTTCTGCACCAGCTTGGACAAAACGGAAGATGTTATCTACAAATAGTAGAACATCTTGATTATTAACATCTCTAAAGTATTCTGCCATAGTTAAAGCAGAAAGTCCTACTCTCATTCTAGCTCCTGGGGGCTCGTTCATCTGACCGTAAACAAGAGCAACTTTAGATTCTGTCAGATTATTCGCATTGATTACTCCTGACTCTTTCATTTCTTCATACAGATCATTACCTTCGCGTGTACGTTCACCAACTCCGGCAAAAACAGATACACCTCCATGTGCCTTTGCAATATTATTTATTAATTCCATAATAAGTACTGTTTTACCAACGCCAGCCCCACCAAACAATCCAATCTTGCCTCCTCGACGGTAAGGAGCAAGCAAATCAACAACTTTTATTCCTGTTTCAAATATAGAAGGCTTTGTTTCTAAATCTGTCAATTGTGGAGCACGTCTATGAATTGACATATATTCAGTCTCAGCGAGCTCTTCTAATTCATCGACGGGTTTTCCCAGAATATTAAAAATTCTTCCTAATGTAGGAGTACCTACAGGTACCGAGATTGGCTTCCCTTGGTCAATTGCTTCTTCTCCACGGCATAACCCATCTGTAGAACTCATTGCAACGGCGCGAACACGGTTATCGCCTAATAATTGTTGTACTTCTAGTGTAAGATCCTTAGCAGGAATATACACAGCATTTAAAATATTGGGTAATTTACCTCCTTCAAAAGATATATCAACAACGGGCCCTATTACTTGTACAATTGATCCAACATTCGTACTTGTTGTGCTCATAAATAAAAATTTTTTAAGAAAAAGCTTATTATATTAATCGTTGAATTGAACGATTAAAAATATATTGGCAAGTTTCATTTTATTAGCTGTTTAAGATTAATTTGCGCGACCTGTAATTTTTAGCCAATTCTGTGCTTCTATATAATTATTAGGTGCTAATCCTATTGCTCTTTTCCAATAGCTAGCCGCCTTGTCAAAAAGGTTTTTTGATAGATCTAGTTGTTGATTTTCTAACGCCTTTGTGCCCTGATAATGATAAATTACTGCAATGTTGTTTAATGCTTGTGGGAGATTTGAGTTAAGCTTCAAGGCTTGATGATAATATTCTAGTGCTTTTAAATATTCTCCCGTACTTGAATAAATTAATCCTATATTGTAAAGGATGTAAGATCTATCTTGTGAATCTTCTTCGAGTTGTAAGGCTTCATAATAATTTTCAAGTGCTTCTGCATACTCACCTTCAGATTGTGCGGATAGCCCATTTCGATAGTAAAAAAATGCTTGCTTGTCTTCTCTCGTTGCAGGAAAAACTTTTAATAATATATCAGCTAATATGGTAAAAGTTTTATCTATAAAGTTATCATTTTTTTGTGATCTACCCATCTAAATTTTTATTTTTCCTTTGATTCAGATTTATTTTCATTTTCTTGTAGAGTCTCTTCTAAGTTAGATGTAGAACGAACATAAGGAATTAACCGATTTAATCTAGCCCGTTTAATTGCTTTCGAAACTTTTGCTTGTTGTTTCTTTGAAAGAAAGGTTACCGTCCGTGGCTTGATTTTCATGTATTCTGTTAAATAATTTTTTAAAAATTCAACATTCTCATAAATATCTCCGCTTTCAATCTCGCTAAGACTTTCTTCCGATTCTAATATCATCGGGTTTTCTTCGGTTATTGATTTATCAGTTTTTTTGCTTTCTTCTTGTAGTTTATTCATTATTTTTTTCTCCATTTTAATTTTTTATTTTATTTTGATATTACTTAACTTCTTTATGTATTGTGTGACGATTACAATGACGACAATACTTTTTAAGTTCTAATCGATTAGGTGTGTTACGCCTATTTTTAGTAGTTGTATAGCGTGATACACCATTTGATCTTTTATCTGGATTTGTTCTACATTCTGTACATTCTAAGGTTAAAATTGGTCTTAGCCCTTTGTTTTTAGCCATTCTTATTTTGTTCAATGAAAGTTATATATTTTAACTGTTAACAATTATACTATGATTCTTGTATATTTCAAGTTTACATATAAAGCTACAAAAATTATAAAAAGACTCGCAATATAAAAATTGTTCCTTTATAATAATTACTGCAAAATCATTAAAAATCATAAAGAACTTTTTAACCATGGCTAACAATAAATCTGCTAAAAAAAGAATTAAGTTATCAAAAAGAAATAATCTACAAAATCGTTATTACAAGTCCACATTAAATACTATGTTTAAAAAATTAGAGAAGCTTGTCAAAAAATATGAAGACGAAGATAAAACTTTAAGTTTAAATGAATTAGTTGTTTTAGATCGTGAATGTCAAAGTAAGATTGATAAAGCAGTTAAAAAAAACATGCTCCATAAAAATACTGCAGCACGAAGAAAGATAAAACTGACGAGACTTATGTATAATATTCGAAACTTAGAATTTTCGGCACATGAATAAATCAAAACTTATTGAAAGTTTTCCTGATTTTACAATTGTTCAAAGATCAACTTTTTGTTGGCTTTTAAGTCACGGATTGAGCGAAGAATTTAATAACTTTTCTTCCATAATTGACATATCTCAAAAGTTTGAGATCCAAATTTTTGGTCAAAATTATCAAATAAGTTGTCCAAGATATAATTATTTTCAATCGAAACAATTAAAGCAAACATATTCACTTAAAATTTATATTCCCGTTCAAATTTTAGAACTCGAAAGTTTCAAGATACTGAAAACAGAAAAAGTTTTCATATGTGACTTACCATTAATGACAAATAAAGGTACATTTATCATTAATGGGTGTGAAAGGGTTGTTGTTAACCAGATCGTACGTGGAACAGGGATATTCTTTACTCGAGAGAAAAGAAAATGTGAAGAACAAATCAATGGTGAAATATTACAGAATTCGCATGAAGTCTGTCTGGGGACAATTATTCCAAAGGCGGGACCCTGGGTAACACTTGAACTAGATGAAAGGAATATCCTTCGTTGTCAAGTAGATGAAGACAAAGAGAATAATGTTTCCATTTATCGTTTTCTACGTGTAATGAATACTTCATCTGCTGAAGTATTGGGTAATGTGAAACACAATTTTCTTCTAGACAAAATCATAAACAAAACAGAGAAAGATATTCATAATACTTCAAAGAAAGAGAATATGACTGTTTTTCAGCTGAACAATGATGAAATATCAATATCAAAATTGTTATCCAAAGAATTTGTTTTATGTCAATTAGCTGAGGTGGAACAAAGAGAAAATAAAAGCGAGTCATATACAGGAATTGAACTAGAAGAAAAGCCTGCATATCCAAGTTCCGAGAGGATGTATGAGCCTGGTGTAAATGATGATGAATTTATCTCAGATAAAATAATCCAATTAAGACAATTATTTTTACCTCATCTTTTTGATCTAGGCGAAATAGGAAGAAAGAAAATTAATCGGAAGTTCAATTTAAAACTCCCCCTTAATTCTAGAATGTTAACTTTCCAAGACATTTGTGTATTATTAGATGGCCTCATTGATATAAAATTCTTCGATTTACCAATTGATGACATTGATAGTTTAAAAAATCGAAGGTTAAGAGGGGTTGGAGAATGGCTGCAAATGCAATTTCATATTGGTTTAACAAAGCTAGAATTAGAAATTCATGGCAAGTTGACTGCTTCTCCCATAGTTATTTCATATCCTAAAATGCTATTCAGCTCCAAAATTCTTAACTCTGTTTTGAAAGAATTTTTTGCTTCAAGTCAGCTCTCGCAATTTATGGATCAAATTAATCCTTTATCTGCTTTAATACATAAACGGAGAGTAAGTAGTTTAGGACCAGGTGGACTAAGCAGGGATAGAGTTATTTTCTCAGCACGTGATATTCATCCAAGTCATTATGGAAGATTATGTCCACTAGAAACGCCAGAGGGAAAAAATGCTGGATTAGTTTTATCATTAGCAAGTTATGCAAGAGTTAATTCTGATGGGTTTATTGAGACACCTTACCGATATGTTAAAAATGGTCAAATTGAATTAGATAAGCCCATCGTTTATCTAACAGCTGAAGAAGAGTCACAATTCAAAGTTCTTTCTGCCGATGTTAGCATTGATAAAAACAATAATATTCTTGACGATATCGTAACGTTAAAATTTAATGATACATTTATAGATTCTCCAGTGGATGAAACTGATTTAATTGCTATCTCTACAATTCAACCAATTTCTCCTGCGACAGCACTCATACCCTTTATTGAACATAATGATGCAAATCGAGCTTTGATGGGTTCGAATATGCAACGCCAAGCAGTACCATTATTAAAACCCAGTGTTCCTTATGTGGGAACAGGTTTAGAAGCTCGTCTTGCTTCTAATTCAGGTAGTTTAGTAATAAGTTACACAACGGGTTTAATCACCAGAGTTGAATCAAATAGAATTAGTATTCTAGGATCAGATAACATTGAAGTGACCTATTATTTACAAAAATACCAGCGCTCTAATCAAGAAACTTGTATAAATCAAAAACCTATTGTTTGGGTAGGAGAAAGAGTTGAAGCTGGTCAAGTAATCGCTGATGGACCAGGAAGCCTAAACGGAGAGCTAGCACTTGGTCAAAACCTTTCATTAGCGTATACCTCATGGGAAGGTTACAATTTTGAAGATGCAATCATTATCAATGAGCGACTAGTATATCAAGACTTGTTTACTTCTATTCATATAGATAAGTATGAAGTTGAAGTTAAACAAACAAAAAACGGAATAGAACAACTAACAAATCAATTGGGTGAAACAGAGACAGAAAATCTAGATTATTTAGATGAGAGGGGATTGATTTATCCCGGAATGTTTGTACAATCTGGTCAGGTTTTAGTTGGAAAAATTACTCCACAAGCGCAGTCTAATCGGTTAGCAGAAGGGCGTTTGATTAAAGCAATATGGGGAGATCGACCAGATGAATATATCAACTCTTCGTTACGGTTACCAAAAGGGACAAGCGGTCGTGTGCTAGATGTTATAACAGTAAAACGTTCAAAAAAAGATAAGTTAGCTCCTGGGGTAATAGAGCTTGTTCGTGTATTTGTGGGACAAATAAGAAAGATAAGAGTTGGAGACAAATTGGCTGGTCGCCACGGTAATAAGGGTGTTATCTCGAAGATTGCAACACGACAAGATCTACCTTACTTCGAAGATGGAACACCAGTAGATTTGATTTTTAACCCACACGGAATTCCATCGCGAATGAATGTAGGTCAATTATATGAGTGTATTTTAGGTCTTGCAGCTAGTCAATTGAAACAAAATTTTAAAGTGTTTCCTTTCGACGAACGTTATGGTGATCAAGCATCTCGAATTTTTGTAAATTCTAAACTTGAGCAAACGTCAAAACTCTTGAATAAAAGGTGGTTATTCAATCCTTACTCGCCCGGAAAACTATTACTTAGGCATGGGCATACAGGAGAAGAATTTCACAATCCTATTTTCGCTGGAAATGCTTATATCTTAAAGCTTATTCATCTAGTTGAAGAGAAAGTACATGCTAGATCAACAGGACCATATTCACTAATAACTCAACAACCACTTGGAGGAAAATCTCAACATGGGGGACAGCGTTTTGGGGAAATGGAAGTGTGGGCATTACAAGCTTATGGAGCTGCTTACACTCTGCAAGAGTTATTAGTTACAAAATCTGATGATTTACAGGGACGTAATGAAATATTTGCGGCTATAATAAGGCAGGAACAAATTCCAAAACCTGGTGTTCCTGAGTCGCTAAGAGTAATTATTCGTGAGCTACAATCTCTGGGTTTAGATATCGCTGCATATAAATTTAGTACTTCTAACTCTTCAGATTCCAAATCAAGTATGTCTGAAGTTCAGTTAGGTCAAAGCTTCGAAGAAATCTTACAAGAAGTTTTCTATGCTCGACAGGCACGAACATAGAGTTACAAAATTATATAAGTTTTCAAAAAATGAGTGATTACAACAAAATAGTTGATGGGTATCAATTTGATTATATCAAAATTGGATTAGCTTCTCCTGAGCGTATTCGCTCCTGGGGGAAAAGAGTGAACAAAAAGTCAAAACAAAGCAGTGAAGTTACAAATCCGGAGACTATAAATTATAGAACATTAAGACCTGAAGCGAATGGCTTGTTCTGTGAAAAAATCTTTGGTCCTTGCGTGAGTTGGAAATGTAGTTGTGGGAAATATAAAGGCTACACTAAATATGGAATAATTTGTGATGAATGTGGGGTCGAAATAACGGAAACACGGGTTAGAAGACATAGAATGGGGTATATAAACCTTTCTTCCCCTGTTACTCATATATGGTATTTAAAAGGAATACCCAGTTATTTAGCCCTCTTATTAGAATGCACCGTTATGGATATTGAAGATCTAGTATATTCTTCTGCTATAAGTTTAGAAGATTTGCTCTCTAGTTCAGAATCAGGTAATAAACCTTCAGAAGAAAAGAGAAATTTAATTGGTGCAGAAATTTTACAAGACCAAATTAGGAAACTAGATTTAGAAGATGAAATTAATAAATCAAGGGAATCTTTGATCTCACTAATG
>ERZ1740059.63-NODE-63-length-51914-cov-6.149656_pt1 | contig 51914 bp, 39 predicted proteins | sample MGYA00581744_ERZ1740059 | MGnify/ENA primary metagenome ERZ1740059 (study PRJEB43018, sample SAMN04849738) | marine metagenome | isolation source: floating plastic debris | place: Pacific Ocean | collected 2008-08-28 | study: EMG produced TPA metagenomics assembly... | reverse complement strand
ATAGTCATAATATCTACAGCAAGAAGGGATATACTGTCAAGTACCGACCCTGGAAAGTTATTCATACTGAGAATTTATTTATGTCATATGTCATAATATCTACTGCTTTTTTCAGGAAACCATCAAATGCTACAGTCGGCTCGGTAACTCCCCTACCTTGTACTTATAGTAACTCTCCTGCCTTTTTTACCTTTTTGCCTGAGAGGCTGCCGAGTCCGTCATAACTGGCATATTTGTAAAGATCATGTAAAGTTGGGTAGTTGAATACAGTAGCTATTAATGAATCAAGTGTCTTTTCCTCTCTTACCAACTGCATGCCGTAGTGGATCAACTCTGTTGCCTGGTACCCTATAATGTGTACTCCTTTGATGACTTTCGTCTTTCGATCAAAAATAAGCTTAAGAAAGCCATTATCCTGATCACCCATGATCATACCACGAGCAGTATCGCGGTAGTAGCTAATGCCCACACCATAACTAAGTTCAGCATCCTTAGCTTCTTAATCCGTAAGTCCAACCATAGATACTTCCGGTATGGTATAGATGCCGTGTGGAAAAGTATCTGCAAGTGAATCCATATCTTCGGTATCAAACATATGGGTAACAGCTATGCGCCCCTGTTCCATACTCGTGCTGGCCAAAGCCGGAAACCCAATGACATCTCCTACGGCATAAATGTTGGAAATATTGGTCTGGAACTTGTCATTTACAATAAGAGTCTCACGCTTGCCTATTTCAAGTCCTACGCCTTCGCAATTCAGGCCTTTGAGCTGACCACTACGACCCGCAGCAAATAAGAACATATCTACTTTTAACGTTTCGCCTGTTTTTAAACTTATTGCGATCAGATGTTCGTCGTCCTCCGGGCATTGAATGTCTTCTACAGAATTATTAAAAAGGATATTAACATTATTTTTCTTCATTTGCTCCACTAGCGCGTCGGATACGGCCTCATCCAGAAAACCGAGGATCTTATCACGGTCGTTAACTATAAAGGTCTTGACACCCATTGCCGCGAATATGGTGGCGTATTCACATCCGATAACACCGGCCCCTACTATACAAATTGACTTTGGAAAACGCTTAATGTTTAAGATCGTATCGGAGTCGTGAATTCTGTAATTATCAAACGGAATCTGTGGAGGATGGTAGGGATAAGAACCTGTTGCAATAATAATTTTTTTTCCTTCGATGGTCTGTTCCAGGTCACCATTAATCTTAACCTGAATAGTATTGAGTAACTCGGCGGTCCCGGTAAATACTTTTACTTTGTGCTTCTCAAGATTGTACCTGACTATCTTATGCATCTGCTCTGTGACTACATCCTTGCGATACAGGAAGTCATGAACTCCAGTCTCACGTCCCAGGGCTTTGTCTACACCAAAAACACCTTTCTGATAAATACCAGACAAGTACAAGGCAGTCTCTTTCAGAGTCTTTGATGGAAGCGTACCCGTCTGGACACCTGCTCCGCCAAACTTCTCATATTTTTCGATTAACGCCACTTTATAGCCAAAGTAAGCCGCCTTTACCGCAGCCTTTTCGCCTGCCGGCCCAGAGCCGACAACAATTAAATCAAAATTCTCCATACGTCATTTGGTTATCATTTGAGTTATATCTCGTCATGCTGTCCTCCCATTGAGGTCTTCTGTAAGATAAGAGATAGCATTTTTACACTTATAGTTATAATCTATTTTGATTTGCTGATTAGGAGATATTATTTCATATGCAGACAAGATCTCCTCAATATTTTTGTTTAGCGTATTTAGAAATTCTATTAGCATGAAGTAGGCATTGCTTTGTTAAGCCTGACTAGATTGTATCGGCAGCGCTAATTCTTCAGCTCCCACGCAATATGTGGGAATACAATGTGTGTATAAAATCAGTATTTCATTTCAATATCTTGTTTTTAGCATCTGATCATTTGTCAATAATTTGGTTTGCAGTAGCTTACTCTATATCTTTTCTCTATGACTTTCAGCTTACTCCTTTTAGCTCACTGGATTGGAGACTTCGGTTTACAAACTTCTAATATGGCTCTTAATAAGAGCAAAAGCCTCAAATGGCTTCTGTTACATGTTCTCACCTACACCGGAGTGTTACTAGCCTTTTCCGCATTTCTTATTTCACTGGAAGACCTGATATTCTTTGTGGCCGTAAATGGTCTGCTTCACGGTATCACTGACTTTTTTACAAGTAAACTTGCCGACCGATATAAGGATATTCCAAGACGTTTTTTTCCAATACTAGGCTTAGATCAGTTATTGCATACGTTAACGTTATATTGGACACTGCAGATGATTTGAGTCTACTTTTTGGTGACAAGATTTAATATGAACAGTCCTATTAGCGCTGAAAGTGTAGAAGCTATTAAGATACTCACCTTAGATGCTGTCAATAAATCATCTTTAAATGCACTGGAAGCCACTACTATTGACATGGTGAACCCCACACCTGCCAAACAGGACGCTCCAATCAGCTGTTTCCAATTTATTTCAGACGACAACTGAGCAATTTTAAGTTTTGACGCTATCCAGCATGCACCGACTATTCCTAAAGGTTTACCAACAACAAGGCCAAGCAAAATACCTACGCTTACCGGCGCTCCGAGATTTAGATCAGTACCCCCCAGCAATATCCCCGTATTGAAAAACGCAAAAAGTGGAAGTATTGAAAAGTTAACCACTTTTTCTAATGAGTGCATAAGATAATCACTTGGTTCCCTGAGTCTCTCAATGGCGCTTCGCAGCACTTGAAGTGAGCCATGGCCAATATGCTGCTGTTCGTTATCGATATCCTGAACCTTTGCGACTTCACGGTTAAATATGATTGCTGTTTGTTGTGCGATGAGTGGTAGGTCTGCCTTACCCCTATTTGGAATCAGTATGGCCGTAATAACTCCGGCCAGCGTGGCATGCAAACCACTCTCGAATATGAAAAACCACAGGAGGAGGCCTAAGCTTACATAAACATATATCGCATATACTTTTCGCCTATTTAAGAATATCATTAAAGCTACTATAATCAGCGCTCCAATAAATGGTATCAAGTGAAATCCATGTCCGTAGAAAAGCGCAATAACCACTATCGCTCCCAAATCATCCGCTACTGCCAACGCGGAGATGAATATTTTAAGCGAGATCGGTACGCGACTACCAAGAAGAGCCATCAGCCCAAGTGTAAATGCTATATCTGTAGCCATAGGTACTCCCCAACCATTCATAGTAGGCGCTCCAACGTTAGTGGCTACATATAACAGCGCCGGAACTAACATACCTCCAACAGCTCCAATAACAGGCATAGCAGCCCTTTTCATATCCGAAAGCTCGCCATCCAGTACCTCCTTTTTTATTTCAAGACCAATCATCAAAAAGAATATGGCCATTAAGAAATCGTTGATCCAAACTTCCAATGAAAGAATGATATTGGCATCACTGAATAGCAGACCGGATTTGATATGTCTCCAGCGCTCGTATAGCTCATGGTAACCCATATTAACCATGATTAGAGCTGCAAAAGTAGCTATGATTAAGACAGCCGCAGCGGAAGCTCCCCAGGCAAAGAAACTTTCAATTGCCATTTCAACTTGCTTACCTCCACGTTTCTTAATAGCCTCAAAGAGTGAATTATCATCCCAGGCTCCGTTGTAGGGCGCTCCGTCTATGGTAAGTCCGGGAAATACAATTAAGCCGCTTTTTTTTGAATCTTCAATGTCTTGAAAAACTCTGACTTCAGTTCCTTTATCATCAAAGTCTTTTTCGAATTGAGGCATAGAGATGCCAAGTTCTTCAGCAGACTTGAATACAAATTCCCGGGTATAGTCTTCCTCCCGACCTGAAATGACCTGATAGAGTTCTTCCGACTTACCTTGATATTCTGCGGAAACCACACCTTTAGCTGCATTTATTGCCAGGGGATCTTTTTCAAGATCCGGACAATACTTGTAGCCAAACACTACGTTGTCCCCAAATCGCTGCAATGACTCTCGTAAAGACTTTGAAGCCTCAGCAGATACCTTATTTTTTAGGTCTCGATAGCCCGTTAATACGATAGTATTGTTTTCTGACATACCGGTTTTAAGTTACAAATCATTTTTTCAACAGATCTGTAAAGCAATCAAATTTTGAACACTTAAGATGTTACGTTTTGGTTATATTATCTTAAAGAAAGACAAGACTGTAACGACCAAAGGGCTATTCTTGAGAAATTATGATCTTCAAGATCTTTTTTCAGCTCCATGACCTGCAGTAAGCATGGTTATCAAACCATTGATTTATTGCAATAGGTGGACTTTTCAAAATCCCTTATGTTCATAGAAATAACAGGCACATCGGGAAACATCTGCTTCAATTGAGTTATTATTTTGTTGGATAAATTGCGCTTTTGCTCCGTTGTTCTGCCTTCCATTATGTTTGCAAAAATGTGGATGAAATCATTCTTGGAGTTTCCAACCGTATAGAATTTGAACGGATTGATTCTCACCTTGACATCCCCCGCATCAAAGAGATTTATCGAATCAGCGGTATCATAAACTTGTTGTATAAGGTCTTCAGGTGATCTTAAGCTTAGAATGTTTTCAGAGCAGTCAATTACAAAGTGTGGCATGTGGTTTTAGGTAAGATAATAACCACGTAATCTAACACAATCTTAGCAGTACTAATTGAAAGGTGTTGCAAAATTTTAAATTAAAGAAACCGAAGGTTATAAAGGCTTAACCTTTGATTTCCTACTTCTATCTCTTCTTTATAGACCAGCCCTAATCGTTTTAATAGGCGCATAAACGGTACATTTTCCGGAACGGTAACCGCAAAAATCTCTGAAAGACTGTAAGCCGCGATTACGAAATCTAACACAGTCTTCGAGGCTTCTAATGCATATCCTTTTATGATGTAATCGGGTAAAAAGGCGAAACCGATATCTTAGGAACTGAGATAATCCTTTTTAATGAAGGTAACTAGACCTATTAGCATATTATTTTCCTTCAATCGTACTACCCTGTACGCTATCTTTTATCTTTTACTACGGCCTCAATGTATCTTTGCACCACAATTAGCGTCCGACCTTTTCTATCTCCAATAAATTGAAGCTACTCTTCTGAATTAAAAGTTTAAGGACGATATCTGCATCGCCAGCGCTCGGGGAATCAAGCTGTAATCGCTCAGTATACAGGGCAGTTGATTTTCCATTCATTTATTTCTGAGTCTGCTAAAATAATCCTGAACAGTATTAAGTGGGTATAATTCCCATTCTTGCCAAATATGAAACCATTCGAGACCAATAGCCTAAAATAAGTCTGCTTGTTTTGTTCTAAGCGCTTTTACACTCCATTTAATTAATGAAGTTCTACTATCCCGATGCTTTTAGATATTTTTTTAAATCACCCAATTCACTGTATGGTTTTAGATAAGAATTTACAAATATTTTTCTATAGTTCTCTCTGATGTTTTGTCATATCGCCCATTACCTTTTTCATTATTTTGACTTTTCCCCACCTGGGAACAGTCCTCAACGAATACACCAATAACTTCGTCAGATACCCGGGTAAAACAGTCGTCTTTTTTCCAAGTGCTTTTAGTATCGGTAAGCTGATATCTTTGGGATTCAAGGTGTTACCCATTTTCATATTTGCTCTTGCCGAAAAGCCGGAATTGACAGGCCCAGGAGCCGCCGAAAGTACATTCACGTTGTGTTGTTTTAGTTCCTCATGAAGAGCTTCAGCCAGTGACTGGACATAAGCTTTTGTGGCGGCATAATTAGCAGAAAAAGGTACTCCTTGAAATGCCACAATGGAGCTTAAGAGAATAATACCGCCGCGTCCCTTGTTTACAAAGACTTGAGCAAAATGATGGGTTAGCTCCAATAGCGCCTGACAATTTACTTGTAGCATGTTTACTTCTTCGTGAACAGAGTTCAGCAGGAAATTACCCGAGGTCCCAAATCCGGCTGATGCAATAAGTAGCCCTACTTTCTTATTTGCTGTAAATTCAATTACCTTATTAACGCCGTCTTCTGAAAGATCAGCTACAATGATTTCAACATCGACAGAATATGTTTTTTGAATTTTAAACTTCAGGTCTTCCAGACTTGCCCGATTTCTACCTATGATGACTACATGAATGCCAGTTTCCGCCACTCGAATGCTCAATTCCCGTCCTATCCCTGAAGAAGCGCCGGTAATTACGGCCCAAGAACCATATTTGTTTCTGAATAGCTCTTTTTGCTTTAGTTTCATCATAACTATTGATTCTCCGCTTCAGCTTTTTCTTTTAACTTTTCCAACCAAATATCATGAAGCTTCTTAAGCTTGTTTGGTACAAAAGTGGTTTGAAGCCTAGCAAGTTTGCCATATTGAGATTCATCCGTTATCACTCGGCACCCCTTTTCAGTTGGAACAATTAACCAGGCATGGTAAGCGTTTAGTTTTTCGTTAACCGTCTCCCAAGCCAATCTTTCATAAGGTTTGAATTCTTTGATTGTTCCCTGGAAGTTTCGCTCCATGGTATTGAATTCCATTTTTGAATTTGACCTTAAGATACCGTCTTCAGCATTCACTACACTTACCTGACTCATACCTGTATACCAATCAGGCCATTTCTCGGCTTGTATTAAAATGTTCCAGACAATTTCAGGAGAGGTATTAATATCAATCCTATTATGAATGTAAAATTCCGTTTTATCCAATTGATAAGCTGTAGGCCAATTGATCTGTTGATTATAAGGAATACCGAGTTCTAAAGCCTTTTTATGAGAGTAACATCCATTAAGCAACAATACCGTTAACAGTGTGAATATCGATCTTTTCATACTTTAAAGATCAACTGAAGGAAGTTATTCAAACGATAACATATGTTTATGATTTTCCGAAATCCAACTTTTTTAACCGGCTAAGATGAATAGGAGTTATTCCCAGATATGAGGCAATCATATGTTGTGGAACACGGTTGTGGATATTAGGAAATACGTCCGTGATTGAGTCATATATTTCCTTTGGAGTCCTGATGTACCGATTTTTAATGCGATCGTCTTGATAAATAAAGTAAAACTCGGCTATTAATCTGCCCATTTTGTTTCCTTCAGACATGTTCTCATATCCCCATTCAATAGACTTTCTTGGTAATATGACTACCTGGGTATCTTCCAAGGTTTCTAGTGCATAGATTGATGGTTCTTTTCTTATGAAAGCCGAATAGTCGCAAATAAATTGATTCTCAAGAGCAAAATGGATGGTATGTTCGGTTCCACTATTATCCGTAAGACAAACTCTTATGAGGCCTGAGTTAATAAAAAAGACTTCATTTGGGATTGAGTTGGGGTAACTAAGAAGCTCCTTTTTTTTAAACCGTTTTATCAAGCAGTTCTTCAGAAAGCCTTCCATTTCACTTTCTGAAATATTGATCATTTGTCTAATTGTGTCGTGTAACGGTTCCAATTTATATCATACTTATTAATACCACCTTCAAACTACTTGTGGTTGTAAGTTTCAAGACAACTAATGCAAGGCGCAAACGACTACTTTTGTCTAACTCTTTTCCCTTTTATTTTACTAAGCGCCTCAGGAGTTATACCTAAGTAAGACGCTATCATTTTTTGAGATACCCTTTGAATAATATCAGGATATGTCTCCTCAAAGTGCTCGTAACGCTCAATGGCCGAAGCGCTCATAAGCATTATAACCCTTTTCTGCAAAACTGATATCCTCTTAATAAGAGGAGCTACGCGGTATTTTTCTCTTTTTAGGTCTTTTGAAATTACAACTACTATCGAATCCTCCAAAGCATCGATATAAAGGTCGCAAGGAACTTCAGGCTTGAAACTGTCAGCCGTTGTCCATCCCTCCGGAGAAAACATAAAAATATGTTCCTTGCCTTTCTCGTCTATGGTGTAACTTCTTAGTAGCCCTTCTTGAACATGGTAAACCTTAGTGTTTCTGTCACCTTTTCTCTGAATTATTTCCCCCTTTTGAACGTGTATGATCTTCATTTCTACGGCTGAATGCGCGACTTAAGTTATGAGAAGCCCTTGTAAAAACAAAAAGATCATTAAGAAGCGAATAAAAAGGATTCATTAATTGGTTAGAAAACTGGTTTGTTATTCTTCAAGATAAAAGAATATCCGGGTTAATTGGTTGCGACTGTGCACTCATTGTTTGACAAACCACATAAATCTATTTTGAGAAAGTTTATGATTGATGATTTCACCTGTTATTATGTACCTGGTCATTCGGTTCATTTTCCAATTTTTTTCACCAATAAGTAACCATTCCAGGTTTTCTTTTAATTCAATTGTACCATTATTAAAGTCGAGAGTTTGGTCTGTTATTAGCCGAATTTGAGCATGCACAACCATGGAGTCGCTTTGAATGGCCAAGAAGGAAGCGTCCGCTACATGTTCAACGCTTATTTCTTTTCTTCATGATGCTGAAAGCCCCAGCCTATCCTTATTTCCTTACCATTTCGAACAACTTGCCTTAACGCTTCGATGTCACCACTTATTGCCGTACCATTTTTATCATTCTGATAAATCATAATCTAATTTTGAGCTCAGAGCTGCAACGAGAAAATCAAAATAAGTAGCGTGAAATTCATAAGTTATGATTTGAGCACATTACGAATGGCTGTGCCGTGCTGTTTCCCTTCTTTGAAGAATTAAAGCGCGTTAACAAATAAAAACTTCGTAGCGGTCCGCCTTTAGGGCTGAATGCGGTTAGACTAAGGACCTATTCTCACTAGGTTTCCTCAGGTAAGACCTGTAATATCACTGATTATACTATCAAGCTTTTTAACAGACTTATAGAGATGCTCTATTAACACTTTGTCATATCCTAGTAAGCTACCTTGTCTTCTTAAAAGGTCAACAAGTCCTAAAATTGAAGCTACTGGCGCTCTTACCTCGTGAGAGTTCTTAAATGATATGGCTTCTAACCTTCCTACAAAGTCCTCCAGTTGTTCCTGCAGTTCTATTCCATCGGAAATATCCTCTATAATAACGGCGGCCTTGGCTGGAATATTGTTTGCGTCCCGCTCATAAACCTTGTGTGTTGAACGCATCCAAATGAAACTACGATCGGCTTTCTTTAATCGAAACACAGATTCAATAGGCTCGTCTGTTTCACAGGTTTTTACCTTAGCAATTTTCTGTTTAAACTCCGTAAGGTCATCCTCATGAACAAGCATTTCCAATTCCAAATCTTCATCTTGTTCAATGGTTTCTAGCACTTCCATAGAATGACCGGTTAAGGAATCCCCATCCTCGGTAACAGAACTTCTCCAAATCCACTTATTTTGCACCAAATCCCTGGCTCCATAATAGATTGGCGAAATCTGAAGTAACGTACAAAAGAATTTCTTAAAGTCTGGCGCGCTCAATGTACCTGATTATTAATTTGGCGTAGAAAGTAAATATATGGATATTTTTCATTCGTTCATCGCTCAAGGCAAAGAACGAACGACTTTAGTCTTAATCGGCCATAAAAAAAGCCTCTCCCAAGGTTGGGAGAGGCTTTCAACAGATCAATGTAGTTAACTTATTTTAATTTCTTAATAACTGCCTCGAAAGCTTTGGGGTGATTCATCGCTAAGTCAGCTAATACTTTCCTGTTAAGATCGATATTTGATTTTTTGATGTTACCCATAAATTGAGAGTAAGACATACCGTGCATTCTGGCCCCGGCATTAATTCTTTGGATCCAAAGTTTTCTGAAATCTCTCTTCTTAGCTTTTCGGTCACGATAGGCGTAAGTCCAACCTTTTTCGACGGCATTTTTAGCTACCGTCCAAACATTACTTCTTCTTCCCCAGTAACCTTTGGCTACTTTTAGGATTTTTTTTCTTCTAGCCTTTGAGGCTACATGATTTACTGATCTTGGCATTTTTCTTGTTTTTGGTTAATGGCGTCCCGGGATTAGCGAATACTTAAAGCCATTTAACCTGGTGATACATTTAACCTAATCCAATACTTAAATTCTAAGCATTGATTTTATATTGGGTTCATCAGCTTTATGAACCGTAGTCATTTTTGTAAGAGCTCTTTTTTGTTTAGTCTCTTTTTTAGTCAGAATATGGCTTTTGAAAGCGTGCTTTCTCTTAATCTTGCCAGTACCTGTGAGCTTAAACCTTTTTTTTGCTCCTGATTTAGTTTTTACCTTCGGCATTTTATATCTATTTGATCGATCTGTTCTACTTTTTCTTTCCGGGTTTGGGTGATAAATACATGATCATCCGTTTACCCTCTAATTTGGGAAGCTGCTCCACCTTTGCATGCTCTTCAAGCGCTTGAGCAAACTTCAGTAAAAGTATCTCCCCTCTTTCCTTAAATACAATAGTCCTTCCTACGAAGTGAACATAAGCCTTAACTTTTGACCCATCTTCCAGAAAGTTTACCGCATGTTTCAATTTAAAGTTAAAATCATGCTCCTCCGTATTAGGCCCAAAGCGTATTTCCTTTATTACCGTCTTCTGGGCTTTGGCCTTTATTTCTTTCTGCTTCTTTTTCTGTTCGTATTTAAATTTTGAATAATCAATAATTTTGCAAACAGGCGGATCAGCTTTTGGCGAAATTTCTACCAAGTCAAGATTCTGTTCTTTTGCCATTTTTATAGCTTGAATTGTTGGATAAACATCTACCTCTACATTGTCTCCAACCACACGAACTTTCTCGGCCAGTATTTTTTCGTTTACCTTGTAAGGTTCCTCCACACGCCCGCGGAAGCCCCTTCTCTGAAATCGTTGTTTGCTAATTACTACCTCCTTTATTTAGTTTATAAACAGAAAAAAATCCGCCTCAAGCGGATAGGACTGCAAATATGAGTATATATTTTGGATTATCAAAAGACACTGAAAAAAGCAATCGCTGTTATATTTTTATCTCTTCCCGAAATTGTTTGATAAACGCATCTAACTTCAACGATCCAAGGTCGCCTGAACCGTGCTTTCGAACAGAAACCTCACCATTAACCTGCTCTTTTTCACCTAAAATAAGCATATACGGCACCTTCTGAACTTCGGCATCCCTGATCTTCCTTCCTATCTTTTCGTCACGATTATCAATTAACCCGCGAATATCCTGCTCGCTAAGGGTCATAAGCACGCGCTGCGCATAATCTTCGTACTTTTCTGATATCGGTAATACGGCTATCTGATCCGGAGCTAACCACAACGGAAAATTGCCACCACAATGTTCTATAAGAACAGCTACGAATCGTTCCATGGACCCAAAAGGTGCACGATGGATCATTACTGGCCGATGTTTTTGATTATCAGCCCCCGTATATTCCAGTTCGAAGCGTTCAGGAAGTGTGTAGTCCACCTGTATGGTCCCAAGCTGCCAGCTTCTTCCCAAGGCATCCTTAACCATAAAATCAAGTTTCGGACCATAGAATGCCGCTTCTCCTAGCTCAGTAACTGTTTTCAGGGCTCTTTCATCGGCAGCTTCTTGAATTTCACGCTCTGCTCTGTCCCATAGCTCGTCAGCACCAATATAATTCTCCCTGTTTTCAGGATCTCGAAGTGAAACCTGTGCGGTATAGTCCTCAAACCCAAGGGCATTAAAAACGTAGAGCACAAGATCAATGACGTTAATGAACTCTTCTTTCACCTGATCTGGCCGGCAGAAGATGTGAGCATCGTCTTGAGTAAAACCACGAACACGTGTTAATCCATGCAGCTCTCCGCTTTGTTCATAGCGATATACGGCGCCAAATTCTGCATAACGAACGGGCATTTCTTTATAAGACCGAGGACGCGACTTGTAAATTTCGCAGTGATGGGGACAATTCATTGGCTTCAGTAGAAACTCTTCACCTTCGTGTGGTGTGGTTATGGGCTGAAATGAATCTGCTCCATATTTTTCATAGTGCCCGGAAGTCACATAAAGCTCTTTACTACCAATATGCGGAGTAACTACAGGATCATATCCTGCTTTTATCTGTGCTCTACGCATGAAATTCTCTAAGCGCTCCCTAAGTATTGTACCTTTGGGAAGCCATAGCGGTAGGCCCATCCCTACTTTCTCAGAAAATGTAAAAAGGTCCAATTCTTTTCCCAGCTTTCTATGATCTCTCTTTTTTGCTTCTTCCAAGCGCTCAAGGTGTTCGGTTAATTCTTTCTGCTTTGGAAATGACACGCCGTAAACCCGAGTCAGCTGCTTTCTTTTTTCATCACCACGCCAATACGCCCCAGCGACATTCAATAACTTTATAGCCTTGATAAGGCCGGTATGGGGAATATGCGGTCCACGACAAAGGTCAGTAAAGTTACCCTGCTTGTATAAGGTAATGCTACCGTCATCTAAATCCTGAATTAGCTCTACTTTATATTTATCACCTTTTTCTTCAAAATAAGAAATAGCATCCTGCTTAGATATCTTTGATCGAACGTATACATTTTTCTGACGAGCGAGTTCAAGCATCTTTTTTTCGACCTGAGCCAGGTCATCCCCACCAAATTCACGATCACCCAGGTCAATGTCATAGTAAAAACCATTATCAATAGCCGGGCCAATGCCGAATTTGGTTCCAGGATACAACGTCTCTAAAGCTTCGGCCAAGAGGTGAGCCGAAGAGTGCCAAAAGGTAGCTTTACCATCTTCATCATTCCAGGTTAATAACTGGACAACCGAATCCTCAAAAATGGGACGATTCGAATCCCAAACTTCGCCATTAACTTTAGCTGATAATACGTTTCGCGCCAAACCCTCACTAATACTCAAAGCAATGTCATGGCTGGTTACTCCCTTATTATATTCCCTTATTGATCCGTCAGGAAGTGTTATTTTTATCATGTACAATTCAATTCACAAGTTCTCTTCTATTCAATACCGGCGGAGGGCTGTTCCTGATGGAATCCAACGTCGTCCGCTTCCTGGCAGTTCGCTGCAAATATGCCATTTTTCCTTTTAAAGCAGCCAGTTCGCTCTGCGCGATATTATTGGTAGAGTCTTGCAACAGAATTGATTCATAAACAGCTCTTGATTTTACATAATCCCTGTTTTTGTCCAATGCTCGAGCGTTTAATAGTAAGACACTCGTATTGTTTTTGTTTTTAAGTTTCTCAAGGTAAAACAGTGTGGAGTCATAGTTGCCACTTAGATATTCAAGCCTAGCCAGTTCGGTTATAATCTGATCAGAGCTATCTCGTTGAAAAACAATCTTGATCAACATTTTGGCAGTATCCATTGACTCTCGATTTTTTAATAAATCCACTTTCTCCAAAATAAAAGAAGCCCTTGAAGGGTCTGAGGCCATCAACTCATCTAAAATTGTCTCCGCCTTAACAAGTTCACCTCTTCCTAAATGGATCTGTTTGATTCCATAAAGCGCCTTTTCATTAGTTTTATTAATATTTATAGCTGTGTTAAACTGTGAGAAGGCGGCCGCACTATCATTCAGTGCAAGCAAAGTCTCTCCAGCAAGTATATGGGCTTCATCGCCATCATCTAATTTGAGTAAACGATTTACCACTTCTCGTGACTCCGAAGGTTGATCAAGCGCTAAATAACTTCTGGATAAGAGCTTGTAAAGTTCATGACTTTTATTGCCCAAGGTCTCCGCCTGGTTAAAGGACCTAACGGATTCGTCGTACTTCCCAAGTTGAGCGGTAATTTTACCCCTGAGAAAAAAATAATCATTATTGGTAAAGTCTATTTTAAGCGCCTTATCGATGGTTAACAACGCGGCTTCCCAGTCCTTTTGCTTAATCTGAATTTGTGCTTTTTGATATAGTGCATTATTATTATCCGGATCTACCCGTAGTACGTCGTTCAAATATTCCAATACTTCTTGGGGGTTGGTCTGGTCTTCTTCCAAAAAAGGATGATCCGACCGGGGAACGCAATTAAAAAGAACCAGGACGCTCAAAAGCACTCCTAATCTTGAAGAAAAACTTGAAATAACAGAAAATGAAGTTTTATTAAACATGGTATACAAAGTTATTGAGAATAGCATTGGCATGTTTATATTGTAGGGATGTTTTGCAATTGTTAGAATATCGTTGTGGAGATCAACTCTCTCCAAGAATCTATTTTACAGTGCAGACACGGGTATTGGACAAGGAGGAACTAACTCTATTTTTTATGCTGGAAATGACTTTACAGAATAAACTGAAAACTCACCTTAACCCCAAACTTGTCCACATCAGGACGGTCGAGATAGGTCAAGCGATGTAGGAAGTCTACGCGAATGATCTTAAAGATGTTTTCAATACCGTACCCCACCTCCACATATGGATCGCTGGAAAGCACGCCAATTGGATCTTCCGTTTGCACGATAATATCCTGGTTATCCTGAGAAAGATCTCCATATAAAATATTAGCTGTAGCTAATAATCGCCACTTCAGTTTTTTCATTAGCGGAATTCGGTTAAGAATAAACCCCTGGAAGTAGTGGTAATACTGTACTTGTGCATAAGTATCACTTACAAACTCTCCAAAATTCATTAGGTTAAATGCGGCGGTAGTATAAAAGGTGGATTCATTACCAATATGTGCTCTAAGTATTGGATATGGCACCGTTTCAAATACATGACCTGCGGTAAGTGAGACATTTGAGGTGCCAAAAAAACCCATCTTAATATCTTTTTCCGCATTGAACGTGATTTTATTATAGTCAAAATCGCCCCCAAGTACGTTTCTTAAACCCCTGGTATAACGTACTGTAAAAATTGGCCATTTTAAGGTGCCCAGGCTTATACGTTGGTTATCATTTTGAACAAATATCTCATCCCGAGCGTATCGTGCTTCCACAGTCGCTTCAGTAGTCGTAAAGTCCGTTAGCACGGGTGTATCACTTCCCGGATTAGGGGTGTAGGCAAACCCATAGGCAGGTTCAAAATCGAAGTGTCGCATACTTATCTCTTGGGTAAAGCCTCGAAACAGTTCCCTTCTTGCTGTAAATTTTGCCTGGTGGTAATAGTACGGTCGTGTTAAATCGCCAAATCTAGTAGCCGCCAAGAACACACTGTTCCCAATCAAATCTTCACGGGTAAGACCTACCTGATCAAGGTCATAAGTATAGGAAGCAGTTAATGTCGTCCAGCGCTTTCTATCGGGAATGTGTGTAATAAAGCCATTATACTTCCATTTTTCATCCTTAAAGCCGTAAGCTACACGGCCTCCGATTATCCACTTATCACTGAAATCAATATTGGTTCTAAAACCAGCCTGCAAGCGATTCCCTTCTATATTATTATTCGCATAAGCTGATAAATAAGGTCCAAAATCAAATTTACCAACGGTCTTGTAACCATTTACGATGACTTTAAATATTTCAGTGTAGGTTTTGACAACTGGAATGTTTCTGAGCGTATCTATCATTTGATAAACGCTAAGTTCCGTCGGACTTAATGGCTCATGGCGATGACTATTCCAGTAGGTATCATCGCTGCCAATTTTAAAATCTTCGGCCACCTCAATCGGGCGCATGTAGAATTTCTGATCTTTAGGCTGGTTTACCACTACATTCTTATTGGAGGTATAAAACTTAGCTAATACCCCGGCCATATTATCCGCCACTTCTCCAATATCTATTAAGATCCTATTTTTTGACGGTATCCAAGGACCGGCACTACTTGGCTCTAACTCTTGCTGTATTTTTATCTTCTCAACAAAGTTCAAGTTAGCAGTAGCAGTGACCGTGGCGTCAATCTGACGCAATGCATATTCCTTTTTGGTCACCCACATCGTACCTTTAAACGCTAAGTCCTGTTCACTACGGGGAAAGAAGTCTAACCTGTAACAGTAATGACCGTCAACTTCCGCGCTATCCGTCAAGTCATAATCATAATAGAGCTTCCAGCCATCCGCTATAGGGGATATAAATTCTTTACCTACTATATTCAACCAGTTTTGATAAAAGTTATATTCCTGAAATGATGATCCGATAAATTGCGAAACTACAGTACCGTCATCAATTCCCACTCCCGTCACCTTTGATTTTAAGATTCGCTCATGCTGAAGTTTAGGATTATTTCGGAAATGATACTCCGATAACGATTCAGAAATAAAAATGGGTAAAATTGGTCTTCCGTCCTCACCAGCGATCCGCTCCACACTATCTAGTACTTGTGTTATTTTCTTTACCAATTTCTTTTTTCTAAAGCGATCGGTAATGTTATCTACATCAACTTCAATTTTAGTATATGTCTCGTACTGATAGGCTTCCAGCGACTTTTTGTTGTTCCGTTTCTTGTTGTCTACTACCTTCCTCAATATTTCAAAAGCTGGGTTCTCTCCGGCTACAAATATTACCTCATCCAGGCTAATTACATTCTCAACTAATTGGAAGTTTATTACCTGTTTACTTCCTTTTTTCACAACCTTGGAACGTGTTATGTAACCAACATAACTGGCTGTTACAGAATCGGTTGGATTATCCGACTCAAGTTTAAAGTTCCCATCAAAATCGGTTGTAGTTCCAATGGTAGTACCCTGGAAAATGATATTAGCAAAGGGTACGGGATCACCGCTGCTGGCGTCAGTAACTTCACCAGTAATAATGGTGGACTGCGCGATAACAGTTACCGTAGAGAAGGTTGAAAAGAATAGGAAAAGGAATAATTTCAAAGCGCTGCTACTTATCTCGTTATAAAGTATTAAATATCATAAAAGGGTTTCCTTTTCAGACGCAAATCTTATTACACGATTAAACTAGTTAGAGGTTGGAAAATTCACAACATTTTAAACGCAGATTAGCTCAAATAATTTCCAGATTTCAAAAAATCTTTTTCTAACAGATCGGAGCGGTGAACTATTTTTCGAAACCATAACAGTTTGAGCGCTTCTTTCTCTTTTGCAGATAACATCCATGACGCTTTCGAGTTGAATATTTTCTCTGATAAAATATTCATGCTTAACGCCGCTCTTACCGATATATTGAAACTTTCTGTGAAGCCGTACATCGGTACAGTTACAAAATTATCACAATACTCTTTAGCCTGCATGGACAAACCTTCTTTTTCCGTTCCAAAGATCAGGGCTATAGGTTCGGATGTTTCAAGATCATTAATATTAGTAGCGCTCTGATCAGGAACAGTACCTATAAGTTTATATCCTTTTTGTTTAAGATCAGTAAAGCATTTCGTCGAATTGTCAATATGATCGCTGTATGAAATAATATCCACCCATTTAGATGCGCCATGTACCACGCGTGGGTTGACCTTATATTCATGTTTATTCTCAATGACATACAAGTCCTGTACACCAAAGCAATCACAGGAGCGAATAACGGCGCTGGCGTTTTGAGAGTGATAAATATCTTCGAGCACCACGGTAAGATACCGGGTGCGCTTATCCAAAACCTCATCGATGATTTTCTTTTTACCATCAGAAATATACTGCCCTAAGTATTCCAGCAGCGCCTTATTCATTAGAAATCTAACTCTATAGTTTGACCTACGCCAAACGAACCATCACCCTTGTCTTTGTCGTTTTTCTCTTCAAAAGTAGACTTATCTTTGTTGATCCTCTTCTGCGTTTGATTAGAAGATGTAAAATCTTTTTTAACCGGTTCTTCAATTTCCGGTAAGGGTTCCGTCAATTCCAACTTTTTACCACCCAAAAACCTTACTTTCTTTATATTGTATGGCAATAGCTTATTGCCGATGGCCCTCCAGCCCTTTATATCAATGACCTCTTCCAGGTTCATTTCATGCTTCAATCGGTCGCGGCTCTTGCCTTTTGTGAACTCTACTTCCACCATAGGCTTATGAAGATTGGTTACCAGTATCAGCTTTGAACCTGCGGATTCACTAATAAAACCAAAACGCTTACCAAGCGTACTGGTTTCTAACTTAAATCGTTTATCGTAATAGTTTTTGCTTTCACCGTCATAGTGCACGACTGATAGTACAGTTTCAGGATCAAACCTTTGCAGGAACTCAATCTTATTGAACTCATACCGGTTCGTGATCTCATAAGAAGTCATCTCATAAGAACCGTCCTTGTAAACCACCAGAATACGATCCTCACCATTAAAATTACCTATATGCTTACCGCGGCCGTCCTTATTCAATCGACCTACAGAGTCATCATACCAGATATCAAGCCCACTTAACGTAGAAACCCCCTCTGATTTTAACTCTATTTTCCTCACCGGGTAACGGGTTAAAATATTACCCCCGGCTCCTCTGCCTTTAATATCCAGGTCTGCGAAGTCAAAGTCAAGGACCTTTTTACGGGCCTTGGCGCCTGAGGTTAATTTAACAGTTATGGATTCTGCTTCTCCGTTTGGATTAGCCGAAAAATAATACACTTTGGACCCTTTTGCCCCTTTGGTGAGGTCATATTCCTTATCGCGTGTAATGGCGGTCACATTAAAGCGCTTTGCCATAGACCGACCGGATTTCGCATCCACATAAACCAGGTTATAGGTCATGCGGTCGTCTCCTTTCTTCCAGACACCTGCATAAAGAATGTCCTTACCCATAAATACTTTTTCAGAAATCCGCGAAACCATCATTTTACCGTCCTTTCTAATAGCTATGATATCGTCAATATCTGAGCATTCAGTTACGAATTCGTCCTTTCTCAGCCCATAGCCTACAAAGCCATCAGCTCTGTTTACAAAAAGCCGTTGGTTATTGGCGGCAACGATTGTAGTATCAATGCTATCGAATGAAGTTATTTCTGTCTTTCGCTCTTTTCCTTTGCCATATTTCTCCCTAAGTTTAGTAAAGTAGTTAATGGCGAACTCAGTAATGTGTTCAAGGCTATATTCAGTCTCTTTTAAGTCTTCCTCTAACTTCTTTAACAGTTCGTCCGCCTTAAAAGAGTCAAATCGCGAAATACGTTTGATCTTGATCTCCGTAAGCCGAACAATGTCATCCTGAGTAATCTCCCTGTAAAACTGAGGTTTGTATGAGTCAAGGCCTTTGTCGATGGTTTCGATTACCGTTTCCCATGTTTCACACTCTTCAATATCGCGGTAAATACGGTTTTCAATGAAGATTTTCTCCAATGAAGAAAAGAGGATTTTCTCCATTAGGTCATGCTTCCTTATCTCGAGCTCTCTGGTGAGAAGAGCCACTGTCTGCTCCGTGTTGATCTTTAAGATCTCGTTGACAGAAATGAAATGAGGTTTATCGTCGATGATAACGCAGGAGTTGGGTGAAATGCTGGTTTCGCAATCCGTAAAGGCGTACAAAGCATCAATGGTTATATCAGGAGATTGCCCAGGAGCCAGTGAGATCAGGATCTCAACTTCCTTAGCCGTATTATCTATTACTTGCTTGATTTTTATCTTACCCTTGTCATTCGCCTTTATAATGGAATCAATAAGGCTGGAGGTAGTGGTAGCAAAAGGTATATCGCGAATAACCAATGTTTTCTTATCGTACTCCTCGATTTTGGCTCGTACCTTGATCTTACCCCCTCGCAAGCCCTGATTATATTCAGAAAAATCAGCCATGCCTCCTGTAGGGAAGTCAGGGTAGATCTTAGGTTTCTTTCCTTTGAGTATATCAATTGACGCCTTGATCAACTCGATAAAGTTGTGGGGTAAGATCTTTGTTGACAAACCCACGGCAATACCCTCTACACCCTGAGCTATAAGTAACGGAAACTTGACTGGCAGGGTAACCGGCTCTTTTTTTCGACCATCATAGGAAAGCTGCCATTCTGTAGTTTGAGGATTGTACACTACATCAAGAGCGAACTTAGAAAGTCTAGCCTCAATATATCTCGGTGCAGCAGCACTGTCTCCTGTTCGAATATCACCCCAGTTTCCCTGGGTATCTATCAGTAGATCCTTTTGACCAATGTTGACGATGGCATCACCAATCGACGCATCACCGTGCGGGTGATACTGCATGGTACTTCCAATGACATTGGCTACCTTATTGAAACGGCCGTCATCCATTTCTTTCAAAGAGTGCATGATCCTTCTCTGGACAGGTTTAAAACCATCTTCAACAGCTGGAACCGCTCTTTCAAGAATTACATAAGATGCATAATCTAAAAACCAGTTTTCATACATTCCACTTACCGGAATGACATCGTGAATCGTATCTTCGTTTTTGTGCAATTGACCTTTGTTCTTTTCTTCTTCCGACATTTACATCATTAAGTTAAAATAAATCTGACTAAGACAATTTCCAAAACTACTTTTAGCACGTTATCTGCAATAACAAAGTCGTTTACCCTTTATTATCACCTTAGACTAGCTTAACTATTTTAATTGTTGCAAATAACATTAACTGATTGTGGCAAACCAATAGTTGATGTAAAACCATTGGAGCTTTACAATAGGATTATCAATATGATTTTAATTTAGCCAGTCTGTAACAAATGCATTTTTAGGACATACGTACATACAGCTTACCTCTTTTATTTACCGTTGCCAGAAAAAGAATACTATTTGTAATAAATGATGTTTTATTTCCACTAACCAAACAATTAAAATCAAATAAAATAATCATGAAAAAAATATTGACTGCATTGATAATGGTAGGTGCTGGTATGGCTTCTGCGCAAACGGCCAATGAGATAATCAAAAATTACTTTGAGGCCACTGGGGGATATGAAGAATGGAGTAAGTTGGAAAGTGTAAAAATGACGGCAAAAGTAAACCAGCAAGGTCTTGAAATTCCATTAGAAATTGTTCAGCTCAAAGACGGAAGACAGAGCACTAGTTTTGTGGTTCAAGGACAGAAAATGTATCAGGGAGTATTTGATGGTGAAACTGTTTGGAATACTAACTTTATGACGATGAAGCCGGAGAAAGCCGATGATGAAACTACGGCTAATATGAAATTGAATTCTAATGATTTCCCTATGGATCTATATGATTTTGACAAAAAAGGTTATACGGCTGAATTATTAGGATCGGAAACTATTGAAGGCACTGACACTCACAAAATCAAATTGACTAAAGAGCCAATTACTGTTGATGGTGAAAAGATTGACGACGTGATTTACTATTTCTTCGACAAAGATAGTGGCGCTATTTTAATGGCTGAACAAGAAGTGAAAATGGGGCCTCAAAAAGGGACAATAAGCCAAACTGTTTTTAGCGATTATGATGAGGTGAATGGTCTTTACTTTCCTTTTTCAATGACACAAGGAGTAAAAGGTGGGCAGTCTCAGCCGTTGATGATTGATGCTATAGAAACTAATGTCGAAGTTGACGAAACTATCTTTGCTTTTCCCGAATGATTAAAATTCAGTGTAGAGTGGTAGGTTGTTAAAAGCCAGACGCTACAACAATACTGCTGGTGGGGAACTAAACCTGCAGAGCGTTGTATAAGCTCAACAGAGAAAACCAATATTATCATAAAATAGAAGCTGGCTCTTCAAGAGAGTTACTATTTATCTAATTACATCAATATGAAATACACATTACTAAACGCATTTGCGTTGTTGCTTATATTTCAGGTACAAGCGCAGACCGACATTGCATTGAGCGGTAAAGAACTATTTGGCGATTTGAAAGCACGCCAAATAGGTCCGGCTATAATGAGTGGCAGGATCACAGACCTTGAAGCCCATCCAGAAAATTCAAGAGTTATTTATGCTGGCACAGCTGGCGGCGGAGTGTGGAAATCTTCCAATGGTGGCGCGTCTTTTACACCAATATTTGATGATCATGCCCAGTCTATAGGAACGGTTGCAGTCGACCCAAGCGATCCTGATAAAACAATTTGGGTAGGTACTGGAGAAGTATGGACAAGGAATAGCGTATCGGCAGGTGACGGCCTCTTTAAATCTGCGGATGGAGGAGTGAATTGGCAATCTATTGAAGGATTTGAAAAGTCCGAGCGGATCAGCGCTATAGAAATTAACCCCGGCAACTCTAATGAAGTGTATGTTGCCGTGTTAGGGGCGCTGTGGGGTGATAGTGATGTTCGTGGCGTATATAAAACCACAGATGGAGGAACAAAATGGGAAAATATACTATATATTGACAATAAAACCGGGTGCAGTGATATAATAATGGATCCCTCCGATCCCAATATTCTGTATGCTTCTATGTGGGAATTCAGAAGAACCGGGTGGTCATTTAATTCTGGAGGGAAGAATAGCGCCTTATACAAATCTACCGATGGAGGAAAATCATGGAATAAAATCCACAATGGTTTCCCGGAGGGAAAACTTGGTCGCATAGCCGTTGCAGTTGCTCCTTCTAATAGTAAGATCATGTATGCAGTTATTGAATCTGAAAAAGATGAAGATAAGGGATTGTACAGGTCAGATGACGCCGGGGCAAATTGGATTCACTTAAATAATGATTTTGGCTTGGTTGTCAGACCCTTCTATTTCTCCAGAATCGTTGTCGATCCGAGGGATCCGGACGTAGTGGTCAAAGGAGGCCTATTCGGTTCATTAAGTAGAGATGGTGGTAAAACCTTCAAGAACCTGGGAAATATGCATCCAGACATTCATGATGTACTTTTTGACGTTAAGGACTCTGATCGCATGTATTCTGCGACGGATGGAGGCGTATATCGTTCCTGGGACGGTGGAACTACTTTTGAAATTGTAGCTAATATTCCCGTATCACAGTTTTACCATATAAGTATTGATGATAATGAACCTTATCGAATATACGGTGGGCTTCAAGACAACGGATCTTGGTACGGCCCCTCCAAATCACCCGGAGGAATAGAAGGTAGAGATTGGAATGTCGTAGGATTTGGAGATGGGTTTCGAGTTTTAAAGCACCCTTCAAAGGAGTTGATTTACACGGAAATGCAAGGCGCTCAAAATGTATGGAGAATAGATCTGAAAACAAGTAGAACTAAAACCGTACAGCCGCTACCGGTGAAAGGTGATCCAAAATTAAGGTTTAACTGGAATGCACCAATTGCAATCAGCAAACATCAACCCGATAGATTTTACATTGGCAGTCAGTTCCTACACAAGTCTGAAGATATGGGTGATACCTGGGAGAAAATATCCCCGGATTTGACTACCAATGATCCTAAAAAGCAAAATCAGGAAGATTCAGGCGGATTATCTAAGGACAATTCAGGCGCTGAAAATCACACCACAATTTTCACAATTGTGGAGTCACCCATTGATCAGAATGTAATATGGGTAGGTACTGATGACGGCAATGTTCAAGTAACACAAAATGGTGGCAAGTCATGGGTAAATACGGTAAGCAATGTACAAGGGCTTCCAAAAAACACCTGGTGTTATCATATAGAAGCCAGTATACATGATAAAGGTACCGCCTATGCTGTATTCGATGGTCATACCATGGGTGATATGAACCCTTATGTTTATAAAACGTCCGATTATGGACAGACCTGGACTTCTTTAGCCACTGATGATATCAAAGGTTTTGCCAGGAATATACAAGAAGACTATGTACAACCTGATCTGTTGTACCTGGGCACCGAGCTCGGATTATTCATTACAATCGACGGTGGCAAAAATTGGAATCGGTTCACCAATAATATGCCTGCGACAGCGGTCCACTTCATTGATTTGAGTGAAAAAACCAACGATTTGGTTTTAGGAACACATGGGCGGGGTATAATAATTATCGATGATATTAGTCCCTTAAGGCAAATCAATCAACTTGTGCTTCAAGAGGATCTACACTTTTTTGAAACCAAGCCTACTATCATTTCTGAAGAAACCAGTTTTGGGAATACCGCTACTGAAATGGAGTTCATAGGTCCTAATCCTGATACAGACGCTAAAATTATCTACTATCTAAAAAAGCGGCACACATTTGGTAAAATGAAAATGGATGTATTTGATGCAGATGGCAATCACATGATTGAGCTTACGCCAAGTAAATCAAAAGGAATAAATGTGGTTTCTTGGAATTACAGGATCAAACAACCTAAAATAGCCAAGGGTAAGTCCCTGGCTTTCGGAGGTTTCACATCTCCAAGAGTACCTGCAGGCAAATACAAAGTAGTGCTAACCAAAGGAAAGGCAAAGTATGATACTACCTTAGAGCTTATCAATGACCCTAAGTCTCCATTAACAGATGAAGAGCGGATAGCCCTTCACAAAACCACAATGGAGTTATATGATATGTCTGAGCAACTGGCATATTTAGTCTATCGTATCGATGAAACAATACTTACCGCAGAAAAAGTGGTTAAATCCGGTAAAACAGGACAGAAGGTAGCACAGCCTATCTTAGATGATCTTAATAAACTCAAGGAAACTCTCGTAATTACTACTGGAGACAATTATGTAGGCAGCGCGGACCCACAATTAAGGGAAAAAATCTCTGACCTATTTAGTAAAATTGCCAGTGGTTTTGAATCTCCTTCAGCATCTGAATTAGCAAATTATAGCCTGTTAAAATCTCAGTTTGACATCGCCATTCAAGAGTATGAAAAGATTGAGCAGAAAAAGGCGCCAAAAATGAATAAAGTAATAAATGAGTTAAAAATAGAACCGGTCGTAGTCAAGACGTTTGATGAGTTCGTCAACAACTAACTACTTTTCCGTCTATTCCATATAATGTTGAGGCTGTCCTTCTGGGTGGCCTCGATTTTTTCTTAATGGAATCCATCGTATTGAATACGGATTATAAATGGTTCGAAACTGGGTTTTCTAAACTTAGATTATTAAGCTATTTCTTCAACTAAATCCTTCTCTATGCGTAGGTTTTCCACAATAAAGCCCTGACGGTCAGGTGTGTTCTTACCCATGTAAAAAGTAAGCAATTGGTTAATGGTGGTTTCCTTTCTTAAAATAATAGGCTCTAGCCTGATATCTTCTCCAATAAAATTTCCGAATTCGTCCGGAGAGATCTCGCCTAAACCCTTGAAGCGTGTAATCTCTGGCTTTGCTCCTAACTTTCCTATGGCGCCTCTACGCTCCTCCTCCGAATAACAATAAATGGTTTCCTTCTTATTTCTAACTCTAAAAAGCGGTGTTTCCAGGATAAATACGTGACCATGTTTCACTAGGTCAGGAAAGAATTGTAAAAAGAACGTCAAAAGTAGCAGTCGAATGTGCATACCATCCACATCGGCATCAGTAGCTATAATAATCTTACGATAGCGCAACCCCTCTATCCCATCCTCAATGTTCAACGCATGCTGTAACAAGTTAAACTCCTCATTTTCATAGACCACTTTCTTGGTCAGGTTAAAACAGTTTAGCGGCTTACCCCTCAAACTAAATACGGCCTGGGTCTGAACATCTCGTGATTTTGTAATGGACCCACTGGCTGAGTCCCCCTCAGTGATAAAGATCATAGTATCATCTCTACGATCGCCTTTATTGTCGTTATAATGAATACGGCAGTCGCGGAGCTTCTTATTGTGGAGATTCGCTTTCTTAGCACGTTCATTTGCAAGCTTTTTAATACCCGCTATTTCTTTACGCTCCCTTTCCGACTGTAAAATTCGCTTCAATAGGGCATTCGCAGTATCTGAGTTTCTATGGAGATAGTTATCGAACTCTTTCTTTACGAAATCATTTACGAATGTGCGCATGGTTGGACCGTCAGGCGCTACATTTTGTGAGCCCAATTTGGTCTTGGTTTGAGATTCAAAAACAGGCTCTTGTACCCGCACGGCTATAGCGCCTACAATGCTGCTACGAACGTCTGCAGCATCAAAATCCTTTTTGTAGAAGTCTCGCACCGTTTTTACAATAGCTTCTCTAAATGCTGCCAGATGAGTTCCTCCCTGCGTGGTATATTGCCCATTTACAAATGAATAGTATTCCTCACCATATTGGTTGCAATGGCTCAAAGCAATCTCAATATCGTTACCCTTCAAATGAGCGATCGAATAGCGAAGTGTTTCGAGATCAGCTTTCCGTTCCAGGAGGTCTTTAAGTCCATTCTCAGAATGGAATTTCTGCCCATTGAAATTGATGGTAAGCCCTGCATTTAAAAAGGCATAGTTCCAAAGCAAATCATTTAGATACTCCGGTATGAAATGGAAGTTCTTAAATACAGTATCGTCAGGCTCAAAGGTTATTAACGTACCATTGCGGCCACTTGATTTTGTAACTTTAGCATCATTGGTCACTTCACCCCGCTCGAACTCAGCGAGTTTTGTTTCACCATCTCTGAAAGATTGTACCCTAAAATAATTGGAAAGGGCATTAACCGCTTTGGTACCTACCCCATTTAGTCCAACCGATTTTTGGAAAGCTCCGGAATCGTATTTCCCTCCTGTGTTGATCTTTGATACACAGTCTACCACTTTTCCAAGCGGTATGCCTCTTCCATAATCCCTTACCTCAACCCGGTGATCAGTAATCTTGATATCGATGGTTTTACCGTGGCCCATCATATGTTCATCGATACAGTTGTCAATAATTTCCTTTACCAGCACATAAATACCATCATCCTGGGCCGACCCATCTCCAAGCTTACCGATGTACATACCCGGTCGTAACCGAATATGCTCCTTCCAGTCTAACGACTTAATACTGTCCTCGGTATAAGCTACATTTTCCAATGCCATAAACTCAATTCTATTTTTGCTCGAAACAGTAACGAATAAACGCTAAAATTAATAGTATTTCAAGGGTTTTAAAGAATGAAATTGAAGGCTGCATTCGACGAAGAAATCTAATGAAACCACTTAATTATCAGACTATTAACCACTTACAATTGATAAGCTAAATTATTGGTTTGAGCTCTTTACCTGCTTAACGATCAGGATCGGCAGGGCCAACAGCCAGGCAATAACAATAGCTAATGCAATAAAGACAAGTAGTCCAAAATTATTAAAGGCCAGTCGCTCTCCACTATTCGTCAAAAAGATGAAATGAACCATGATAATGTACAAAAGATTTAAGGTACCTGCAAAGCTTATAAACCAATTGACGAGCAAAGTTTGGATCACTTCATTTTTGTACTTTATGTTTTTTGAAAGTGCGTAAAACACAAAGTTCTGTACTGACAGAATTGCTAATGCCACATAAAAAAAAACCTCCTTATTGGAAAACAGCTTGTTGGTATCTGATAAATATATCTGAGCCTCCCGGGAGAGGCCGGCATAAACATATAAGAGACTGGCTAACCCACCGAATAAAGTAAAAAACCAAAAAACCTTAATAAACCTTCCAATCATGCTCTTCAAAAAATAACGCGTGAAGTTATCACTTTCTTGGTAAACAAAGCTTGATTCCGTTGGTTTGTGCAACAGTGAAAATGTTAAAAAACTCTTCTACAATAGTCGTATTTCTTACGGCGCTGATATTCTCTTGTAGTTCAAAATCAAAACTACAGGATTTCGACCATGAAACCTGGATTTCAGACCCCGCGGGATGTGATGGTAAACGCCTCGGACTCAAGGCTTCGCTTGAAAACAATTTGGAGGCATTAAAAACCTTAAATCAAAACGAGGTCAAAGATCTCCTGGGGAAACCTGATAAAAACGAGTTGTATAAAAGGAGTCAGAAGTTCTTTGTCTATCAAATAGGACCTGGGAAAGAATGTGGCCAAGAGCCAACGACACCATCTCCTTATCTAAGTATCCGATTTAATGCCATGGGGCTTGCGAAAGAAGTACTTATCTATAACCAATAAGATTACTTACCACTTCCTGCTCCTTCTACGCGCATGTCCATAAAGACAGAATCAGCATTTGCTGAAAGATAAAAGTGATATGTATTCCCAATATTCGGATCTTCTTTGAAATGCTCAAAAGCAGCAACCAACAGCTGGTCTTGATAAACCAAGAATCGAGCAAAACCTTGTGGCTCAAAAGAGTTGATCGCTTCTCTATTTTGATAAATCATCACTGTATCCTCGCTTCCTTCATTGACCATCCTGATTATAAGATTATCTTTAATGAAACTACCTTGCGTAGTTACAACTACTTCGTTTGGAAAAAGCCCTTTAACAATACTAATCCGAAAAACATAGATTAAAAGATAGAGTCCCAGACAAATGATGGTCAGGTATAAGATCAGCCGACCCAGTTCAAACTGTTTCAATACCTTTCTCATCAAGTTTTATTAGTTCTTTCTTTAAAAGGCCTCCAACTGCTTTTTTAAATGCTTTTTTACTGAGCTTAAAGAAATATTTAATTTCTTCGGGGCTCGACTTATCATGATAAGGAAGTTTGTTATTATTCAATCTCAATAAATCTAAAATCACCTCCATATCTGCATCAATAGCCTGCTTTCCTGCCGCTTTTAGTGATAAGTCCACCTTACCGTCTTCCCGAACTCTTTTAACGTAAGCCTTGCGTTGGTCTCCTATAGTCACATTATCATATACTTCATTCGCGTAAATAAGACCACTGTATTTTTGATTTACAACGGTCTTATACCCTAAATCACTTTGAGCATAGATTAGGGCTTCAACCTCCTGCCCCTCTTTCAGGTCCACCTTATCTTTTTTAAGAAAGCCCGTAATTTTTCCTGTGCCAATAAGGCGGTCGGTCTTATAATCCAGACAAATACGGACAATATGCCGCTCTCCTATATTGAAGAGCTGTGGCTGTTCCTTTTTTGGAACAAATAGGTCCTTGATCAGGCCCCAATGCATGAAAGCGCCATGTGGCGTTTTATCCACCACTTCCAGGCTAACAATGTCGCCAACCTCACCTAACGCATCTTCGGTAGTTGCGATTAAGCGATCTTCCGTGTCTTTATATACAAATACCCTTATTCGAGTACCAATTTCCGTTCCCTCAGCAATGTATTTTTGAGGCAACAAAATATCTCCTAAGTCGGAATTTAAATACATTCCAAAGTCGACCTCTCGAGCCACTTCCAACTCATAATATCTGCCTATTTCCAAATTCTAAGATTTTTAGAGCGGCAAAGTTAAAAATTTAAAACCGGAGCACATATGAAGCGCAGGATTTGATGCAGAATTAATGTTTCCTAATATATTTGCAATCGTTTGAATTAATCCAAAAAGCACATGAGCAAAGAGAATATTTCAGTTATAGGTTCAGGCACAATGGGCAATGGTATTGCTCATGTTTTTGCACAGCACGGTCATAAGGTTTCACTTATAGACATATCTGTTGAAGCTCTAGAAAAGGCTCAGGCCACAATCTCAAAAAACCTGGACCGGCAAGTAACCAAAGGTCTCATTTCGGAGGAAGTCAAAAGCTCTACAGTGAATAACATTAAAACTTATACCTCTATTTCCGGTGGTGTGAAAAGTGCGGACCTGGTGGTGGAAGCGGCAACAGAGAATGTTGATCTTAAACTGAAAATATTTAAAGAACTAGATACCGAATGTGAAACTTCTACTATTCTGGCAACTAACACCTCCTCTATTTCCATCACTAAAATTGCTGCCGTAACAGGTAGGCCAGATAAGGTCATAGGCATGCATTTTATGAATCCCGTACCGGTAATGAAACTGGTTGAAGTGATTCGTGGGTACAACACAAGTGATGAAGTAACCAAAACAGTCATGGACCTTTCAGAAGGCTTAGGCAAAGTACCTGTTGAAGTAAATGATTATCCTGGATTTGTGGCAAATCGCATTCTAATGCCCATGATAAATGAGGCAATATACTCACTCTACGAAGGCGTGGCAGGTGTTTCAGAAATCGATACTGTCATGAAGTTGGGAATGGCCCATCCTATGGGGCCCTTACAGCTGGCAGATTTCATTGGTCTGGATGTGTGCCTGTCAATTATGAATGTTTTGCACGATGGTTTTGGCAATCCTAAATATGCTCCCTGTCCGTTATTGGTGAATATGGTAACAGCCGGGCATAAAGGAGTTAAATCAGGAAGCGGTTTTTACAGCTGGGGACATGGCGCCAAAGAATTGATAGTGGCTAATCAATTCAATTAAAACCCTATATCCTTCCATGAAACTCACCATTTAGCAACAGATCGCCATTTTCAGCAACTTCAATAGCTATTTTGGAAATGGGCTCCTTAGTCTTGTTGTAAAAGTAGATAGTGTATTGATGTGGAGTCACTCTGTCTTTAACGTCGTCTGAGAAACCCATATCTAAGACATATGAATCCGGGAATTTAAGTTTACGGCTTTTGATAACGCTACCGACATGGTTTTCTACTTTGTACCTGAAATAAGTGGCATCAAATGAAGAAAATTCAAACCTTAATTTCAGGTATGGAAGAACCTGTGAGCCTCTTACAGACCTATTTTCAGCAAGATAAACCTTTTCGCTGTCAGGAGGAGGTCTGGTCTTAAAGGTATAGTCAAGCTCAAATCTAAAATTATCCCTAGGCTCATAAGGGACATCTTCCTGGACACTTGCCTGAGCTTCAAACAAGAAAAGAACCAATAGTAAAAAAATATTGCTGAGATTATATGTTGCCATACCCGGTTAGATACTAAAAATCCCTATTGAGATTAGGTCATTGTGACCTGATTGATTCAAATTACGTTAAATTTAAGTCTCGAACATCATTTAATTGGATGAATCACTAGTGGAAGCAAGGATTTATAATCACTCCGAATGGATAAGAGATATTAATCATGAAACTTTAAAAGAGAGTTTCAGGGAAATACTACTAAAATCCGGCTTTGGATTATTGAGCCAAATGGAGCACCATTTCGAACCCCAGGGCTATACCTGTATTTGGTTACTGGCTGAGAGCCATTTCGCTATCCACACCTTTCCTGAAGAAAGTACTACGTACATTGAACTTAGCAGCTGCAACAAGGAAATGTATGATCAATTTTTGATTCATCTAGAAGCTTACAAGGAAAATGAACAAGCCCTTCGCTATTAATACAAAACGAAGAATACTCAGTACTATTAACAAGGCCGAGGAGCAGGACAAGCTCAGTCGAGGTTTTGATATTTTCATCATGGTACTGATTGTACTCAACGTTTTTGCCGTCATTGTTGAAACGGTTAAACCGATTTACACTAAGTATTACCTCCTATTCTACTATTTCGAACTCTTTACCATCATAGTCTTTTCAATAGAATATGTGATACGCATATGGGCATGTACACTGATAGAAAAGTACAGCCATCCTGTCTGGGGCCGGATAAAATACATGCTGTCCATCGAAGCTATTATTGATCTGCTTGCTATCTTACCTTTTTACCTACCGCTCGTTGTTGCCCTAGACGCGCGGTTCTTAAGAATATTGAGGTTATTTAGATTGCTCAGGGTGTTTAAACTAGGCCGCTATTCTGTTGCCTTTCAGCTGATAATAAATGTTTTGAGGAAAAGGAAGGAGGAATTGTTCATTACACTCACACTATTGGTGGTCATGTTAATACTGGCAGCCAGCCTGATGTATTACATAGAGCATGAGGCCCAGCCTGAGGTGTTCACCAGTATTCCTGCTACTATGTGGTGGGCTATTGCCACGTTGACCACCGTAGGCTACGGAGATGTTTATCCAGTTACCAGCCTCGGAAAACTCCTTGGCTCATTCATCGCTATTTTGGGCATTGGTATTTTTGCGCTTCCAACAGGTATCATCGCTACCAGCTTTGAACGCGAACTGGCGGAGCGCGAGAAAAACAAAAAGGCAGCGCGACAACATGACCAAAAACAGTTATAAAGCTCAAAATCTGATCAGCTATGCTATGGCTTTATTTCTTGGAGGCATTCTGGGGGAAGCCTCGGCCTTCATAGCCTATTATTTCGGCAAATACTTTAGCGATAGCATTATATTACTTCTCCTTGCTATTGGAAGCTTTTGGGTTGGAAGTCTTTTACACAAAAGATCTAATAGCCTTTTATTGATATTAAACCTATTGATGTTCTTTCAAACCATCGGATCACGCTTTATCTACAAACTTTACCAGCTCACGGAATGGACGGCAACCGCATTGTATGTCGTCATCATTGGACTTTCTTTTCTCAGCGGTTGGCAGCAGACTCTGGAAAAATCAAAAAGGCTGACCTATGTGAGCATTATGGTGGCAAGTCTGGCAGCTTGCGCATTAGGCTTAGAGACTTGGGCGATTTTTACTATCGGTGTTATACTCATTGTGTATTCACAGTTAACCATGAATAAGACCAGGCAGACAACCTTATACCTGTTGATAGCTATGCCTGCTATTACGCTCACTTTGTTTTTTACGCCCCCCCCTACTCTGTTTGAGCGGCAATCCAGGTATTTTGATCCTCTTGTCTTTTCAAGGGAAACACCTTTCCAAATCGTAGACATCACCTCCTGGAAGGGTCAGCAGTGGTTTTATTATGATAACATCAATCAGTTTAGTTCCATAGATCATTGGCTCTACTTTGAGCCTATGGCGCATGTAGCCAGCCAAGTAACTAAAAAGAAGGAACGGGTCCTTGTCATTGGCGGTGAGAACGGAATGCTTGTAGACCAACTTCTTAAGTATAAATCCATCAAGTCCATTGATATAGCGCCCATAGACAAAGATCTGTACCAAATGGCGTGCAAGATTAAACATTTCGTACAGTTGAACAATAAGGCATTAGAGAGTGAAAAAATAAATCAACTTGATGCCAATGTATTTAATCATCTCGGCAGTCATAATGGTTCATATGATCTGATGTTTATAGATGTTCCTGATCCCGTTGATATCGAATTAAATCAATACTATACAATAGAATTCTATAACCTTTGTCGTCAGGCATTAACCAACCAGGGCATACTGGTGACCCAGGCCGGAAGTCCGTATTACGCAACAAAGGCTTTCAACTGCATAGATCAAACCGTAAGGGCGGCCGATTTAGTAACGCTTCCATTACACAACCAGGTACTTACATTAGGCGAGTGGGGTTGGATCATTGCATTCAAAAATATTGATAAAGAAACGGTATATTCTCTTATTGAAAACACGGAGTTCGACCAAATAGAAACAAAGTGGCTCGATAAAGAAGCCGTTCGAATGATGATGGCTTTTGGTAAACAACCTGAAGCGTCAGACAGTATAATAAATAGCTTGAAAAAGCCAATAGTCCATTTGTACTACACAACCGGAACCTGGAAGCTGCAATGAGGAATCGGGTTTGGTTGTTTAATAAGAACACTGATATTTGGCTGCTGGGTGCACCCGTATGGGGCTGTTGGCTGACTTGCTTTCTTGTACCTGCTTCATGGCATGAGCAGGAAATTCCGCTTTGGTTTTGGGTGATGATTATTGTGGGCATAGATGTGAGTCACGTTTGGAGCACTATCTTTAGGACCTATCTGGATAAGGACGAATTCAAACGTCATAAAAATTTGCTCATTATAGCTCCATTTATTGCTGTGGTAGTATTTTTTACGGCTGCGGCCTTCTCAACCAATACATTCTGGACTATACTGGCCTATTTGGCGCTTTATCATTTTATAAAACAGCAATATGGGTTCATGCTCTTGTATCAAGCCAGGTATTGTAAAATAGATATCAAAAAGCGCCTTAGCGATAAGTTCGTGATCTACCTGGGTATGCTTTACCCCGTTTTCTACTGGCACCTTAATACTCAACGTAAGTTTAGTTGGTTTGTAGATGGTGACTTTTTCAATATTTCAGAGTTCACTAGTGGATTAACGCCCGTACTTCCTTACATCAATACTGTTGGTACCATACTATACTTGACCATACTTGCTGCATGGCTACTTCAGGAGATATTTGTTCATAAAAAAAATACGCTCCCCTTTCCGATGGGTAAGGTATTGTGGATAATTACAACCGCCTTCAACTGGTTCTTAGGCATTGTCTATTTCAATTCAGACTTCGCCTTTTCTCTGACCAACGTTGTCGCACATGGAATACCTTATATGGCGTTGATGTTTTTCTATATAGAACGAAAGAAACAAGTTACTCACAAAATACCCGTAGGTAAAATGGGAGTGCCGGTGGCGTTTATGCTCATTATTGTTCTGGCGCTGGCCTTTGGAGAGGAATACTTGTGGGATATGTTCGTCTATCGTGAAAATGAAAATCTGTTTACCCAGGTATTCAACTATCCATTCAACCAAGTTACCTCTACCCTTGCGACAGCGTTGGCATTAGCTCTACTTTCTATGCCTCAAGTCACGCATTATATTTTGGACGGTTTCATTTGGAAAGCAAATAAGAAAAATCCGTATGTCAAAAAAGCACTTTTGGAATAAAAGATATATTGTCAACAATCATATCCCCAGGCTTAACCTGGGGTCTTGACTAAATTCGGGATACCGGATCAAGTCCGGCAATCAGATATTAAAAAATGAAAAGAAGGGAATTTGTTAAGTCGTCCGCTCTGGCTACACTGCCGCTATTGCTCAAAGGTTGTAACTGGATAAAGCCAAAGGCCCAGTACCCTGTCCATATCTACTCGGATGCTAAAACAGGTCATTTGGTTTATGAGAATTCTAAGTTTACGCAAGTAAATATTAATTCCATCGAGACACTCGTAGTCGGAGGTGGCATTGCCGGCCTGGCTGCAGCCAGTAAACTTCAAGGTACAGATTATCTGCTATGCGAGCTTTCGGAAGAGCTTGGCGGCACTTCCTCAGCCTACCGAAGCGAGGGCCTGCTCTTTTCGCAAGGCGCACACTATGATCTCTCTTATCCTTCAAACTATGGTTCTGAAGTGTTGCAGTTTTTAGAAGAATTAAGCATCATAAAATACCAATCCTGGAACGGCCGATGGAGCTTTACGGATGATCAATACCTCATCGCACATCGTAGAAAAAACCAGTGTTACGATAATGGCGAGTTCCGAAAAGATGTGCTGGCAGAATCTCCTTTAAAAAATGACTTCCTAAACCTGATCAGGACCTATAAAAATGAGATGCTTTTACCTACCAGATTTATTCCTGAGAAGCATAGACACTTGAACGAAATCACTTTCCTGGACTTTTTAAATACACGTCTTGAACTAACCTCAGAATTTATCAAGGGACTCGATTATCATATGAAGGACGACTATGGCAGTGATGCAGCTACTGTATCCGCACTTGCTGGCATCCACTACTTTGCCTGTCGCCCTTATTATGATGAAGTAGTAGAGCTTTTTAGTCCACCGGAAGGAAACAATTACTTCATTAAAAAGATGTCCGACAAGCTCAATAATGACCAGGTCTTAACACAACACCTGGTTAAAAAAATAAATGAAACCACTGATGGATTCAAGGTAGAAATTGCAGACATCGCCAATCAGCAAGTGAAAGTGGTTAACACTAAAAAGATCATCTATGCGGGTCAGAAGCATGCTCTGAAATACATTTACCCTCCAGGTTACGAACTCTTCACAGATAATAACATAGCTCCTTGGATGGTAGTAAATGTGGTCATCAAAAACGAACTCGAAAAAATTGGTTATTGGCAAAATGAAATGCTGACAGATGACACTACTTTCCTCGGCTTTGTAGATTCGGATACTCAACACAGTGGATCAGCATACCGTGTTTTGACTGGCTACTACTGCCTACCTCCCTCCTCTCGAGAAGACCTGATCAATGTCGAAGAGAACAAGGCGACTATTGCCGAAATGACGGCTGATCATATGAGTGACTATTTCAAAGAAGACATCCAGTCATTGATAGAGCGCGTTGACATTAAGGTCATGGGTCATGCCATGCCTATTCCTAAGCCGGGTTATCTATTTAACGACAAGAATTCTTTAAGTCAAAACCCTAACATTCGATATGCGGGTGTAGATAATGGGCGATTACCGTTGCTGTTTGAGGCGTTAGATTCGGGGCTAAATTCCGCCCTTCATTAGATAGTTAAAACTTGACTTTTAGGTTTGTGCAGATTCATTAAAGTAATTTAGTCATCCTAAAAATGAAGAAATTTTCCTCAATGAACCCATTCCTAACCAACCTCACTCTACTAATTGCATCACTACTTCCCGGTATGGCCCAAACCAACTCAGACCAGCCTACTACAAAGCCAAAATGGACGGAAGAGGACAGAAAATACCTGCTTGATAATCTTATAAAGTCCAAAGAGGAACTTAGAAATGAAACAGAAAATCTGACACAGGAACAATGGAATTTTAAGGAAAGCCCTGACCGGTGGAGTATCAACCAGATCGTGGAACATCTCGCCATTTGGGAACTACTATTTACGCATGAAATTTCCGTATCGCTACAAATAGGCCCAATACCCAACTTTCCTAATCATCTTACCGATAGCCTTTTCTTGAACAAGGACCCGGAAAGCCTGAAACCAAAAAATGCACGTGACTTTACCAAGCCCTTCTCTTATACAGTTCCTTTAGGAAACCATAGTGGTAAAGATAATCTAGCCTGGATCACTCATATGCGAGATGAATCAATAAAATTTGTGAAAAACGAAACCAGAGACCTCAGGGCACATTATATAAATTTCGGTCCGAACATTCATCAAAACCTTTTGATGGTTTTTACCCACAACTACCGGCATCTCGGGCAAATAAGAAAGATAAAAGCACACCCTGATTATCCAGACGAATGATTTATTCGTTTCTATGAAAATCTTAGATGGTAGGGGCACCTGTTCTGTCTTCGACGGGGTGGCTTCGTTAACTTCATTTGGAAGAATCTTACATTAGCAAGGTTTGAATCAATTGCAAACGATTGCGGACTATTTGTAGTATTTAATACCAAGGCATTTTTCATAAATTAAAGGACTATAAATTATCCGAACTAGTGCGTTGACAGACCAGAAAGTTTTCATTCTTACTTGCCTTTTCGTGAGTATAAGCTCACTTACCTATGCCGAACTAGACAGCCTTTATCAAACTACATTTATCATTCGTTCCTTTCCTTCCAAAACCCCCCATGACGCTAAAATATTTATAGCAGGGGAGTTTGCAGCGTGGTATCCTGATGTAGATCGTTGTGAATTCGAAAAGCAATCAAGTGGTGAATATAGGCTAGTACTTCACCATAATCGGAAGGCTTTTGAGTATAAGATCACTAGAGGCAGCTGGGATGCAGTTGAAGGCAGAAGCAATGGACGAGCGAGAACTAACAGAAAATACAGTATTGAAAAACATGGCTTTGAGGTGACGATGGATGTGCGCAGCTGGGAAGATCTCTCTCATGGCTCATACCATACATTAATCTACATTTTAGCCGTCGCAGCCCTTCAGATTGTATTGCTGGTAGTAGCTATAAATACAATTCGCAATAAGAACAAATCAGCTAACGGTGCGCTTTCTGCGCTATTAATTCTTATCGCCTTGGCCCTAATAGGCCGGGCATCTACTTATGACCCGGATATATTTAACTGGCAACCTAAGTTACTTCTCTTACCTGAGACCATTCTTTTCACCTACGCTCCTTTATTTTATATCTAAGTTCAATTACTATTAAAAATAGACCTCCCCTACAGAAAATTTTGGTGGTTGCACTTTTTACCTACTACGCTTCATGTATTGGTTTATGTTCCGTACATTATAATGGATAATCAAACATTCATCTATCGTGTATTAGATACGGACTTGTTCCCGGTTTTTGCCACTTCGGGCTCCATTGCCTTTATATACAATTCAATTTACTGGCGCCTCTGTTTCAAAGCTGTAAAGCATTATTCCAAGGCAGAAAAGGATAATAAGAGCTACCAAAAGTACCTTCAGTTTTTACGTGTGGTAATCCATATTAAAGCCGGATATCTTATCATCTGGGCATTTGCATTCCTTAACTATGGATTTGGATGGGTATTCAATATGTTCACACTACCTATAACCGAATTTTCGATTGACCTGTTATGGGTACTTTTCTCCCTCATCATTTTCTGTATCGGGTATTACGCCATGAAGCAACCGGAACTTTTCAAAGAAGAAAAAAAGGAAGTAAAGTATAAAGACTCCGTTTTATCTCAGGAGGAATTTGACAAAGTAAAAAACCGGTTAGCATATCTTATGACGTCGGACTATGTGTACGTAAACCCTGAATTGACATTACCGGATTTAGCTATTATGATACCGACCACGCATCACACATTATCCAGAGTAATCAATGAAGGCTTTAACCAAACATTCAGTCAATATATAAATGAAAAAAGAGTTAATGCCTTTTTGGAGCAATTACAAAATGGGGAAAAAGAAGAATCCATGCTCCGCATGGCGCTCAATGTTGGTTTTAACTCCAAAGCCACTTTCAATCGTGCTTTTAAGAAATTTACCGGAACCAATCCAAGGGATTATCTCAAAGAACATAAGCTAAAGGTTTCTTAAACCAGTCTCTTTAAAATAAATAGACTCCTGCAGTACTTACTTTCATTGATATGAGGACGATATAAACCTATATTCTACCACCAAACCTGTGTTATTTCCATCTACAGGATACTTTTGAATATTTCGACCTGGTAAGTATATATTCACTACTCAAACAAAACTAAACGCATGAAAACAAAACTAGTAGTACCAAGTCTGGTTATGGTCTTTGCCGTTCTTATGCAGGCTTGCCAACCGGCAGGAAAAGAAGGCTCGGCAGATGCAGCCAAACTTTCTGTAGATTATGAGAAATACACTTTACCCAATGGTTTGGATGTCATTCTCCATGAAGATAAGTCAGATCCTATTGTGGCCGTGGCTATTCAGGTTCATGTAGGTTCTAACCGTGAAAAGCCGGGGAGAACAGGCTTCGCCCACTTCTTTGAGCACATGCTTTTCCAGAAGTCTGAAAATGTAGAGGACGGAGCATTCTTTAAAAACATCACTGATCTGGGGGGAACATTTAACGGTGGTACATGGACTGATGGCACCGTATACTACGAAGTAGTCCCAAAAGATGCGCTTGAGCGTATTCTTTGGATGGAATCTGACCGAATGGGATTCTTCATTAACGCCATAACAGAGGCCGATCTTGAAGGTGAAAAACCGGTTGTGCAAAATGAGAAGAGGCAGCGAGTGGATAATGTGCCCTACGGTCACAGAAACTTCGTCATCAAAAAAGCGCTCTATCCAGAAGGCCATCCTTATAATTGGGAAGTTATCGGAGAATTTGAGGACCTACAGGCAGCCACTATCGCTGACGTGAAGGAATTCTATGAAGAATGGTATGGTCCTAATAATGCCACACTTGTTATCGCAGGAGATATTGACAAGGCTCAAATCAAAGAGTGGGTAGAGAAATACTTTGGTGAAATTCCTTCTCGAGGTACGGATACACTCTTGGAACCACAGCCAGTAGCTTTGGAAGGCTCTAAGATGTTTTATCATGAAGACGACTATGCTAAGGTGCCTGATTTAAGGATGGTATGGCCCACCGTTGAGCAGTTCCATCCTGACGCTTATGCATTAAGCGCTCTTGGAGAGATTATGTCTGAGGGTAAGCGGGCTGTACTTTATAAAAAGCTGGTTGAAGAAACCGAATATGCACAAAGCGTATTCTCCTTCAATCGAGGAAGCGAGCTGGCTGGTGAATTTAATATCGGTATTCGTGCTAAAGACGGTATCGATCTGGATTCTGTTTATGCTGCCGTGCAAGATGCATTTAAAACGTTCGAAACAGAAGGCTTTGACGACAAAGACCTTCAAAGAATAAAAGCCAGTCAAGAGACCGACTTCTACAATGGGATTTCCAGTTTGTTGGGCAAAGCCTTTCAGCTAAGTAATTACAACGAGTATGCGGGATCGCCCGACTACATTACAACGGATATTGAAAAGATATTGGCTGTTACCAAAGAGGATGTGATCAATGTATATAACAAATACATCAAGGATAAGCCATTCATTATGACCAGCTTTGTGCCTAAAGAACAACTAGCTCTTGCAGTTGAAAACTCTGAAAAAGCTTTTGTTAAAATTGAAGAAGTTGTTCCTAATGGCGGATCTACTGAAGTTGCCGATACAGAAGCGTCTATGGAAAAAACACCCAGTAAGTTTGACCGAACGGTTGAGCCGGCTTTGGGTGAGTCACCTCTAGTAACCCCGCCAACCATTTACGAAGGTATGCTAGCCAATGAGATGAAACTATATGGCATTCAGTCAAGCGAACTACCCCTAGTAAATTTCAGCATCCGCATCAAAGGTGGGCAGTTGATGGATGATCCTAACAAACCTGGTGTGGCTAATTTGATGACGGATATCATGCAGGAAGGCACGGCCAACAAGACTCCTGAAGAGCTTGAAGATGCTATTGGCCAGATTGGCGCTAACATTTCTATGTATACCTCTCGTGAGCACATAACCATTCAAGCCAACTGCCTGGCACGCTACTTCGGTGAGACTGTGGCGTTGGTAGAAGAAATGCTGCTAGAACCCAGATGGGACCAGGATGAGTTTGATCGCATAAAAAAGAATCAGTTAAACAGCATCAAGCAGAGAAGCGCCAACCCGAATATTATTGCCTCCCAAGTATCAAGTAAAATGCTTTACGGTGAAGAGCACATATTGTCAAAACCTATTAGTGGAACGCTTGAGTCAGTTGAACAAATAACAATTGAGGATTTGAAAGGCTTTTATGACGCTAACTACTCGCCTAAGCTGGCTACTTTCCATATTGCGGGTAGCGTAAGTGAATCCGATGTAAAGGACGCTTTGTTGGGAATAGTTAAGAAATGGGGTGCTAAGGAAGTAACAATCCCTGAATATCCTATAAAGCCCGCGTCTTCCGAAGACAATGTCTATTTCGCGAATTTCAATGAGGCCAAACAGTCTGTTCTTAGGGTACAGCGACTTGCCATTCCTAGAAATGATCCTGATTATTTTCCATTGACGGTGGCTAATTACGGACTAGGGGGAACTGCCGGAGGAAAGCTCTTTCAGGTTCTTCGGGAAGAAAGAGGTTATACCTATGGCGCTTACTCCGGTGTGGGTTCAAGTAAAGTTATGGGTACTTTTACGGCGCAGTCTAATGTAAAAACAAGCGTAACACCTGAGGCCATTCAAGCCTTTAAAGATGTGGTGGAAGATTACAAGGCCAACTATGACTCTGCTGAGCTTGAAAGAGCAAGAAGCGCTTTAATCAGAAGAGAGGCAAGGGATTATGAAACGTTAGGTCAGAAGCTGGGTATTCTTCAGAATATATCTACATATAACCTTCCCAAGGACTATATCCGAAAAGATCAGGAGCGCTTAAAAGCCTTCACCATAGAAGATATGAAAGCGATCATGGACAAGTATATACAGGTAGATAAAATGTCTTACATCGTTGTGGGTGATGCCAAAACACAGCTTACGGGTGTAGAGGCATTGAACATAGCGCCGGTTACTAAGGTGGATGAAAACGGTAATGAAATAGATAAAAAGATTGAGGTGAATTAAACCACTCTCTACCAAATCACGTAAGGCGCTTCTTAAATAAGAGGCGCCTTTCTTATTTAAGAAACTCTCTGTTGCTGATCCGATAGAAAACCCGCAGTAATTGATCCGATAAAAAGGTTAGCTAACCACCAAAATCCAATTTTCAAAGGTTCTGGCTGGCGTAATTCTTCTAATCCCTTTTCCTTCATACGAACCAGCGCATCCTTAGATAAGTCATACCCCCTTTTAGACAGAAGTACTTGCGCCAGATTATAATCTTCTTTGCTCCATTCATCTGACTTTAACACAATATCTAAGAGTTCTTCATTTGAAAAATTCAATAAATAGTAGTCATTCGGGATCTGTGTAAAAAGTTGGTTTTTAAGATGGACATCTAGTATGTCATTTGCGCGCTCAAAGTCGGACATGTGAATAACATATTCGGAAACAAGCTCTTTAACAGCGAAGGACGGATCTAAATCCTTTTTGTTTTGCTTTTCAACTTTGAATTCAACTGACTTGGATTGGAGTAAAGACAAAACTTCTTCTAGTTCTTCAGCTGATTGGTACCTTGCTAATTCCACCATAAGCTCATAATTTATTCCGCAAGATCCCGATCCAATATGACGCTGATTTCCCGCAGTACATTATCCAAATCCCGTGCATTCTCCATGATCTCAACAAAGTAATAAGTCCGTTTTTCCCGATCACTTAGATCATCAAGATTAGTCAAGTGTGCAAGACCAAGTATTCTTGCAAGAGGACTCCGAGCCTTGTGCGAATTGAGATACGCATACTTGTCCATACTCTTATCTCGTTGTTCAAGTCTTCGATCTTTATCCTCCAACAGTTCCAAAAGATTCTCTTTTGTCTGATCCAGAGTCTTTTTCTGGCTTAATATCTTATTTTTTTGAAGCATAATCTGCATTTCATATTTAAGATGTTCACGTTTAAAAAAGCTGGTCGCAACATAAACTAATACGGCGCTAATAACGATATTGGCATAGTAGGGATAGATCTGACGATCAAATGATAAGATCGGCTGCACATGATTATATAGTACCTTAACGGCTATAAAAGTCGAAACGCTAAGAATAAATAACGAAAGGTAATGCACACGTTTTTCAAAGAATAAGATGGGTGTAAAAGCGGAGGCAAAGAAAAGAAAATCGAAACCGCCATTTTCTCCATGATTTAAGCTGCCATAAGCTTGCATACCAATCGCTATCAAAAAAAATATATAGCGCGTAGTAAAGAAATGGCCCTTAATGTGATATAACAGCAGCGTTATAAACGCAAGGGTCTCAACTATACACAACCAAAAAGGTACCGTTAATGATAAATATAATAAGCAGCAGACAATTAGTATAAAGAACACCGCTAAGAGCATAAGGATATTGACGACCCTGAAAACCCTTAAGTCCTAAAAAGTGAGTGAAGGTCGATTCCAGATGAGGTCGAAAATCTTGCCGAACATATAGATGACACTAGGTATTCTTTAATTTATGCTAAACATCTTTAAAACCGTAGTTAAGTAAGGTAAAATCGGAAATATAACGGGCTCTCTAATACAAATCCCACTTTCCATCTAAATAGTACTTGTATAAAACCGGGTTGTGTATCCTATTAACTTCCACTTTGGCATTATCTCCCGGAAATACTTTTTTTCCGAATGAAGTAATTAAAATCATGGCATTATTATTAATCCACTCGGTCTTGATATCATCAAAGGTCAGAGATTCTAGCGCTGGTTTGAGTTGCTCTTTGGGAATAGATTTGCTGCCAAGCACCCAGCCCCATTCTCCTAGCGTAACCACCTGGTTGTGTAAAGGAATTGTATAGAACCCAGCTTCAGCCATGGTATAATATATACAGTTGAATGCCCTGGCAGCATAGTAAGGGCTTCCAGCTTGCGTAATCACAACCCCATTCGGTCTTAGCCGATTGTAACATAGTTTGTAAAACTCATAAGAATATAATCTGCCAAGCTCCACAGTTTTTGGATCCGGAAGGTCAATAATAATAACGTCATAGAATTTCTTATCGTCAGTGAGGTAAGTAAACCCATCCTGATTAATAATACTGAGCTTTTCATCATTCATGGCATTGTTGTTCATGGAAATAAGCCATGGATAGGTCTGCCCGAGCTTAGTCATCGCTGGATCAAGGTCTACCAGTGTAATGTCCTCAACACTGGAGTATTTAAGAATCTCCCGAACTGCGCCGCCGTCACCCCCTCCCATGACAAGTATATTGACAGGGTTTTTGGAAAGTCGCATCGCAGGGTGTACTAATGGCTCATGGTATCGAACTTCATCAATGGAGCTTAGTTGCTGATTACCATTAATAAACAGCCAATAACCATCCTCTGATCGGGTAATAGTGATTTTCTGATACTTTGTTTGTTCTTCATAAATCACGCGATCCTTGTACCTGGATTGTTCACCATAAGAGATAATTGGTTTTGCCAGGAAGACACCTACAACCAATAAGACTAATACACCTAAAGAAGAGAGGTTCAATTTAGTCCTCAATCTACTGTCTACCGCGTTTCTCAACATGATATACAGGCCGATTGCCACCAGAAAATTGATGGTTCCAAGAATGAACGGAGTATAAGTAAGACCCAAATAGGGCAGCCCAATGAATGCAAAGAAAACACCTCCCAATAAGCTTCCATAATAATCCTTTTCCATTACGGTGGAAACATTTACTCGCAGGTTCTCAAATTCATCATTCAGCCGAATGACTATTGGGATTTCCATTCCTATAAGCAGTCCAATGATCACACTAAGTCCATAAATCACGAAGCCTACATAACCGTAGTAAGCAGAGGCAGAGTACGTGATGACCGATACAAAAGCACTTAATACAGAAAGTATGAATTCTATAGTTATGAACTTTTCAAGAAGATTAGACTTGATAGACTTGCTGATTCTACTACCCAAGCCCATTGAGAACAGCATAATCGAAACAATCATGGTCCATTGAAAAACAGAGTCACCAAGAAAGTAGGTGGCTAAAGTAGAAAGTATATATTCTGCTACAATGCCTGAAAGACCAGTTGCAAATAAGGCAAGCTTTAAAATGTTCGAGCGGAGTTTCATAAAAGTGGATACCACAGCCCTGGAAGGGCGTCCTGACTATAGAAAACAAATAAATCCGTTGAGCGCTGTAGGTGCGTCATGAACCCGCCTATTCGATCCATTCAAATAAATATTGGTCATTAAAATCAACGTTGAATTTATGGAGAAAATCAACATACTCTTCCTTAAAAGTGTTTCCCCTATGATGTTCTTTTTGATTATTGATATATCCAATGACATTTTTGAGCTGAGAGTGAGAATACGAAAATGCTCCGTACCCTTCCTGCCATTCAAAACGACTCTTCATCCATCCTTTTTCCTTTATGAATTTAGACGAGCCGGCTTTAACATCTCGAACTAAATCAGCAATTGCCAGAGATGGTTTTAGACCTACCAATAAATGGATATGATCTGGCATACAATAAATGGAAATTAGTTTTTGACCTCTATTTGTAACTATGCCAGATATATATTTCTGCAACTCTTCCCTATTATTTTCGGCTATTAAGTTTTGCCTACCTCGGACCGCGAAAACAATTTGAATATATATTTGTGAATAGGTGTTCGCCATTAATCAGTCCGCTCCTATGGAGCTGGGTTTCTCTCAATGATATTCTATAAATAGTTCGTCCCTACCGGGACTTGATTGCAGAGCATTTTTAACTATTGCTAAATTAACGAACTATCAACTTTCAATCGCTAATGAGGTTTATAAAACACTGTAAGTTGGCCCCTTAGGGGTTAACTGTTTACAGAAACAAACAAGATAGATCCGTTTAGCGCTATAGGCGCGACCTTCTACAGCACTTATAATAACCTTCCCCTCTTCAGGTTGATTGGCCAAACTGTTCGCTCCTACTGAGCTACGTTTCTTTTTTTCCAAAACAGTATACAAACAGACCGTCCCTAATGGGACTTGGTTTGCAAATAATTTTCTCTTTTATAAGTTAGATACCTAGTTTTTGGCAGTTTTATAGCGCCCAGGTTATAAGTACAGAACCCCCGATATAGGCAAAAGCCTCCACTAAGGCCGCACCACAGTTTGGATTTTCTTGATTTACAATCTCATCAGTGAGGTTCTGACCGGGAAGCAATATTTTATCAGCAAGGAATCGTACCAAAGGTAATAGCGCCAGACCAATACCTACGTCAATACCTACATCTTCAAGAGTAATAATCCAGTCCTCGAAATCATGCATAAGTGCAAAACGAATAAGGTTTGCGATGGCAATCATAGCTCCGGCGAAACCAATGCCTACAGCTACATTGCCCTTTTCAATATGTTCGTGTATGTCATAGGGAGTGATGGCATTGTACACCAACGAAGTAATGAACATAATAACCATACCCAAGAGCCAATACAGCAAAGCGGTAATTATTGGGCCACCCTCTCCATACCCTTCTCCGTGTATAGCCCCTAATATAATCAGACCAGTTGCTACTCCAATAGCTCCTTCTACAATGCCTGTACCGGTATTACGCTGTTCAAGAATCTCTTCTTTTACACTAAAGTGTCGTAGTATGATCTTGTCATTAATAATAATGGAGAGGTTAAGTAAAACAATCGCCAGCGCTCCATAAATACCAATGTCCATCAGGTCAATCCAAAGACCATAGGTCTCACCCATCACGGCGCTTCCTATCGCCAGCAATAAGCCAATGAAATAACCCACGTAAGCCGTGGCAAAGGCAAAGTTGTCGTTTTCGACCAGCTCCCAAGCTACTTTCACCTTAGGGTGAAAAAGTTGGTAAACCAACTTACCAATGATAAATAAGATAAAAGAAGCGGCCAGGTATAAGGCCGTAGTAATAATACCGTCAATGATAACTGTCATGTTAAGCTAGTTTATTATTTACCGTACCCTCCCCCGCGTGATCTGTAGCTTGATCCACCGTACCTCGAACTGGACCTTGAGGTACGACTTGAAACCCTATTCTTAAATGATGATGTATTTCTACTCCATGTAGAATTCGGTCTTGTGGACCTGTTGTAATCGCTATTTGTTCCGTAGTAACTACGCCCGGAGGCAGTTGGACCATAATATGACCTTCCCGTTCCATAGTAGCTACCCCTATAGTCATTCCAGTAAGATCTGCGCACTGGATAAGTCATCATATAGAACATACTGCTCATAAAAGCGTATTGCCCGTAAAAAGCCCAAAAACTAGAACCTCCTCTATTTTCCCACCTACCATATTTAGGGTTACCCACATAATTGTTGTAGCCTGGAGGGCTTGCTCCTTTTTGTAATTTACCATCTTCACCTCTGGAAGCTATTTCCATACCCATATCATTAGCATGACTCTCGAAATAACCTTCGCTTACCTCATACCAATCCGTAAGTCTTTCTTCAGGTTTACCCGGTTCGGTTTCTTCTATAATCTTGTACTGATGCGTATAGGTATGAAAGAAGCTACATTCTACATCCATATCATTTAATATGACTGAAAAAACCCGATCTGAGGGCATATCGCGGATAATGTTATCGACAGGACTTTTCTCAAAACGCTTGCTGCCCCCGCAGCTCGCCAAGAGAAAAACGACAAATAAAACTGATGTGGCCTTAATGACTTTCATAGGTATAGGTAATGGTTTTCAAATATAATAAAAATGGTCAGCTTACAGGGCCAATCACGTACCTGGTATTATATTGGAAATCTGGTACTCCTTCACCACCTTGCCCACAGAAGCTTCAAAATCACGTTCTCCCCATTGAGTAATGCTCAATATGTTTTGCTCTTCGTCATCATAGTATTCCCAGGCGATCAGCTCTTCCCAATCGTTGGTACCTTTTGTCTTGTCATTAAAGTAACCTGCACTATCGGTATGCAGGTGATATGAAATACCATCATACTCCAGTTTCTTAGGAGGACGTTTTTTCTTTATTGTTTTGTCAATAATATCATCACCAAGCTTGCGGATCTTAATGTTCTTCATGGCTGACAAGTGCAGTTCACCCTTATCTTCCACTCCGAGGTAAATGACTTCATCCCCGGAGTCCAACATATACTCTTGTGAAAAATTATTGTTGCCCCAATCGTATTCGTAAACTTCTTTTACCTCCCAGGTTTTCAGATCATACTCCAAAATAAATCCATGATCCAGATCCGAAACTTTAAGGTTAGTCACGTCATATTCAGGTTCCTTTTCTTTCTTCTTAAAAAAATCGAATAGTCCCATATAGTTAGTTGTTAGTTTTTAATTTAAATAATATGACTAAAAGCTGTTATCTGCTTCTAAATAATTTATTGAACAGGTAAATAACGGCTAGAATAATAATTGCCAATATACCTAGCTTAAATAAGAAGCGGAATATAAAGCCTCCAATAAACGATAACAGGATTATTATTCCAATTATCTTAAAAATATCACTTGTTCTCACCTTTTCTTTCCTTTCTTTTTAAATTAAGGAGTAGCATTTCTTCGCGAATTCCATCCAGATGCTTTGAAATATTCTCCATTTCTTTTACCACAAGCCCGGTTTGATTTCCATATCCCAGAAGCTCCTGCTGCTTCTGAAACTTTTGCAAAATCTTATCCCATCTCTTTTTCTCATCCTTGCTAATTGTCCCAATCAATGATTTAAATTTTAATAAATTCGCCTCGGCTCCGGAAGTCAGCGTTTGCGACTCGCTTTCATAATGGGTCAAAATCAGATTGTCTAACTCTTCATCGTTCATAACGCTCACCACCTTCTCCGTGATTTTATTTATATCACGGTAAGAGCCTTGAAGTTTAAAGGGAGGTTCAGTACGGTATTCGTCAGACTGTGCCGCAGAGTAGATATACTCTTGATTCACCGATAAGATCACATCCCTGACTTTAAGTAGCTTTTTTAAGATCTCTATGTATTCTGTGATCTCCTCTGCTGAATAGCTGGCCTCAAAATCCTCGCCATCGCGTTTTCCTGTGGTCGCAATACGGGCCATGGTAATGACATCTTTATGGCTCTTACCTGCAAGCTTGGCCATTACACTGTTTGAAGTGAGGCTATTTTCCAAATAGCTCAATTTAAATACTTCCTCCGTATCACCTATAATGTCACCCAGGTTATAAATATCGGCACGATTGGCCAGCATATCAGGAATTCTGAATTTCTCACCGCTTTCCGTGTACGGGTTACCGGCCATCACCACGCTAACACGCTTTCCGCGAAAATCATAGGTCCGGCTCCTTCCCTTGTAGACTCCTTCAATCTTGCGTTGCGCGTCACAAAGTGAGATGAATTTTTGTAAAAATTCCGGATTACAATGCTGAATATCATCAAGATAGATCATTACATTATCACCCATTTCAAAGGCCAGATTTAGCTTTTTTAGTTCTTCGCGGGCGCCGGCGTTAGGGGCTTGCTCAGGATCCAAAGATAAAACGTCATGGCCAAGAGCAGGTCCGTTTATTTTCATGAATATCACACCCAAACGATTAGCGATGTACTCCATAAGGGTGGTTTTACCATATCCCGGAGGTGATATGAGTAAAAGCAAGCCCATCAGGTCAGTTCTCTTCTTGTCTCCCGCTGCCCCTATTTGCTTGGCAAGATTTGCACCTATCAGCGGTAAGTACACTTCATCAATAAGTTTGTTTCTAACAAACGATGACATCACTCGTGGTTTGAACTCATTGAGCCTCATCTCTTCTCTAAATGAAGCCGTGACCTCTTTTTTGAAATCATTGAACGTTCGAAACAATGGGACTACATTTTCATGATAGGTTTTAAGCTTGCTCATAAAATGGTTGTATTGCAGCTCGTACTTTCCTTCCTGAATCAATTTATGATCGCCTTGTAAACCTTCTAATGACGCTTGTAGAGATACATGTACTACTTTATTTTTATTGTAATCATTAGCAAGTAATACTACACTTACTTCATGAACATAATCTTCCCAGTAGTTCATATCTTCATAAGATTGTACAAACGAATTTACCCAGTTGACTACATGCTGGTACGCGGCAGATGGATCCTCCATAAGGCCCTTCAAAGCATCATCAAATAGCTTTTGAGCTTTATGCTTCCTTAGGTGACCTTTAAATGCATTGTAAAGGTCATCTGCATTTTTATCCATCACGAATTTATCTCCTCTGGATATTTCTTTGAAAAGATAAAAAGCTGCGTCGTCCTTCAGTCCTAAATCGAACAGCTGTGTGGTCTCAATAAATTTCCCTATTGCGTTTTTAAGAATATTAAGAAGGCTATCAAACTCTTTTGTACCAGGAAAAACCTTTAAAATAATTCCTGCACTTTTAAGCTGATGATTCAAGAATTGCTTTCTTTCCTGATCTAAAAATTTCTTCCAAAAAAGGGCGGCTACAGCTCTAACGTTCGAAGAAAAAAGTAATAAATCGGCAGTGTGAATCTGATTTAACAACACTCTGAGTATCGCCACACCATCATGATCATGTACACCTTTAATATACCCTTCGTCATACCTTACTGACATGAATTTTGTCACATGCTCTTTAAGCTCTCCATCTGTCATTTCATAGAGATTTTCCATGGAGATGTCAGAGTCTATTTTGGCGTGTTCAAGTAGCATGTAGGCCAGGTACTCGGCACGATAAACCTCGTCATTTTCAGAAAGTAATGACTGATCCATCACTTGTTCATAACCTTTAATCGAATCAGCCTTGATCGCTTCAAAAAAATTGGTGCCTGTTAAATGGTGGAAGAGTGTATCATCTTTATTGACGATAGTCAAATCAAGATTCTGTGAGTTTACAGCAAACTGATGTTCCCCAAATTTGATTAGATCCTCCCCATTAACGAATAAATCAGTTTTATCCTTTAATTGACGAATAGCATCTTCCTTTGCTGTTTTTAGACGACTTACTATATCTTCGGACTTGACAGTATCTCCTAGTTCCTCAAGTTCCTGGATTATATTCCTTGCCTTTTCCAGCATAATATCGGAAGCGTAATATCCATTAATTTCCACTTCGGATGTGAATCTGGAAATCCGACTTTGCACGGATTTTATGATCCGGTCAGCAGAAAGTTGTAACGTGTTGGCTCTTTTGTTCTTTTCTTCGATTAACAGAATACGCTTATTTTCAAACGCATTGTACACTTCATCGCGCTTGACGCTAAGCTTATCTATGAACTCATTAAACTCAGAAAACTTTCCTTCGAGTTCCTCAAGCTGGACCATTACTTTGCTTAGGTACTCCTCGCACTTTTGGGCAGAATCACAGATGTCCAAATAATTAATGACCGCCTGATCAATAAGCTTCATTTGTGCATTGAATTCTGCTTGGCCTTCAACACTGAATAACTCTTTTCTCTTTCTCTTCAGGGCAGCCTTAAGCTGATTAAATTGAGAATAGATCTGTGAGATATTGTCTATAATTTTGGTAGTTTCTGTGGCGTCTTTGATTTCAAGATTACTGACAATTTCAATTAGGAGCTCTAGCTCTTGTGACACGGATAAAATCTGCTCCTCTGTTTTCTCAGCTTCCACTACCTTGGCGACCGCTTCAATTTGCCCCTGCATCTGTACTACTTTGGCTTGATAAGGTTCAAGCGCTTTGTCTTTGAGCAAATACTTAATGGTATTCTGAGAAGTCTGATCGTAAAACGTTGCTAGCTGGTCTTCGTAACCTTTGATGTGTTCAACATCCGCATAACGAAGCTCATTGAGCGATATGATCTCACCTCTTACCTTACGTAAATCAGCCAGCTGTTGGACATACTGATCCACCGTTTTTACACGCGTAGTTTTAATTTCTTTGATTACAACATCAGCATTTTCGAAACTCTCTTTCAGGGCAGTATCGGTATTCTCACGAATTTTCTGCACCTTCTCAAACTCATCAACAGCCGATGAAGCAACTTTTCGAATTTCATTAAGAGGTTGCTTTAAATCATATTCCTGGGCGTCCAGCCAGTGGTATGAGTCAATAATGTCGGTTGAATTCTTTATTAGGTCAAGGTAAAGTCCACTGTATGTATCGTCCTTATTTATAAGGTTCAATAGTTCATTGCATTCGGCCATAGCTTTCACCACGTCCTTGTTGCCAATTTTATTGAGGTAAGATGAATTAGTTGTTTCCATCTTAAAATCCGGACCGGTATACGGGGTTCTCCAAATTTGAATCGCGTGATGCTTCTTTGGCTCTTCATCCCCTCTAAACAAGCACATCTCTCCATTTTCAAAAATGGAAAAACCATGGCATATAATAGGGTTCTCTACCTGTTGCTCAATAAGATTATAATGCATAAGCAGGTAAATACCATTCTCGCGATTGTAAAACACATACAAGTAGTCCTCACCATTCGGAGAGGCTATGCGCTTTTCAAAGACCATGGACTTAAGCTCGTTATCGAACTGCTTATACTCTCCTGACTGAAGGTAGTAGCCATTCGTAAAAATCAAGCCATGATCATCCGGAAGCAAAATGCAAGCGTCTTTGATTTCATCTACTCTACGCGCCTTCTGAATTTTAGAGTTGTAAACAATGTACCTGAAGTCCTCCTGATAGGGTTTGATTTTAAGCAAGACCACATTACCAACAATGGCATAGTAAATATCAGAGTCCTCCATGGTCTGGTCTTTATGGTCCACCGGTTCTGAATATATGCCTCGACCATTATCCGTGTTGTCTTCAATTTTCACGGTCAAGTCTCCTCCTACTGTTTCTACAAAGACCTTATCCTTGATTGATATATGAGGAAAATTACCACTTCTAAAATCATCTCGAGTGGTTTTGGTCCAGCTAAAGTCATATTGCTCAGGAAACATGAATTCATGGTCGCTTCTATTATCTATGTATTTCAGCCCATTTCCTGAGATTTGCCATTTAAAGGTTTTTACATCCGTGACGTCCTTCCCGATCCGGAAGACCATATGGAGATCAACGCCCCTCTTGAAA